>Ga0209901_1000543_pt1 | contig 14222 bp, 11 predicted proteins | sample OrgsoiDNA_201058_FD_185806 | JGI IMG/M metagenome (GOLD analysis project Ga0209901, IMG submission 185806) | Permafrost soil microbial communities from the Arctic, to analyse light accelerated degradation of dissolved organic matter (DOM) -... | ecosystem: Environmental > Terrestrial > Soil >...
TGCCGATTTTCGGCGCCAAGGAAGTGACACATTTCCTTTCCTTGCATTCCAGTTGACACAATTGCTTTCCAAATTCGGTAAGCCGTTGAAAATATTAAAGAATTTCAACTTTCCCGACTCTGAAAAGATGGATTGACACATTTACCGTCGCAAAAGTGACACTTTCGCTTTCCACTACGCCAGCGGAAGCGAGCCGGTAGTTAATGCCGTGCCGTTTAAGTCCGCAGAAGTGAACGTAATGCTGGCAGCTCCAGAGAAGCTGGTATTAACCAAGCTGCCCCATACCGTCGACCCGGCCGTTGCCGAAGGACTGAAGGTGAACACATCAGTGAACTCTCCCGCAACCGGCGTGTCGCCAATAGAGGCAGTCCAAAGATTTCCTGACGTGTTAGTCAATGTCACCGCTCCTGGTCCCTGAGGCGTCGCGGCCATTGCAGCAGATGAGACCGCGAACGTGATTGCAAAAGCCAATTTTTGTAGCTTCATTATTGTTCCCCTATCGTTTGATTTCTTGGCACGCGCTGGATGTCTCGCGCCTTATCAAGATAATATTTAATGGAAAATTTCAATCACTTGATTTTCTATCGAATCACAGGGAAAAATATCAAAAATATAATGTTAATTGCGAATGGCTAAGGTGATTAACATTGTCCGGCGCGCCGGCCTGCGCGTATGCCGTCAAGCGAGTTTAAAGTGCATAATCGCATCCTGGTCATGCACAAGCGCTGCGCACAGCCGCATCTCATACATGGATGACCGCATAGTCTTACGCGAAGGGCACTAGCTCATACGCGCCGGTGCATATCCAGTAACAGCGCGCTTTGTGAAGTAATGCACCGAACGGATTTCTGGATCGGGGTAAGTTGGTGAGCTACCAGACCCACTTCTTACCTACTCCATGGACACTCCTTATCCTCAAAATCAGGACACTGGCGTCAGCGCTGTTGCTGAACAGGAAACTCGTTCAACCTTGTCCCTCAGCTTGCGCGTCAACGGCCATGTCCGCGCGCTGCGCGTGCAGCCCTGTTTAACCTTGCTCGACCTGCTGCGCGAGCAGCTGCGCCTGACCGGCCCTAAAAAAGGCTGCGACCACGGCCAGTGCGGCGCCTGCACCGTGCTGGTGGACGGCAAGCGCATCAACAGCTGCCTGAAGCTGGCGGTCACGCTGGATGGCGCCAGCATCACGACCATCGAGGGCATCGGCGCCGACGGCGCGCTCGATCCCTTGCAACAGGCGTTTATCGAGCGCGATGCGTTCCAGTGCGGCTACTGTACGCCGGGCCAGATCTGCTCGGCCAAGGCGCTGCTCAACGAGAACGTCGCCCGCACGCGCGACGAAGTGCGCGAATGGATGAGTGGTAACCTGTGCCGCTGCGGCGCCTACGGCAACATCACCGACGCGGTGATGGACGTGCTGCAATCGAACTCGGGAGCGCAGCCATGACCCCGTTCGACTTTGCCCGCGCAGACACGCCGGCGCAAGCGGCGCAACTGTCGATTAAGGCAGGCGCCTCCGCGAAAACAGGCGTCCTCCATCCGATCCGCTACCTGGCCGGCGGCACCAATCTGGTCGACCTGATGAAGGATGATGTCGAGCGTCCCGAGCTGGTCATCGACATCAATCGCCTCGCGCTGTCGGCGATAGAAAAACTCCCGGACGGCGGCCTGCGCCTCGGTGCGCTAGCTACCAACGCCGACACCGCACGCCACGCGCTGGTCGCCGAACGCTACCCGCTGCTGGCGTCGGCGATCTTGGCAGGCGCCAGTCCGCAACTGCGCAACGCCGCCACCAACGGCGGCAATATCAACCAGCGCACCCGCTGCTACTATTTTTACGATACGGCCGCCGCCTGCAATAAGCGCGAGCCGGGTTCCGGCTGCGGCGCCATCGGCGGCGTCACGCGCATCCACGCCATCCTCGGCGCCAGTGAGCACTGCATCGCCACCCACCCTTCCGACATGTGCGTGGCGCTCGCCGCGCTCGACGCGCAAGTCCACGTCACCGGCCCGCAAGGCAGCCGCGTGATCCCGTTCGCCGACTACCACCGCCTGCCCGGCGACGAGCCGCAGCGCGACAACACCTTGCACGCGGCCGAGCTGGTGACCGCCATCGATGTGCCACTCGCCGATTTCGGCCGCCACTACAGCTACCTGAAACTGCGTGACCGGCTCTCGTACGCGTTCGCGCTCGTCTCCGTGGCGGTGGCGATGCACGTCGACGCGAACGGCGTCATCAGCGATGCGCGTGTGGCGCTGGGCGGCGTCGCCCACAAGCCGTGGCGCGTGCCAGCCGCGGAAGCGCTGCTGGAACAGGCGACCGCGTCGCGCGAGCTGTTCGGCCGCGTGGCCGAGCGCCTGCTGCAATGCGCCGTCAGCCAGGGCGACAACGGCTTCAAGATCGAACTGGCGCGCCGCGCCATCGTGCGCGCGCTGACGCAGGCGGCCGAGGGCCGTCCGCAATCGCAATCCGACAAACGCATCGCCTGAGGCCCGCACCATGACCCACATCCCTAAAGTAGGCCAGGCGCTGAGCCGCATCGACGGCGTCGACAAAGTCACCGGCAAGGCGCGCTATGCGGCCGAGCACTTCCCGCCCGATATGCTGTACGGCTGGATCGTCTCCAGCCCCATCGCCAAGGGCAAGATCACCGCCATCGACGACGCGGCCGCGCGCGCCCATGCCGGCGTCGTCGAAATAATCAGCCACCTGAACCGGCAGCACCTCGCGCTGCTGGACCACAGCTACAAGGACGACGTGGCGGTGCCCGGTTCGCCCTTCCGCCCGTTGCACGACGAGCACATCGCCTTCAGCGCGCAGCCGGTGGCGCTGGTGGTGGCCGAGACGCTGGAGGCGGCGCGCGACGCGGCCAGCCTGCTCGTCATCCGCTACGAGGCGACGCCGCACAACACCGACTTCGACATCGCGCTCGGCGAAAAATTCGAACCCAAGCGCAAGCGCACCGGCTTCCAGGCGCCCAAGTCGCGCGGCGACGCCGACAGCGCGCTGGCCGCCGCGCCGGTCCGCCACAGCGCCACCTACCGGCTCGGCACGCACCACCACAATCCGATGGAAATGCACGGCGCCACCGTGCACTGGCACGGCGACGGCAAGATCACCGTGTACGATAAAACCCAGGGCGCGCAAAACGTGCAGGCCTATCTCGCCGCCATCTTCGGCTTCTCCAAGGACGACGTATGCGTGCTCAATCCCTACGTCGGCGGCGCGTTCGGCTCAGGCCTGCGGCCGCAATACCACGTGTTCCTCGCCACGCTGGCGGCGAAAATGCTGCAACGCTCGGTGCGCGTGGCGATGACGCGCGAACAGATGTTCAGCCACGTGCACCGGCCGCAGGCGATCCAGCACGTCAGCCTGGGCAGCGACGAGACGGGCGCGCTGCTGGCCATCGTCAACGACGCCACCACCGTCACCTCGCGCTTCGAGCACTACATGGAAGCGGTCTGCAACTGGGGGTTGATGAACTACAAGTGCGACAACGCCAAGGCCGACTACACGCTGGCGCCGGTCGACACCTACACGCCCGGCGATATGCGCGCGCCCGGCGCCGCCACCGGCATGACGCTGTTCGAGATCGCGATGGACGAACTGGCGTATGCGGCCGGCGTCGATCCGCTGGCGCTGCGGCTGACCAATTATTCCGACAAGGACGCGATGGGCGACAAGCCCTTCACGTCCAAGGCGCTGCGCGAAGCCTATGCCGAAGCGGCCGAACGCTTCGGCTGGAGCCGCCGCACTCCCGCGCCGCGCTCGATGCGCGACGGCGCGGAGCTGGTCGGCTGGGGCATGGCGACCGGCATCTGGGACGCGATGTTCATGAAGACCTCGGCCAGCGCCAAGCTCGATGCGGAAGGCGGCCTGGAAGTGGCGTGCGCCACCGCCGACATCGGCACCGGCAGCTACACGGTGATGGCACAGCTGGCCGGCGAAACGCTGGGCATCGCGCTCGACAAGATCACCGTCAAGCTGGGCGACAGCGACTTGCCGGCCGCGCCGGTCGAAGGCGGCTCATGGGGCGCGGCGTCCACCGGCGCGGCCGTGCAGCTGGCCTGCCAGGCGCTGGGCGACCAGCTGTATGAAGCGGCGCGCAAGATGCCGGGCAGCCCGCTGGCCGACTACCAGCGCGAGCAGATCAAATTCGAAGACGGCGATCTGGTGGCGATCCCCTCGCCCGGCCTGCGCGTGCGGCTGATCGATGCCATGCACGCCACCGGCAAGCCATCGCTGAAGGCGGAGGAAACCGCCAAGCCGGGCATAGGCGGCTTGCTGAGCATGATGCAAAAGGCGCGCAACACTCACAGCGCCATCTTCGCCGAGATCAAGGTCGACGAGGAGCTGGGCGTGGTGCGTGTGACGCGCGTGGTCATCGCCGTCGCCGCCGGCAAGATCATCAATCCGAAAACCGCGCGCAGCCAGATCCTCGGCGGCGTGGTGATGGGCATCGGCATGGCGCTGCACGAAGAGACGATGATGGACCACCGGCTGGGCCGCTTCATGAACCACAGCCTGGCCGAGTACCATATCCCGGTCAACGCCGACATCGACGACATCGACGTGATCTTCGTCCACGAGCCGGACCCGGAAGTGACGCCGCTCGGCGTCAAGGGCCTCGGTGAAATCGGCATCGTCGGCACGGCGGCGGCGGTGGCCAACGCGATCTTCCACGCGACCGGCACGCGCGTGCGCGATTTGCCGGTCACCATAGACAAACTGTTATAGGCGTGGCCGGGTAGCGGCCGGTCATGGCGCTCATGATGCAGACTATGTGGTCATGGTTGTGGCCGTGGGAGCCGTCGCTGCTCGTGGCGCTGGCCCTGGCCGCGATGGGCACGTGGGCCTGGCGCGCGCGCCGCCGGCTCGGCGCGGCGCAACGCGGCCTGCTGGCGGCCGGCGTGGCGCTGGCCTATATCGTGCTGCACACGCGCTTCGACTATTACTCGGAACATGAGTTCTTCATCCACCGCTTGCAGCATCTGGTGCTGCATCACCTCGCGCCCTTCCTGATCGCGCTGGCGTGGCCCGAGTCTACGCTGGCGCGCTGGCCGCACTGCCTGTCGCGGCTGGGCCGGATCGGCCGCCCGCTACGCGCGGCCTGCGCACCGTGGCTGACGGCGCTGCTGTTCAACGGCCTCGTGCTGCTGTGGCTGATACCGGTCGTGCACTTCCCCGCCATGCTGGACTGGCGTCTCTACCGCGTCATGAACTGGAGCATGCTGGTCAACGGCCTGCTATTCTGGACGCTGGCCCTGCGCGGCGCGGCGCCCGACCATCCGCGCCTGTCGGCGACGCGGCAGATCACCATGATGCTGGCCGTGACACCAGGCCAGATCGCGCTCGGCGCGCTGATCTTCTTTGCACCGCAGGAGCTGTATCCCTTGTACACGCTGTGCGGCCGCGCCGTCCACGGTATCGACGCGATGGCCGACCAGCAGATCGGCGGCCTGATATTGTGGATACCTGGCGCGATGATGAGCGTGGCCGGCATCCTGCTGGTGTTCTCGCGGCGCCTGCGAGGCACGCGGCACGCCGCGCACGGCACCGACCTGTGTGATGCCATCGCCACGGCGTCGCCGCACGAACAACCCCCATTTGCCGGCTGACGTCAGCGCTTGCGCACCGCTGCGGCATCGGCCGAAATCAGCGCGCCCTGCCCGCTTAGCGCCGTGCGCATCGCGCCGACGGCCGTTGCGCCGACCGGCGCGGCACCGTTGCCCCAGCGCTGGCGCACGAAGGTCAGCACGTCGGCAATGTCGCGGTCCGACAGCTGCGGCGCGAACGCCGGCATGTGCTCGGCTGCCGTCACGCCGGGACCGGGCCGCGCGCCGCCGCTCAGCACGATGTGAATCAGCGACGCCGGATCGGCCGCCAGCACCGACGGGTTGCCGGCCAGGCGCGGGAAGCGCGTGTCCTTGCCCGCGCCGTCGGCGCCGTGGCACTTCAGGCAGTAGCCGCCGTAGACGCCGGCGCCGGGCGCCTCGTGCGCCGCCGTCACCATCGCATAGGCGTTGGCCGGCGCGGCCGGCCGGTATGACGCGCGTTCGCCGCCGGCCGGCAGCGACTTCAGATAGCCGGCGATGGCCGCCACGTCGGCGTCGCTGAGGTAGCGCATGCTGTCGTCGACGACGTCGTTCATCGCGCCGAACACGGCGTCGCCGCCGCCGTGGCCGTTGCGCAGCAGCGCGGCCAGCTCGCCTTCGCTGATGCGTCCCAGTCCGCTGGCGCGGTCGCCGCGCAGGTTGACGGCGTGCCAGTTGTCGAGCGTGGCGCCGCCGAGGAAGCGCGGCGCCGTCTCGTCGTAGCCGCGTTCTTCGTAGGCCGGGCCGCGCGGCGTGTGGCAGGCGCCGCAATGTCCCAGCGTCTGTACGAGATAGGCGCCGCGGTTCCACTCCGCGCTGCGGTCGGGACGCGGCTGGAACGGCGCGTGGCGCACGAAGGCTGCGTCCCAGAAGTACATGGTCCAGCGCTGGTTGAACGGGAACGGCAGCCGCGTGGCGCGCGGCGCCGCGTGGACCGGCTGGACCTCCTTCATGAAATAGGCGTACAGCTCGGCCACGTCGTCGTCGGTCAGCGCCGCGAACGAGGCATACGGCATCGCCGGATACAGGCGGCTGCCGTCGCGGCGCTGGCCGTCGCGCAGCGCGTGCGCAAACTCCGCCTCGGAATACTGGCCGATGCCGTACTCGGGATCGGGCGAGATATTGGTGCTGTAGATGGTGCCGAACGGCGAATGCATCGGCAGGCCGCCGCCGAACGCCGGCGCGCCGGGTGCGGCGGTGTGGCAGGCCGCGCAATCGCCGGCGGCGGCCAGGTAGGCGCCGCGCGACAGCGCAGCCGGCGCGGGCGTGGGCTTGGGCCCGGCGGCCGGCGTCTGCGCGACGGTCGACATCGTGGCCGCGGCGGCCAGCAACGCCGCCAGCGCCAGTATCAGCGCGCGTCCCGGCCGCGTTGCCGCGCGACGGCGCTTGCGACGGTCGGCGCTCATCGCGTACTCCCGCAGGCCGCGATCAGCGTCGCACCCAGTGTCGAAAACAGTATCGCGGCGACGAACATCGCGCTGGTCATCACGCCCAGCAGCGCGAGGAAGCGCGTGCGTCCGGTGCCGCTGTGGACCGCATCGTGCCAGTTGGACGTGGCCTCGTACCGCGTGCCGCGCCAGGCCCGCCACGCGACCAGCGCCGACGCGCACGCCGCCAGCAAACACACGGCGCTGATGGCCCACAGCAGCGCATGCGCGGACGCCCAGACCGGCGCCGCCAGCGGACGGCTGGCCGCATAACAGGCCTGCGCCGACAGCGGCTCTGACAGCGACATCTGCGCCACCCACGCCAGCGGCGCGCCGCACAGGCCGACCAGCAGCCGCAGGCCGTGGACCTGTCCGCGCGCCGGCGCCGGATGCGCCGGTCCCCTGCCCGATCGCTCGTTCACGATAAGCCTCCGAAAAGATACGGCGTCAGGTACAGCGACGTGAACACGGCCAGCCACACCGCGTCGACAAAGTGCCAGTACATCACGCCGATGGTGAACGCGGCATGGCGCCGCTGTTCGATATAGCCGAACGCGATCCACGCCATCAGCAGCAACAGAATGCCCAGGCCGACCACCACGTGCGCCAGATGGAATCCCGTGATCGTGAAATACAGCGAGCCGTAGACGTGCGACGTCAGGTCGTAGGTCTTCTTGTGCCACTCGCCGAGCTGCATCAGCGCGAACAGCGTGCCGGCAATGAAGGCCATGCCGGTCCACACCAGCGCCGCCGTGCGCCGTCCGCGCTTGACGGCGCGTTCGGCCAGCCACGCCAGCACGCTGCTACCGAGCAGCAGCGCCGTGTTGATGACGGGGATGCGCAGGTCGGGCAGGCCGTCCGGCGGCCACGCGGCGCGGTTCTGCGCGTACAGATAAAAATAGGCGAACAGCAGATAGCCGAACAGCGCGGCCTCGGTGACGATCAGTGCGATCAGGCCGAACCAGCCGCTGGATAATTTGCCGGCGCTGCCGACCGGCAGCGGCGTATCGAGCGCGATGCTATCCCGTGCGGCGGATTCGGGCGCGACGACATTCAGTACGGCGGTATCGTTCATGCGCCCCCCGCTTCCGTGTCGACGACTATCGGCAAGCGCTGCAAGAGCGAAGCCGATGGCCACATCCAGCACACCAGCGACGCCGCGCAGGCCAGCGTCATCGCCGCGGCCAGCCACCACGCGTGCAGCAGCAGGCCGACCAGCGCGCCGGTCATGAACAGCGCCAGGTAGAACGGCGAGTAGGCGTCGCCCGGCATTTTCAGGATCACGTCGGGGAGCGCGTCGAGCGCCGTGCTGCCGATGGTTTCGCGGCCCTGCGTCAGCAGCAGGCCCTCGTCCAATTCGGAGCGCTGCGGCGTTTCGTCGAGCATATCCTCCCACAGGGGATAGCGGCTTTCGATGGACGGGATGACGGCGAAGTTGTACGCCGGCGGCGGCGACGGGATCGACCACTCCAGCGTCGGCGCCTGCCACGGATTGTCGCCGGCGACCGCGCCGCGCCGCCAGCTCCACACCACGTTCGCGATGAACATCAGGATGCCGAAGGCGAACAGGAAGGAGCCGAGCGTCGTGACCAGATTGGCGGTGCTCCAGCCGCTGTCGGCGGCGTAGGTGTAGATGCGGCGCGGCATGCCGAGCAGGCCGGAGATATGCATCGGGAAGAAACCGATATTAAAACCGATGAACATCACCCAGAAGCTCCACGCGCCCAGCCGCTCGTGCATCATGCGGCCGGAGAATTTCGGGAACCAGTAATGAATGCCGCCGATCACGGGGAACACATTAATCCCCAACAGCACGTAATGCAGGTGCGCGACGACGAAATAGGTTTCGTTGAGCTGCCAGTCGAGCGGCACGGCGGCCGTCATCACGCCGGACACGCCGCCCATCACGAACAGCAGCACGAAGCCGGCAAAGAATAAAAATGGCGTCTTGAACACCGGCTTGCCCAGCCAGATGGTGGCGATCCACGCGAACACCGTCACCGCGCTGGGAATCGAGATCACCATGCTGGCCGCGCCGAAGAACGACAACGCCAGGTTCGGCAGGCCGGTCGCGAACATATGGTGTATCCACACCTCGAAGCCGAGCAGCATGGTGGCCATGGTCGACAGCGCGACGGCCGAATAGCCGACCAGCGGGCGTCGGCAAAACGTCGGCAGGCCGTCGGAGACGATACCCATCGCCGGCAGCACGACGGCGTAGACCCACGGGTGGCCGAAGATCCAGAACAGGTGCTGCCACAGCAGCGGCTTGCCGCCGGCCGCCACGTCGAAGAAGTGCGTGCCGACCTGGCGGTCCATCCACAGCAGGAAGAACGCCAGGCTGACGGCCGGTATCGCCAGCAGGTTGGCCACCGACGCCGTCAGCGTGCCCCACACGAGGATGGGCACGCGGTTGATCGACATGCCCGGAGCGCGCATGCGGAACAGCGTGACGATGAAGTTGACCGAGCCGACCGTCGTCGACACGCCCAGCAGCAGCATGCCCATCGCGTAGACGTCGGCGTTGGGACCAGGGCTGAACTCGCGGCCGGAAAACGGCACGTAGTTGAACCAGCCCGCATCGGGACCGGCGCCCAGCGAGAAGCTCGCATACAGCAGCAGGCCGGCGAACAGGAATACCCAGTACGACAGCGCGTTCAGGCGCGGGAAGGCCATGTCGCGCGAGCCTATCAGCAGCGGCCACAGATAATTCGAAAAGCCCGACAGCATCGGCAGCGAGTATAGGAAGATCATCGTCACGCCGTGCATAGTGAACAGCTGGTTGTACTGCTCGGGCGTGAGCAGCGTGCCGTTCGGGCCGGCCAGTTGCACGCGCATCAGCAGCGCCTCGACGCCGCCGAGCAGCAGGAAGATAAACGCCGTCACCAGATAGCGCAGGCCGATGGTCTTGTGGTCGACCGTCGACAGGAAGCCGCGCCAGCCGGGCGGCGCTTCCCAGATCGCCTGCAGGCGGCGCTTGAGAGCCGCGTCGGCGCGGCCGCGCTCGGGGACGCGCATCAGTGCGGGCGCGTTGCGGTCGGCGGAGGGAGATGTCGGCATGGGCAGGCTCACTGCAAGGTGTCGAGATAGGCGCCCAGGTCTGCGCGATCGGCGGCGCTCAGGGCGATGTCGGGCATGCGCGCACCGGGCTTGTAGCTTTGCACCCGCGCGACCCAGTCGATGCGGTGCGCCGCCGTGTTGGTCAGCAGGCCGGCGCCGAGCATGCGCCGGTCCAGCAGGTGCGTGAGGTCGGGACCGTGCTCGCCGCGCGCCTCGCTGCCGCGCACCGTGTGGCAGCCGGCGCAGCGGTCCATGAACAGCGCCTGGCCTGCGATGGATAAGCGCTGCGACGCGTCGGCGCCGGATGGCGCGGACTGCGCTAGCATATCCGGCGACGGCGCGGGCCGCGCTGCGATATCGGGTGATGACGTGGGCCGCGCTGCGATGTCCGGCGACGGCGTGGAGTGCGCTGCGATATCCGGTGATGGCGGCGCCGCGCCCCGCTGCTGCCGTTCTCGCCACGCCGCAAAATCGGCCGGCGACTGGGCGATGACGTCGAAAGCCATGTGCGCGTGCTGCGCGCCGCAGAACTGCGTGCATTCGCCGCGATACAGGCCGGGCGCGTCGGCCTGCAGCCACTGCTCGTTGCTCACGCCAGGGATCATCTGCGTCTTGCCGGCCAGCTGCGGCACCCAGAATGCGTGGATCACGTCGGCGCTGTCGAGACGCACACGCACCGGTACCCCGACCGGGATGTGCAATTCGTTGGCGGTGCTGAAGCGCTGCGCGCCGTCGCCATAGTCGATGCGCCACCACCAGTCGTAGCCGGTGACGGCGATGCTCAGCGCCGCAGCGCGCGGCGGCGCGCCGACTTCGGCCAGCACCGTCAGCGCATACGCCGCCAGGCCACACAGCACCACCGTCGACAGCGCCGTGCCGATGCCGATCCAGCGCAGGCTGCGTCCCGGATCGCCGATCACGTCGCGTTCCGACGCCGCGCGCCGGCGCCAGATCGCATAGGCCAGCAGGCCGGCGATCAGCACGCAGACGGCGGCGCAGATCGCGGCCAATACCCAGCCCAGGTACAGCGTCGGCGCGCTCGCCGGTCCGTGGCTGTGCAAAAAATAGTTGAACGGCGCCGAGCCGCCGGCATCGGACGGACTCGCTGCGGTCTTCAGCGCCAGCGGCATCGGTCTGTGCTCCCATCAATAGTTACGTCGTCAGGACTGCACCGGCATGTAGCCGTGGTCAGCGCTATGTAGTTCGATTATTGCGTAGCCGCCGCGCGGGCGTCGCCACGTTGCCACGCATCGAGCGATGAGCAAAGCTCCTACACCGACAGGAGCTTGCGGCCGACGAAACGGCCGCGCCGCTGCGTCTAACATGGACACGCATCACCCACCCAATCCCAGGAGACAGACATGACCAACAGCATCGGCAACAAACACGTGGCCCAGCAACGCAGCAAGGCCGAGCGCAAGCGCATCAAACAGTCGAACATCGTCATGGAGGCCGGCAAGAAGGCGCTGGCCAAAGCCAAATACCGCAATGAAGTCAAGGGCCGTATCTCGGCGGCGCAAGCGGCACAGGCTTTCTAATCCCGTCGCCGCCATGAACGACAAAGTCACGGTCGAGAAAACCGACATTCCGGCCGGCGGCTGGGGGTCGGCCAAGGAAGTCGGCGCCATCCTGCTGCATGAGCATGTGATGGTCAAAGGCAGCGCGCTGCTGGCCAAGCAGAACAAGCCGGAAGGCTTTGCCTGCGTCAGCTGCTCGTGGGCCAAGCCGGCCAACCCGCATCCCTTCGAATTCTGCGAAAGCGGCGCCAAGGCCACGGCGTGGGAAATCACGCCCAAAAAGCCGGACCTCGATTTCTTCGACCGGCACACCGTCTCCGAACTGGAACGGTGGAGCGACCACGACCTAGAAGACCTCGGCCGGCTGACCGAGCCGATGCGCTGGGACGCGGCCAGCGACAAATACATGGCGACCAGCTGGGACGCGGCCTACGCCGAAATCGGCGCGGAGCTGCGCCGGCTCGATCCCAAGAGCGTGGTGTTTTATAGCTCCGGCCGCGCCTCGCTGGAAACGTCGTATATGTACCAGCTGCTTGCCCGGCTGTACGGCAACAACAACCTCCCCGACAGCTCCAATATGTGCCACGAAAGTACGTCGGTGGCGCTGCCGAAGACCATCGGCGTAGCCTGCGGCACCGTGGTGCTGGACGACTTCGAAAAGACCGACTGCATTTTCTTCTTCGGCCAGAACGTCGGCGTCAACAGCCCGCGCATGCTGCACCAGTTGCAGGAAGCGCGCCAGCGCGGCATCGAGATCATCACATTCAATCCGTTGCGCGAACCGGGGCTGGTCAGCTTCGTCAACCCGCAGTCGCCGGCTGAAATGCTGACCGGGAAGGAAACCGCCATCAGCACGCAATACCACCAGGTCAAGGCCGGCGGCGACTCGGCGGCCTTGATGGGCTTGTGCAAAGCGGTGCTGGCGGCCGATGACGAAGCCATCGCCGCCGGCAAGCCGCGCGTGCTCGACACGGCTTTCCTCGACCAGCACACGCACGGCTTCGACGCATTCGTCGCCTCGGTGCGCGCCTGCGGCTGGGAGCAGATCGAAAGCACGTCCGGCCTGAAGCGCGCCGACCTGGAGGCGGCAGCCGCCGTCTACGTCCGGTCGCACGCGGTCATCGGCATTTACGGCATGGGCCTGACGCAGCACCGCAATGGCGTGCAGAACGTCGAGATGGTCAGCAACTTCCTGCTCATGCGCGGCAATATGGGCAGGCCCGGCGCCGGCATCTGCCCGGTGCGCGGCCACTCGAATGTGCAGGGCCAGCGCACCGTCGGCATCACGGAAAAGCCTGAGCTGGCGCCGCTCGACAAACTCGCCGGGCAGTACGGCTTCGAGCCGCCGCGCGACAAGGGCATGAACACCGTCGAAGCTTGCGAAGGCATCCTGGCGCGCAGCGTGCACGGCTTCGTCAGCCTGGGCGGCAATTTCGTCCGAGCGATCCCCGAGACGGTGCTGATGGAACAGGCGTGGCGCGAGCTGCGCCTGACCGTGCAGATTTCGACCAAGCTTAATCGCAGCCACCTGATCCACGGCGAGATCGCCTATATCCTGCCCTGCCTGGGCCGCATCGAGATCGACCGCCAGAACGGCGTCGAGCAATCGGTGTCGGTCGAGGACAGCACCGGCTGCATGCACGGCTCGCGCGGACGGGCGGAACCAGCGGGGCCGCAGCTGCGCTCGGAGCCAGCCATCGTCGCCGGCATCGCCAAGGCGGCGCTGGCGCCGAATCCGCGCGTCGACTGGGACGGCTGGTGCGCCGACTACGCGCGCGTGCGCGACGCCATCGAGCAGACCTATCCAGAAATCTTCGGCCAGTTCAACGCGCGCATGTGGACGCCGGGCGGCTTCCGCAAGCCGGTGCCGGCCGCCGAGCGGATCTGGAAGACGCCGACCGGCAAGGCCAACTTCATCGCGCCAGAGTCGCTCGACGAAGACCCCGACCTGAAGGCCGCCGGCCCGCAGACGCTGCGCCTGTTCACGGTGCGCAGCGACGGCCAGTTCAACACGACGATCTACAGCAACGACGACCGCTTCCGCGGCGTCAAGGGCAGCCGCAAGGTGCTGCTGATGGCGCGCGCCGACATGGACCGTCTCGGCCTGGCCGAAGGCGACCTCGTGACGGCGCGCACGCCCAGCCAGGACGGCGTCGAGCGCCACGTCGACAATCTGCGCATCGCCGAATACGATATTCCGCAGGGCTGCATCGCCGGCTACTACCCGGAGTGCAATCCGCTGATCCCGCTGTGGCACCACGCCAAGGAAAGCAAGGTGCCGGCCGCGAAAGCCATCGACGTGCTGTTGCAGCGCACCGGTTCGGCGCTCGCCGCGCATTGACGCGTCGCTCGGCGCATTGACGCGGTGCGCCGGCGCGCGCCCGGCACGGCGCGCGTTCGCGCACTCCGTGCCGGGCGGGTGTTATTTCGGGCGCGGACGCTGCAGGCCGGCAGGTCGCGGAACGCGCGATCAGCTTTGGGCATGATGTGGCCTTCTGGCGTCAATCGAAGTAATTCTGCATACACCCCAGCGCCCGTAAGTTCTTGAATTTAGGCCGATCCCATTTTCGATGACGACACTTTTACTTCGCATACATGCGAAGTAAAGTTGCGACATCCTTGAAAT
>Ga0209901_1000545_pt1 | contig 14187 bp, 7 predicted proteins | sample OrgsoiDNA_201058_FD_185806 | JGI IMG/M metagenome (GOLD analysis project Ga0209901, IMG submission 185806) | Permafrost soil microbial communities from the Arctic, to analyse light accelerated degradation of dissolved organic matter (DOM) -... | ecosystem: Environmental > Terrestrial > Soil >...
CGGATTGCACGGCGTGGCGAAGAAAATTGCCTTGGTGCGAGGGGTAATAGCTGCCTCGAGCGCCGCGCAGTCCAGATGAAAGGCTCTGGCAGGATCGACGGCCACGGGCACCAGCTTGGCGCCCGATGCCCGGACGCTGGCCTCGTAGGTCAGGTACATCGGCTCGGGCACGATGATCTCGTCGCCCGCTTCGCAGAGGCACAAGGACGTTGCGAAGAGCCCGTTCTGCGCGCCCGCGACCACAATCACATTGCTCGCGTCAACGCTCGTGCCGGTCTCGCGCGCGTGATCCCGTGCAATGGCTGCGCGCAACGGCTCGCGGCCTATCACTTCCGAGTAATGCGTGTCGCCGGCCCGCAACGCTGCCACCGCACGATCGACAATCACTTCGGGTGTAGCGAAGTCGGGATCGCCAACGCTCAGGATGATGACGTCCTCGCCGTTCTGCAAAGCCTGCTGCGCGGCGTGGTGGATTTCCCATGCAGCCGTGCGCTTGCCTTGCAGGCGCTCGACGAGGTTCGAATACTTCATGCGCTCACTCCCTGAAGCGTGACGAACGATCCGGCACGCGATGATTTTTAATTCTATCGCTTCAATTATAAAGTCCGCCGGAACGCAAACGTCAAGCGCCTGTGTCGGCGGCCCTTCGCCCTTTCGTCCTCTCACCGGCAGTCTCCGCGCCAAGATTTGCCGCGAGATAACTCAACAACGCCTGGATGCGCAGCGAACGCCCCTTGCGCGTAGGGACCAGTGCGATGACCGGCGCGCTACCGAAATCCCATTCGCTCAAGAGCCTCACCAGCTTGCCCGCCGCGACCGCATCCGCCACATCCCATTGCGAGCGCAGCACGAGCCCAAGGCCTTCTTCCGCCCAACGGCGCGCGACGCTGCCATCGTTCGTGGTGAAGGTCGGCGTGACGCGCAGCGTGGTTGGCGACGACGGTTTCCTGCCCGCGTCCGACTTGCGCCGGCGCACACGCCAAAGCGTCACGTCCTCATCGTTTTCGCGAATGCAGATGCAGTCGTGTTCAAGAATCTCGCGCGGCTCTAGCGGATAACCACGTGCCGCGATATAACCCGGACTCGCACATAACCAGCGCTCGTTCGCGAGCAATGGCCGAGCGCTCCAGGACGAGTCGCGAACGGTGCCGATCTGGATCACGATATCGGCGGCATGGCTGTGGGGCCAGGGCGTTTCGAGCAGATCGAGTTGCAGGCGAATCCCCGGATTCGCGCGGGCAAACCGCGCCAGTAGCGGTGCAATATGCACGCGTCCAAAACCGAAGGGCGCGGCAATCCGAATGTGTCCGGCAAGTTGCGCGGTTTGTTCGCGGAAAGTGTCAGGGAGTGCCTCGATAGCGCTAAGCAACCCTTGCGCTTCGCGCGCCAGTCTTGCTCCGTCCGCAGTCAGCGACATATGTCGTGCATCGCGGGTAGCAAGCGTTACACCCAGCGACTTTTCCAGTTTCTTGAGCCGCATGGAGAGTGCCGACGGCGTCACGTTCAGCACGCGCGCCGCCGCGCTCAAGGATTCCGAGCGCGCGAGCATGGTGACAAGCCGCAGGTCAGCGAGTTCCATCGTTCAATTTTGCTTAGGGATAGATGTGCCTGAATTTAACCACAGCTTAGGGTTTCGTTAGTAAAGTCGCTTCCACCATGCCAAATCAATCTACCCCAACTTATCCGAAAGCGGTGCTGTTCGACCTGCTGACCGCCCTGCTCGATTCATGGACCCTGTGGAACCGTGCAGCCGGCAGTGAAACCGCTGGCCGCGAGTGGCGCGCGGAATACTTGGCGCTGACCTACGGTTGCGGCGCTTACGTTCCCTATGAGGAACTCGTACGCCAGGCCGCGTTGCAGGTCGGCTTGCGTGAATCGGCCGCCCGCGTGCTGGAAGCGCAATGGCTGCAACTCGTGCCCTGGAGCGGCGCGAAAGAAGTGCTGCGCAAGCTCGCACCGCATTGCCGGCTGGCGATCGTGACCAACTGCTCAAAGCGTCTCGGCGAGCAGGCCGCCGGTTTATTCGATATCGACTGGGACGTGATCGTGACCGCCGAAAGCGCGGGCTTCTACAAACCCGACCCGCGGCCGTATCAGATGGCGCTCGACCGTCTGAAGATCGACGCGAGAGAAGCAGCGTTCGTTGCCGGTTCAAGCTACGACATGTTCGGCACGTCCGCGACCGGCTTACGCACTTACTGGCATAACCGCGTGGGTCTGGAACTCGTGCCGGGCGCGCAGGCGCCCGAGCTCGAAGCACCTACGCTCGACGCGTTGCTGCCTTGGCTGCGTGGTTTTAACTCATTAAAGGGAACGTCCACGTCATGACTCTGGATCAGATCGAAACCCCTGCCGCGTTGATCGACCGGCCGCGCATGGAGCGCAACATTGCCCGTATGCAAAGCCGGATGGACACGCTCGGTGTTGCGTTCCGTCCGCATGTGAAGACAACGAAGTGTGTGGAAGTCGCGCAGGCGCAGCGCGATGCGGGTGCCCGCGGCATCACGGTGTCGACGCTCAAGGAAGCCGAGCAGTTTTTCGAAGCAGGCTTCAGCGACATCCTGTATGCGGTGGGTATCATTGCATCGAAACTGCCTCGCGCGCTCACGTTACTGCGCTCGGGATGCGATCTCAAACTGATCGTCGATAACCTGGAGGCGGCGCAAGCTGTCGCTGAGTTCGGCCACGCTCACGGTGAAACCTTCGAGGTGTGGATCGAAATAGATACCGACGGTCATCGTTCAGGCGTCCAGCCCGATGAACCTCGATTACTCGATATCGGTCGGGTGCTGCATGGCGAGGGTGAGCACCGTGGCGCGCGTCTTGGTGGCGTGATGACCCATGCCGGGTCGAGCTACGATCTCAACACGCCCGACGCGCTCGCTGCGCTGGCGGAACAGGAGCGCGCAGGTTGTGTGCGCGCCGCAGGGCGCCTGCGCGACGCAGGTCTGCCGTGCGATGTAGTGAGCGTCGGTTCCACGCCGACGGCGCTCGCGGCGCAGCATCTTGAAGGCGTCACGGAAGTGCGGGCCGGCGTGTATGTATTCTTCGATCTCGTCATGCGCAACGTTGGCGTCTGCACGACCGGCGATCTGGCGCTCAGCGTATTGACGACGGTCATCGGTCATCAGGTGGACAAGGGCTGGGCTATCCTCGATGCGGGCTGGATGGCGATGAGTCGCGATCGCGGCACGGCGAAGCAAACACACGACTACGGGTACGGGCAAGCCTGCACGCTCGATGGCGCACCGCTTGACGGTTATATGCTCACGGGCGCGAATCAGGAGCATGGCATTCTCGCGAACGTGGATCATCCCGACAGGGACATCTCGGTCCATCTGCCGGTTGGTACGCGGCTGTTGATCTTGCCGAATCATGCATGTGCGACCGGTGCGCAATTTCCCGTTTATCACGCACGCTCTGAGGATGGCGAGGTGGTCGTGTGGGAGCGATTTTATGGGTGGTAGGCAAGGGGGTAGTGTGCAGGGCCGCTAACCCAAAGCCCCCAACCCGTCCACCGGCGCGAGCAAAAATTAATTAGGTGCAGCCGCGTCAAACTCGGCCTGAATTGCCACATGCACGTCATCCCCCACGGCTGGATACCACGTCGATAAACCGAACTGCGCACGGCTGAAATGTCCATCGGCGGAAAAGCCCAGCGTCTGTTGTTTGGTCAGCGGATTCGGTGCATGCCCGTTAAACGTGACCGCAAGCGTGACCGGCCGGGTCGTGCCGCGAATGGTCAGGTCGCCGGTGAGTTCGCCCTTGTTGTCCGCCGTGCGCTTGAATGCCGTGCTCGCGAAATGAATGGTCGGAGAATGCTCGACGTCCAGCATATCCGGGCCCGAGACCATCTTGTTGAGAATCGGGACGTTGGTGTCGAGACTCGTTGCATCGATATCCACCGTCACCGCGCTTTGATCCATGCCGGCCGCATTCCAGTTCAACTGCGCGGTGGTCTTGTCGAAACGCATGACGAAGCGCGAATACTTGAAGTGATCGACATCGAAACTGACGTTCCAGTGATGAGGATCGAGTTGATAACGCCCCGCAGGGACGCTCGCTTCATCGGGCGAAACCGAATGTGTCACCACGCTCAGCGCCGTACAGGCCGACATCGACAAAGCTAACGCAATGAGCAAACCCGCACGAAGCGTGTGAATGCGGGGCAGCAATCTGGAGTCTTGCATGATTGTCCTTTGAAGAGGTCAACGCCTGTGGCGCTTGCCATCGCGGCCGCCTGTGCTACTTGTAGAAAATGTAGTTAGCGATGTAAGGCGAGCTGCCAACCTTATGTTCGGTCGAACACGGCGAGGCCGGCATCACGCCGCCCACGGTATTCACGCGCTGCACATAACGAATAGCAGACAGCATGCCGCTCGCCGCAGTGCTGCGGGTTTCGAGCAATAACTGCGGCACGCTCGCAGCAGTTTCGCTCGGCGTTTGCGCGATCACGTGGCCCACTATCCGGCTGCCATCGTCCGCCTCCCACGACGGTCCCGCCGAGTGCCGGATCAACGCCTGGCCGCTTGTATCGTAGAGCGTTGCCTGCGGGTTCTTGAACACCCAACCCAGGTGGTGCTGCGCATCGTATTCGCATGAATACACCTGCACGCCGGAAGCGGTCGTGGTCACGACGCGCTCCGCCTGAGGAGGATCGATAGAGGCCGCAGCGGACGCGGCAGTGCTTGCAACGCAGACGGCCATCACAGCCGCCGCCCGACTCACGCGGTCGAATTGAGTGAACATGAAACTCCTGCTTCAATGAAATGGCTGACCATGGATTGTGCGCCAGCGGCCACCCTGCGCGCATTTCGCCCCGTTCCGCGTCAGACCCGGTCCAGATTAGCCGACGCAAACGCCCAGTTCAAATGCTGCGACACGGTAGCAACGAGGTAGTCGGGACGGCGGTTCTGATAGTCCAGGTAATACGCATGCTCCCACACGTCCACCGTCAACAACGGCGCGAGGCCCCGCGTGAACGGCGTTTCCGCGTTGCTCGTCTTGACGACCGCAAGCTCGCCCTGGTCAAGTACGAGCCAGCCCCAGCCACTGCCGAACTGTGATGCCGACGTCGTCACCAATGCCTTCGTCAATGCGTCGGTTGAACCAAACTTGCGCACGATTGCCGCCTGGAGTTTTTCACTCGGCTGGGTGGTAACCGGGCTCAACGAATTCCAGTAAAAGTTGTGATTCCAGGCTTGCGCGGCGTTGTTGAAGACATCGGCGAGAGCGGGTTGATCGTACGAGTGCATGATCACTTGTTCAAGCGATGCCTGCGCCAGCGGCGTACCGGCCAGCAGCTTGTGCAGGTTATCGAAATACGCGCGATGGTGCTTGCCGTAGTGGAACCCGATGGTGCGCGCCGAGATCACCGGCTCGAGCGCGTTGTCCGCATAGGGCAGTGGCGGCAGCGTTTGCGGCGATGAACCCAGGTAAGCGGGCACAACGCCGAGCGTCGCTTTTGCATCGGCGGGAGATTGAGCCGATGTGTCTTGCATGGAAGCGCCGAATGCGAACTTTGAGAGCGCGACGCTAGCCGATGCCAACGTGCCGCCTGCAATCAGGCGACGACGGGAAATAAGCGAGTTGAGCATGATGAAACCCGTAAGTGTGGAGTGATTGCAGTCATTACCGGTTCACCGGTCTGTTCTGGCTGCACTCACACAACGCTTCGGGTTCGACATCTATTCCATCGATTGCTCACGTTATTAACGCCAGGTCGGAACAAGCTGAAGCGTTCAGGCACCGCGGTCATCGCCAGAAGCAATCCCGCGGTGCATTCCTTACACAGCTTCATGACATCCGGATTAAAACCTCCATAACAAATTACCCTGGATCGCATTGTCGCGATACCCACCGCCGTATTGACCCGAGTACGAAACACCGACGGTCGCGTTCTTGCCCACGGAGACATCGAGGCCCAGTTCCACCACGGCGCTGTCGCGAGCAATGGGAACGCCGGACACCGTGAACGCGGTCGCGCTGCCGGCGAACGCCAAACTCGAGGTCGGTGTCACGTTGCCAAACGCATGGCGCCAACCCACCATGGCCCGGGGCGTGATAACCGTCGTTCCGCTCACGTCGAAGCGGCTCGCCGCTCTGACGCCAAGGGTCGAGTACGTCAGGTTTTGCGTGTCGTTGCCGCTATGCAGTGCCGCTGCTCCACCATCTTCGGTGAATCCATCGGTATGGAGATTCACGTAGGCGAGGCCTGCGAACGGCTCAAGCGCAACCCGGCCAACTGGAATCGCATATCCCGCCTCGCCAAATACCTGGGCCGTGCCGGCATCGTAGGCAGACGAAGGGTTTTCGGCAAAACCCGCGAAGCTCGCGCTACGATCGGCATGCACCCGGTTCCAGGTGTAAGCCGAGCCCAGCCGAAGGCCAAGCGCGCCGAACTGCGCGCCGCCATAAAGCGCGAGATGGTAACTATCGATTGAACTCGATGCGTTGGACTGGCTGGTGTCGAACGACGTGTGGCCAATTCCACCCGCCGCGCCGACCCGCCAGGTGTCGTTGAGCGCGGTGTCGGCGCCAACGACAAAACCCGTACTGCTACGGTCGACGCTGGCGGCGTTGCCGTCGGTGCCCAACCGGCCCTGCGAGCCGTATGCCTGGCCCCAGACCACGGGAGCGAGTCGTGGTTTTACGCTGCAATCGTTATGGGATCGTGCACGTGTCGCGGCATCGTCCTGCTGCTTATCCTGCCGTTCATCCAATGCATCGGTATCACACGACGCCGCGCCGGAAGCCAGCGCCGCGAGCGGCCCCGAAGCGGGCGCCAGCCCCTGCCGGGTGCGATCCAGCACGGCGTCCCTGATGTAGTGGCTGTCGTCGAGCAACACGCTCTTGGCACTTGCATGGATCTCGCCGGACAGGTTGTCGAAGGCGGCGCGCGCCGTCGGTTTATCCTGCGATATAAGGGCATCGTAGATCGGGTTGGCGGTGCCGAGCGTGCTCAGTGCAGTGGCTACCGCGCGCTGGTTCGATGTGGAGGCAACCTGTGCGAACGTCGTTCCATTGGGTGCCAGCGCGAGATAGACGTTTTTCGGATCGTAGGTCAGAGTCGGCGTGAGGAAAGCGAGGTCGGACGTCGTGCCGGTAAAGGCCCCGGAGAGGCCGCCCGCCGCCGTGAGGATCGTGTAGGTGTTGCTGGGCACATAACTTCCAGACGCCGGCTGGACCTGTACCGTGCCGCCGGACAACGTCGCCGAGCCGGTTGCGCTGATCAGGTTACTTTGCTGCTGCGGATTGATCTGCACCTGATAGGTCGAACCGGGCGCAAAGCTGACATTGCCGCCCACGTTCAGTGCCGCGGACGGCGTACCAATCGCCGCGGTGCCGCCGGTGTTGACCACCACCCCGCCCACCTTGCCGGATCCGCCGAGCGTGCCGCCGTTATTCACGGTAACCGTGGAGTTGGCGATGGAACCGTTGACCGCCAGCGTGCCGGCGTTGACCGACGTCCCGCCTGAATACGTGCTGGTTCCCGTCACGCTCAATTGTCCCGAACCGTCTTTGACGACGCCACCCGTCCCGCTGATGACACCCCCGAAGCTTGTATTGCCGGACTGGTTGAACGCGACCGTTGCGTTGTTGACGATGTTGCCCGCCACAGTGCCCGTGGTACCGCCGGCACCAATCTGCAACGTGCCGGCATTGACGGTCGTGCCGCCGGCATACGTGTTGTTGCCAGTCAATGTCAGCGTCGCCGAGCCGTCCTTGGTGAGCGATCCCGAACCGGTGATCGAACCGGCGTAGGTGCCACCGCCATTCACCGATAAATCGCCGCTGCCAAGATTTATTGCACCACTGCTGCTGTTGCCGTTCAGCGCACCTACGGAGACGCCCACGTTGCTCAGGTTCAACGCGCCGCTGTTGACGGTGAGCGGTCCCGTACCGATCGCGGTGCTGCTGCCCAGGGTGAGCGAGCCGCCGTTGAGGACAGTCCCGCCGCTGTAGGTATTGGCGCCGGTCAGAGTCAGGTCGGCCTGACCGTCCTTCGTCAGGCTGCCAGTGCCGGAGACGACCCCACTCAAGGTCAGGTTCGCAGAACCGCCGATCGTCGCAGCCGCGCCCAACGTGACCGGGTTGCTTACGTTGAGCGCTGTGGTGTTGTCGAGCGTTGCCGGGCCCGTGATCGTCACCGGGCCGGTGCTCAATGCGCCACTGCTGCCCAGTGTCAGCGTGCCCGCGTTGATGACGGTTCCGCCGCTGAACATATTGTTGCCGGTCAGGGTTTCATTGCCACTGCCCTGCTTGGCGATGCCCCCTGTGCCGCCTATCGTGCCATTGAAGGTCTGGTTGGTTGCGTCGCCGAAAGTCAGCGTGTTGCTGCCCAGCGAGAGCGTGCTGCCGGCTGTGCCCGCGAGTCCTCCGATGGTCTGGTTACCGCCCGCCGAGATATCCAGGCCCGCACCGGCTCCGGCTACATCAACCGTTCCGGTCGACGACAAGCTGCCTCCTGCGCCCAACACTATTGCACCGGCGTTGATCGTCGTGCCGCCGGTGAATGTGTTGGCTGCGGTGATCGTTTCCGTGCCGGTCCCTTGCTTGACGATGCCACCTGTTCCGCCGATCACTCCTCCGAACGACTGGTTGGTGCCATCGCCGAAGGTCAGCGTGTTGGCGCCCAGCGAGACCGTGCTACCTGTCGCACCGGCCAAGGAGCCGATCGTCTGATTGCCTCCCACCGATATGTCCAAGCCCGCTCCAGCGCCCGCCACGTTCACCGCGCCCGTGGCAGACAGGCTTCCTCCTGCGCCTAACGCGATAATGCCCGCGTTGATCGTCACGCCGCCTGAAAACGTGTTGGCGCCGGTCAGCGTCTCGGTTCCGGTTCCCTGTTTGATGACGCCACCTGCTCCACCGATCACACCGCCGAACGTCTGGTTAGTGGCATCGCCCAATGTCAGCGTGTTGGTCCCGAGCGCGACATTGCTTCCGGTTGCACCGGCCAGCGAACCGATGGTCTGATTACCACCCGCGGAGATATCGAAACCCGCGCCGGCGCCCGCCACGTTGACCATACCGGTTGACGACAAGCTGCCTCCCGCACCCAGGGCCAGCGTGCCGCTGTTAATGGTCGTGCCGCCGGTAAAGGTGTTCGTGCCCGTCAGCGTCAGTTCTCCGCCGCCGTCCTTGACGAGATTGCCCGTCCCGCTGACCACGACGCCGGACGTCAGGTTGTTGGAGTGATCGAAATCGAGCGTCCCGTCATTCGCGATGTTGCCGATAACGCTGCCAGTCGTGCCGCCATCGCCGAGTTGCAGGATGCCTGCGTTGATCGTTGTGCCGCCGGTGTACGTGTTCGTGCCAGTCAGGATTTCCGTTCCGGTTCCTTGCTTGACGATACCCCCCGTTCCGCCGATCACGCCGCCGAACGTCTGGTCACTGGCCGCGCCCAGGGTCAGCGTGTTGCCGCCCAGCGAGACCGTGCTGCCAGCTACGCCCGCCAGCGAACCGACTGTCTGGTTGCCGCCGGCTGAGATATCCAGGCCCGCACCCACTCCGGCCACATTCACCGTACCGGTCGACGACAAGCTGCCTCCCGTGCCCAACACTATTGCGCCGGCATTAATCGTGGTGCCGCCTGTGAACGTGTTCGCTGCGGTGATCGTTTCCGTTCCTGTCCCTTGCTTGACAATGCCACCCGTTCCGCCGATAGCACCACTGAACGTTTGATTGGTTCCATCGCCGAAGGTCAGCGTGTTAGCGCCGAGCGCTACCGTCGTACCCGTAGCACCGGCTAATGAGCCGATCGTCTGATTGCCACCCGCCGATATGTCCAGCCCCGCGCCGACACCCGCTACGTTCACTGCACCCGTCGCAGACAGGCTGCCCCCAGCACCCAACGCGACTGTGCCGGCGTTGATCGTTGTGCCGCCCGAGAACGTGTTGGCGCCCGTCAGCGTTTCGGTTCCTGTTCCCTGTTTAACGATGCCACCCGTTCCGCCGATACCCCCCGCGAACGTTTCATTGCCGGCATCGCCCAGGGTCAGCGTATTGGCGCCCAACGCTACCGTGCTGCCTGCTACGCCCGCTAGCGAACCGATCGTTTGAATACCACCGCTTGCGGAGATATCGAAGCCCGCACCGGCTCCCGCCACGTTCACCGCACCCGCCGCCGACAGGCTCCCTCCCGCACCCAGCGCCAAGGTACCGGCATTGATCGTCGTGGCGCCCGAGAACGTATTGGCGCCCGTCAACGTTTCCGTACCGGTGCCTTGCTTGCCGATGCCACCGGTCCCGCCGATCACGCCGCCGAATAACCGGTTCGTAGCGTCGCCCAGGGTCAGCGTGTTCGCGCCGAGCGAGACCGTGCTACCCGCAACACCCGCCAGCGAGCCGACCGTCTGATTGCCGCCGGCCGATATATCGAAACCTGCACCGACGCCTGCTACGTTGACCGCGCCGGTGGCAGACAGCCTGCCGCCCGCGCCCAACGCGAGCGTACCGGCATTGATCGTCGTACCGTCCGTAAATGTATTCGCGCCGGTCAGCGTTTCCGTGCCGGTGCCATCCTTGATAAGGCCGCCCGTTCCGCTGATAGCGCCGCTGAACGTCTGGTTGGTCGCATCGCCGAGAGTCAGTGTGTTTGCCCCCAGCGCAATCGTGCTGCCCGCAGCGCCGACCAGTGAGCCGATCGTCTGCGTGCCTCCCGCCGAAATATCCAGACCGGCGCCAGCGCCAACGTTCACTGTGCCGCCTGCCGACAGGCTTCCTCCCGCGCCGACCACGAGCGTGCCTGCATTGATCGCCGTATTGCCCGTGTAGGTGCTCGCACCCGTCAAGGTTTCCGTGCCGCTTCCCTGCTTGACGATGCCGCCCGTTCCGTTGATCGAGCCGGCGAATGTCTGGTTGGTGCTATCGCCGAAAGTCAGTGTGTTGCCGCCGAGTGAAACCGTGCTGCCCGCCGCGCCAGCGAGCGAGCCGATACTCTGGTTGCCGCCTGCGGAGATATCGAAACCTGCGCCGATTCCGGCAACGTTCACCGCGCCGCTGGCGGACAAGCTGCCGACCGCGCCCAACGCCACGGTCCCGGCATTGATCGTTGTGCCGCCTGTGAACAGGTTGGCGCCCGTCAACGTTTGCGTTCCCGCGCCTTGCTTGACGATGCCCCCCGTCCCTCCGATCACCCCGCCGAATGACTGGTTCGTAGCGTCACCCAGGGTCAGCGTATTCGCGCCCAATGCAACCGTGCTGCCCGCAACGCCGGCCAATGAGCCGATTGTCTGATTGCCGCCGGCGGAAATGTCCAGTCCCGCACCTGCGCCTGCCACATTCACCGCACCGGCAGCCGACAAGCTGCCGCCCGCACCCAACGCCACGGTCCCGGCGATGATCGTTGTGCCGCCTGTGAACGTGTTGGCGCCCGTCAACGTTTCCGTTCCTGCGCCTTGCTTGACGATGCCTCCCGTCCCGCCGATCACGCCGCCGAATGACAGGTTCGTAGCGTCGCCCAGGGTCAGCGTGTTCGCGCCGAGCGAGACCGTGCTGCCCGCCACACCTGCCAGCGAGCCGACCGTCTGATTGCCGCCGGCCGATATATCGAAACCTGCACCGACGCCTGCTACGTTGACCGCGCCGGCGGCAGACAGGCTGCCTCCCGCGCCCAACGCCAAGGTGCCAGCGTTGACGGTCGTGCCGCCCGTGAACGTGTTGGCGCCCGTCAGTGTTTGCGTTCCCGTGCCTTGCTTGACGATTCCCCCCGTCCCGTCGATCCCTCCCGCAAACGTTTGGCTGGTAGCATCGCCGAAATTCAATGTGTTCGCACCAAGCGATACCGCGCTGCCTGCCACACCGGCCAGCGAGCCGATCGTCTGGTTGCCGCTCGCGGAAATATCCAGGCTCGCGCCAGGTCCCGCCACGTTCACGGCACCCGTCGACAAGAGGCTTGCTCCCGCGCCCAGCGCCAGCGTGCCTGCGTTGATCGTCGTGCCGCCGCTGTAGGTCTCCGCGGCGCTCAACGTGACAGTAGCCGCACCGTTCTTAACAAGCGCACCGGTGCCCGTGATGATCCCGCTCAAACCAAGGGCGTTGGAACCTGCGAGCGTGAGCGCGTTGGCGCCGGTGATCGATATAGCGTTGGCGAGCGTGACTGGCGCCGTGCTGTCGAGCGACGCGGCCCCGCCGACCGTCAGGAGTCCTGTCCCCAGGGCCAGTCCGTTGCCGACGACCATTGATCCGGCGTTGAGTATCGTCCCGCCGGAGTAACTGTTGGCGCCCGTCACGGTCAAGGTTCCGGGACCGTTCTTGATGAGCCAGCCGCCGCCGGAAATTCCGCCGGACAGTGTCAGTGCGTTAGCGCCCTGGACCGTCAGCCCACCCGTTTGCAGTGCGATGTCGTTCGCGACGTTGAGGCCACTGTTGCTCGCCTCGACGGTACCGCCAGCGGCCGTGATGGTGCCGGCGCCGAACGTGCCGCTGTTATCGAAAACGGCAACGCCGCCATTCAATGTGGAGTCCGTCAATCCCAGCGAGCCGTTCAAGGTCCAGGTGCCGCTGTTGACCGTCAGATGCTGGAAGTCGATATACGTTCCGCTCGCAATCGTTCCGGTACCGGTCGATCCTGATCCTGTCCCGGTGGCGGCGTTTTGCAGCAGGAGCGTGTTGTCTCCCCCGGCGCCGCCGTCGATGACGCCCGTGGCAGCAAACCCGAGATTGAGGCCGGCCACACCCAACAGGTTGAGCCCGAGGCTACCGCCCGCGCTGACCGTCGAACCGGTGACCGCGGTGAAACTGTTGGTACTGGCGGCACCCATTGAAACGCTGCCGCTGATCGTCCCCGCGTTCACGAAGGTATTGCCTGTACCGGGCGTGCCGGAAGCCTCGAAGGCGACGCGGCCGGTGATGGTGCCCGTATTGACCAGGTTGACCTGACCGCCGCCGTAGACGGCCACCACTGGCGCATCCGAGGGGATCAACGTGATGCCAAGAAGGGCACTCGAACCCAGGCTGCCGGAGTTGGTGATGTTGGTCACGCCTCCCGTGCCGTTCTGGACAGCTAGCGCCATGCCGTTCAGATTGCTGAGGTTCACCCCCAGCAAGCCGCTTGTTCCTTTCATGGTGCCGGTGTTCGTGACGGTGACGGTGCTTGCCGCGGCATTACCGATCGAGGTCCCGCTTGACAGGAGACTGCCGATACCGAGAAGCGAGGGATCGATCGTCCCGTTGTTGTTGAGCGTGACGTTGTTTCCCGTCAGGCTCATTGCTGTTCCGAGCAAACCAAGCAGCACGCCTGCGCTGGCCCCTGTGTTCACGTTGACGGTCAGGTTGTTCGCTGCACTCGAAAAGCTGGGCGCCAGCAGGTTCGCCGCACCGGAGCAGGTTACGGTGGAACCACTGGTCGTACAGACGGCCCAGGCTGCGGGACTGTCCACGAGATACAGGCAGGCCATGACCAGCGCCAATGCCAGCGGTTTCGGCGCCCCCCCGGCACGTGAAGCTTTGCCTCCGCGCCCACTAACCGGCCCGTCATACCCAAAAGACGATGCTTCGGCGCCGCGTACCAGGACACTGCGCCCGGAACGGCCTTTGCCGTTGCTTTTTGCCAGTTCCGAGGCCACTACAAAGGCACCTTGCGACTTACTCCAGACCACCCGATAACTCTTGCTCATTGTTTCCCCGTCATAGCAGTTTGAATTAACAGACGCTTCTGTTGCGGCGACACTAATTGCCGGGCATTAAATTCAGGTCGAACGAAAGCCGCGCATCAACGTGCGCCGGGTTTGCAAGGTTATTCGGGCGTGCTTATCCAGACCGCTGAACGGCGGTCCTTTAATGGACGGATAAGCCTTATTCCAGCAAATGCAGGACGAGTTCAGCCAGCCACACTATCAATGCGGCTGGCTTCTCTCATCCTGTACTCGCGACAACGCCTGTACTTGGCATATTGGTGATTGCCCTCGATTTCTCTCGTTCTCATTTTTAGGCTTTTAAAGCCTTTGTCTAAAGAATGACAAGCTTTACCAGATATTTCAAGAAATATTTCCTGGTAACGTTTCGAAACTTGCCGCGATGTTGTGCTGCGCTGGTTTTTACGGGTTGCGAAGATGAAAATGGTGGGGGCACAAAAGCTGAGTAAATCGTCCGGACGGGAAAACGACTAGTAAAACTATTTGGGGCCATGCAATCGTTTGGTTGATCACTAAGCGCGGAGGGAGCATTTCACCGCTCCCCGCT
>Ga0209901_1000548_pt1 | contig 14145 bp, 14 predicted proteins | sample OrgsoiDNA_201058_FD_185806 | JGI IMG/M metagenome (GOLD analysis project Ga0209901, IMG submission 185806) | Permafrost soil microbial communities from the Arctic, to analyse light accelerated degradation of dissolved organic matter (DOM) -... | ecosystem: Environmental > Terrestrial > Soil >...
TGTGTTGCTGGAGTTTCCCGAAACGCCAGGCAAAATTGCCATGGAGACTTACACCACCGATCTGAAATTGAGCCAGGCGAAGTTCGTGCACCTGCGCAAATGGTATTACGAGAATGGGCAGGTGTTTAAAACAGCCAGGCTCGATGTCCAGGGCAAGGAACTGGCCGGCGGCGAGCTGTTTTACGAGAGTGGCCAGCTCAAACAGCGCGAAACACCATTGCCGAATGGGCGCCTGGTCGAGAGTTTCCACGAGAATGGTCAGTTGATGAGCCGCATCGTGTATCGCGGTCAAAAGATTGCTGATGGTGTCTATGTATCGTATGGGTCGAATGGCAAGGTCAGCAGCCTTGCCCACCTGAAAGATGGCCAGATGCATGGCTTGTCGGAAGTATTTCATACCAATGGACAACTGTATCAGCGCGTGCGCTTCGTGCATGACAAGCGTGAAGGCGAGTTTGTCGAATACGCCCCGGACGGCAGCTTGCGCGCCCGCACCGTATTCGTGCATGGCCAGCCCGAAGGCTGGTCGTTTGAAAGCCATGACAATGGGCAAGTATCGCAAAAAGTGCTGTACCACCATGGCGAAATCCTCAGCATGCAAAAATGGGCACTCGACGGCAAACCTGTGATTGCCTGGCAGCGTGATGTGCAGGGGCGCGAGCAGGGCGATGTGACCGAGTGGTATGAAAGCGGCGTGCGCGCCAGCGTGATTCCCTTTGTCGATGGGCGACGTCATGGCTTGATGCAAATCTAGTACAGCGATGGCAGCTTGCAACAGATCGTGCCGTATGAGCATGACCAGAAACAGGGTGTGGAACGCCGTTGGGATAAAAGCGGCAAGCAGACCATGGCGCAAGCCTGGCAGGATGGGCAGCCAGTACCGCTTAATCCATGATCTCTTGGTACGCTATTGCAGGTATCATGCGGGTTTGCGGCTTGGTCGAGGATGACTCAAGGGCCGGGATAATCTCAGGAGACAGTGGTGATAGAACGCGAAGCGTCGGCAACGGTCAATGTAGCGCCAGGTGAGCTGGAACGGGCGCGCAGCCTGGCCTTGCAAAACATGCGCGTTGTCATGCGCGCGGCGCAGCGGCACTCGGCGCAGATCGAGAAGCAGTGTGGCGTGTCCGGTGCGCAATTATGGGTGATGCAGGAGCTGCACGACCAGCCCGGCCTGCGTATGGGGGAACTGGCGACGAAAATGTCGCTGCACCAGACCACGGCCAGTAATCTGGTCGATGCGCTGGTGAAAAAATCGTATGTGCGCAAGGCGCGCGACCAGCCCGACCAGCGCGTCGTCACCCTGACCTTGACGGAGCAGGGCCAGCTTGTCATCGCCGATGCGCCGCAGCCCGCCCGCGGCTTGTTGCCCAGTGCGCTGGCCCAGCTTGACGCTAGCAGCCTGGCGCAACTAAACCAGGGGCTAACGGCCTTGCTGGCCGTGGTCACGCCTGATGACCGCCAGGCCGGCATGCAGCCGTTTACCTTTACGATGTAGTTTGCACGGTGGCTGGTTGAGGCAATCGCTGCAATTGCAGTTGCGCCAGCGCACCATACAGCGGTGGGCTGAGCACGCGCGAAACGGTGCTGGCAACCACTGCGCAAGCCATCAGGCTGAGCACCATGCTGTGGCCATCGACCATTTCCATGACGATGATGAAGGCCGTCAGCGGCGCCTGCGTGGCGGCCGCCAGGAAACCTACCATGCCCAGCGCGATCAGGGCCGGCGCATATGGGTACTGCAACAGTTGCGCGATGTCATGGCCGATGCCGGCGCCGATGGCCAGTGATGGCGCAAAGATGCCAGCCGGCACGCCTGACCAGACGGTCAGCCAGGTGGCCACATATTTGAAGCCGACAAAGGCGGCCGGCATGCTGCTGTCGCCCGCCAGCATGCTCCGCGTGGCACCCGTGCCGCTGCCAAACGTGGCGCCGTGGCTGGCGATGCCGATACCGGCCACCAGCAAACCGCAGACGGCGGCAAACAGCACCGGGTAGCGGCTGCGCCAGCCCGATAATTTGCCCAGCGGGTTGCCGCGTGCCGAGGCCAGCAGCAAACGCGAAAACAAGCCGCCCGCCACCCCCGCCACCAGGGTCACCAGCAAACCGGGCAGGGCCAGCGCCATGGCGATGGGGCCAGGGTGTATCACGCCAAAATGGGTGGCGTTGCCGGTGATGGAAACGGCCATCAAGCCAGCCAGCACGATGCCGGCCACGATCAAGCCGCTATTGCGCTGTTCGGGCGTGCGCGACAGTTCTTCGATGGCAAACATGACGCCTGCCAGCGGCGTGTTGAAGGCGGCCGCGATACCGGCCGCGCCGCCCGCCACCAGCAAGGAATGCGCGCTGATTTGCGTGTGGCGTGGCAAGAAGCGGCGCGCGGCCAGCATCACGCCGGCGGCGATTTGCACGGACGGCCCTTCGCGCCCCAGCGACAGGCCACCCAGCATGCCGCCCGCCGTCAGCACGATCTTGGCTGCGCTCAATTTCAGCGACACGAACAGGGAACGGTCGGCCTGGCTGACGGCGGGGTCCAGGGTGGCCATCACTTGCGGGATGCCGGAGCCGGCCGCGCCTGCGGCGTAGCGGCGCGTCAGCCAGACGATCAGGGCGGCCAGGGCAGGCGTCCATAGCAGAACCAGCCACCAGGCCTTGGCATTGAAATGCAGAAACAGGTCAAGCGCGCCTTCGGCCAGCCAGGTAAAGCCGACCACCACCAGGCCGGCGATGGCGGCCATGCCGATCACGACGGCGCGCGTCCACCACAGGCGCGGGTTGGCAAACTCTTGCTTGAAAGCAGAAGGGATATCGTGCAGGTGTTTCATTGCGGCAAGTCCTGAAGGAGGCGCGCTGGGCGTCGGGGAGACTTGCGATTATAAACCTATATTTGGGCAAATGTATTTCGCTGGCGTTACTTTATTGCTTGGCGCTAGGGAACACGGCTGTTATCGCAAAGCCATCAAGGCAGCGGCTTTTCAGACAATGGCATGCCTTTCTGTCCCGCATAAAACACGATCAGCACCACCGGCTCGTCGCCAGTCAATCCGCGATGGACTTCGCCGATGGTTTCATTGACCACTTGCCCTGGCTTGAAGACCATTTTTTGTCCATTGTCCTTTTTTTCCAGCGTCAACTCACCGGACAGGATGTACCCCGTATTTTCCATCGGATGGGTATGCCAGGGCAGTTCCGAGTGGGCGGGGATGGTGATTTTCAATACCGTGACTTCCGGCGTGCCCGTGGGATAAGCCGTGTATGCCTCGCCATCCCAGGCCGTGCCGGTCTTCGACAGGGTCTCGACCTGCACGGCTGGCGCGGCGTCCTTTGCCTGCGCACAAGCCATCGACAGCCATCCGGCAAGGGCCAGGGAGACGGCAGTTCCTGCTTTCGATATCAAGCGCATCATTGAGTTCCATTGTTGGTCAAATCAGTTACGACGCCAGCCCTTGCTGGCTTGCATCGATACGATCATATAGAAACAATTTCTCATAAGAAATATCCGCTCTGGCAATAATCATGCGAAAAGCAGCCTTATTTTTCGACGCTTTGCAAGAAGCTTCCCGCGTCGGCGAAAAAGTCGATCAAGGCCCGCACTTTCGGCGCCAGATGCGGCCCGGAGGGCCATAACAGCCAGCAACTGTGGGCTGGATGGTCGTGCACGGCGTAAGGCGCCAGCACTTCGCGCAGGCTGCCATCGGCCAGCGCCGCACGCACATGAAAGTGCGGCAGCCAGGCCAGCCCCAGGCCGCGTTGGGCGAAGTGCAGCCGCGCTTCCAGGTTGTTGCAGACCATGGACAGGGGAAGTTCCAGCGGCGGCGCATCTTCTTCCCGCAGTAAATGCCAGGCTTCGATCTTGCCGCTGTGACGGAAGCGATAGTGCAGGCAGGCACGGTGCTGCAGGTCGGCCGGTGTCAGTGGCGTGCCATGGCGCTCCAGATAAGACGGCGAAGCCACCACGCAAGAGTGGAACTGGGCCAGCTTGCGGGCAGCCAGGTGCGAGTCGCGCGGTGCACCGATGCGCAGCACGGCGTCAAAGCCTTCGCCCACCACGTCGGCCAGCCCATCGCTGAAATCAAGCTCCAGTGTGATGGCAGGATGCTGTTCGGCAAAGTCGGCCAGCAGGGGCAAGAGGAATTGCCCCAGTTCCGGCAAGCCCAGGCGCAGCTTGCCCTGCGGCGTTTGATGGCCGGCCAGTTCCTGCTGGGCAGCCTGCATTTCCGCCAGGATGTGCTCGCTGCGTGCAAGAAATAACTTGCCTTCCGCCGTCAGGCTCAGCTGGCGCGTGCTGCGCTGGAACAGGCGCACGCCCAGGCGCTGTTCCAGCCGGGCCAGGCTCTTGCTGACGGCCGATGGCGAAATGCCTGCTTGCCGCGCCGTTGCGACAAAGCTGCCCGCCCGCGCCAGTTGCACGAACAGGGTCACGCCAGATAAGTTATCAGTGGTATTCATTCATGACAGTTTGGTCAGTAGTGAAACGCATTGAAGCATATTTTTCTTTGTTGCGCAGCGGCCTACCATGGAATTTTACATGGAGGTAGTCTTATGAAAAGCATAGCTTTCAAGCTGGGCAGCAAGGTGGACAACCCTGATTGCCTGTTCGACACGACAGTCGACAAACCTGTGCCCGGTCCGCGCGATGTGCTGGTGCGCGTGCACGCCGTGGGCGTCAATCCGCTCGATACCAAGGTGCGCGCGGGGCTGGTGCAAGTGCCTGACACGGTGCGTGCCCTCGGCTGGGATGCGGCTGGGGTGGTGGAAGCCGCCGGCGCTGAAGTGCGTTTATTCAAGCCGGGTCAGCGCGTGTATTACGCCGGTTCGTTTGACCGTACGGGCAGCAATGCCGAATACCAGTTGGTCGATGAGCGCATTGCGGCCGCCATGCCGGCCAATCTGAGTTTTGCGCAAGCCGCTGCCGTGCCGCTGGCGGCGCTGACGGCCTGGCAATTGCTGTTCGAGCGCTTTGCCATCACTCCGGGAGACCGGCAGCAGCGCGGCAGCTTGCTGGTGCTGGGCGGCGCGGGCGGCGTGGGTTCGCTGCTGCTACAGCTGGCGCGACAGTTGACGGGGTTCACGGTGATCGCCACCGCGTCACGCCCGGACAGCGTCGCATGGTGCCGCAGCATGGGCGCCCATCACGTGATCGACCACAGCCTGCCTCTGGCGGCGCAGGTCGCTGCCTTGAACGTTCCTGCTGTGACACATATTGCCGCCTTGTCGAATACGGCGCAGCACTTCCAGGCGCTGGTCGAGATTATCGCGCCGCACGGCAAGCTGGCCGTCATTGATGACCACCAGCAATTCGATGCGGCGCCGCTGAAAGCCAAAAGCGTGTCGCTGCACTGGGAAATGGTGTTTACGCGGCCCTTGTATGGCACGCCGGACATGATCGAGCAGCATCACATCCTGCAGCGGGTGGCGCGCTTGCTGGAAGAGGGGCTGTTGCGCAGCACTCTGCAGCAGCGGCTGGCGCCAGGAGCTGCCAGCATGGCGCTGGCGCACGGCATGATCGAACGTGGTGGTGGTTGCGGCAAGATCGTGCTGGCAGAACAGGATTAAACCGGGATTAGTGGGACAATGCCGGCCTGCCAGCCGGCCTCTCGCGGGTGCGAGGGGTCTACTCTGGATTCATATTTGATTGAGACAAGCAGCCCACATAAAAATGAAACTATTATTCATCGCCACACTAGGAATCTTATCGATGATGCAAACTTCATCATCGTTCGCCGATAATGCCAATGGGAAAAAACTCTATGTGCAGCGATGCGCCATGTGCCATGGAATAGATATCAAGGGAACTGGGCCATTGGCGAATAAAAGCAATCCTGCCACCCCTGATTTGACGACAGCTGCTTTCAAAAAGCGGCTGCATGATTATCCTGGCGTGATTGTGTCATCGGTCATACTGCGTCCCAATGGCGACTTGATACCGAAAACCCTGCGCGAGAATGGCGTCAAGCTGGCGCCGTACGCCTGGCGGGTGCAGGATTTTCGCGATTTGCATCAATACATGAGTGCTGTGATTTTAAAAAATCGATGATGTCCAGCAGCCATTCAGGCTTGCTTGCAAACAGCTTATATAAACAGCTTATGCAAACAGCTCGCGCCGCGCATTCTGGCTGATGGCCACTGTGGCCGGGTGGCGCAAACGGCGCTCGGTGGTGATCGCATACACCTGTTCCACCAGGCTGTCGACCTGGCCCAGCGCCACCACCGCGTATTGTTCGCAGACCTGGCGCGCGATCACGGTGGGGGCAAAGAACAGGCCGGCGCCGGACTGGCCAAACGCCTGCATCATTGCGCTGTCATCGAACTCGCCGACGATGCGTGGATGCAGCTTGTTTTCGCCCAGCCACTGCAGCAAACGGCCGTAGATGGCATAGTCTTCTCCTGGCAGCAGCAGCGGGGCGCCGTCCAGGCAGGCGGGAAACTCGCCCGGCAAGGTGGCCGTCAGGGCCGCCGTGCCAAACACGGTCATGCCGCTTTCTCCCAATAAATGATTGAAGCCGCGCACGCTCAAATGAGCCGGCATGGGGCGGTCGGCGATGATCAGGTCTAGCCGGTGCACGGCGAGGTCCGCCAGCAGGCTGGCCAGCCGGCCTTCGCGGCAAATCATGCGCAGCGGTTGATCCAGGCTCAAGGCAGGTTCGACCAGGCGGCAGGCGATCAGTTTCGACACGGAATCGGCGCAGCCGACGCGAAACGTGGTGGTGCTGGTGCGCGACTGGTCACGCACGATTTCCAGCAACTCATCGCCGGTACTGAAAATATCTTCCGCATGGCGCAGGATGCGCCGGCCCGTGTCCGTCAATTCCAGCTTGCGCCCGTTGCGGCGAAACAATTCCACGCCCAGGGACTCGGCAAAGTCGCTCAACTGCCCGGAAATCGATTGCGGCGTCAAATGCAGCTGTTCCGCCGCGCGGGCAATGCTGCCCGTCCTGGCCACCATCCAGAAATAACGCAAGTGCTTGAAGTTAAGCGCAGACATGGTCTTCTCCCGGTCATTAATACATCTAATTTTTCGATGTATTAATTCATTATATTCGATTTGTTCGATGTCTTATTTGCTTCTATGATGGTTACCTGGCTTTAGATAAAACCATGCGAGGAGGTAGTTTATGAATGGCCTGGAGAGTATTGCAACGGCGCCCGTGTGGGCCGGCTTTGTCGCCTTCGTGCTGCTGATGCTGGTCCTGGATTTGTTTGTATTCGGCGGCAACAAAGCGCACAAGGTCAGTGTCAAGGAGGCGGCCATCTGGTCGCTGGTGTGGGTCGGCATGGCGCTGATTTTCAACGGCGGCCTGTGGTGGTATCTGAATGGCACGGCTGGTCCCGAGATCGCCAATCAGAAGGCGCTGGAATTCTTTTCCGGCTATTTGATAGAAAAAGCGCTGTCGGTCGATAACGTGTTCGTGTTTCTGCTGATCTTTGGCGCCTTCCAGATACCGGTGCAGTACCAGCGCCGGGTGTTGATTTACGGCGTGTTCGGGGCCATCGTGATGCGCGCCGTGATGATCATGGCGGGCGCCTGGGTGGTGAGCGAGTTCAGCTGGGTGTTGTACCTGTTTGGCGCCTTCTTGCTGGTCACGGGACTGCGCATGCTGGTGGCGGCCGATGCCGAGCCTGACGTTGTCAACAACCCCGTGCTGCGTTTTGCCCGCCGCCATTTGCGGGTGGCCGAGGGTGACCATGGCGAACGCTTTACGGTAAGCAAGGGAGGCTTGCTGTATGTCACGCCGCTGTTCCTGGTGCTGATTTTGATCGAGGTGACGGACCTGGTGTTTGCCGTCGATTCGATCCCGGCCATTTTCGCCATCACGACGGATCCGTTCATCGTGTTCACGTCGAACCTGTTTGCCATCCTGGGATTGCGGGCCCTGTATTTCCTGCTGGTCGACGTGGCGGACCGTTTCCATCTGCTCAAGTATGGCCTGGCGATGGTGCTGGTGTTTATCGGCGCAAAGATGTTGATCATGCCGTGGTACCACGTGCCGGTAGAAGCTTCGCTGGTCGTGGTGGCGGTGCTGATCGCGGCAAGTTGTGTAGCGAGCGTATTGATACGCCGCAGTGAAAAGTAAATCTAACTGAAGGAATGATGATGCGTACTTATGCGGTAAATAGTCCCCAGGCAGCGGGACGGCTGCTGGCCTTGATGATGATCGTTGACGGCAACCTGGCTAGTGCCGAATTGCAGGCCCTGCAGCGCAGCAAGATACTCGAGCATATCGATATGGATGCTGCTGAGTTCCAGCGTTTGCTCCAAGAACTGTGCGACGACATGCTGACGGCGACCGCCACCCTGCACGGCGCGGTACAACTGAGCAACCCTGTGATCGATAGCCTGCTGGCCGAGATTGCCGATCCGGACTTGCGCCGCAAGCTCTTGCATGCGATGTGGAAAATCGCCGATGCCGACGGCTGGCTGGCCGATGGGGAAGCGGTTTTGCTGACCCGCGCCAGCAATGCCTGGTCAGCTGAAACCAATTTCCACCGGCATACGCGTTGATCAGGCTGTCTTGCTGCCCATGGCAATCACAGCCGAGCCAGCCAGGGCCAGGCCCACGCCGACGATATCGGTCCAGGCTGGCGTGATGCCGTCGACCAGCCACAGCCAGCCCAGCGCGGTGGCGATGTAGATGGCGCCATAGGTGGCGTACACCCGGCCGCTGGCGGCTGGATGCAGGGTCAGCAGCCAGACGAAGACCAGCAGGCTGAGGGCGGCTGGCAACAGCAGCCAGGCGCTGCCCTTGTTGCTGAGCCACAGCATAGGCAGATAGCAGCCCAGCAGTTCGGCCACGGCCGTGACGGTGAAAAGGCCGAAAGTGCGGGCCAGGGAAGTCCATTCCAGGGTTGCTAACATCGTGTTCCTATTGTTAAAAATAAAATACTGAGCGTGATTGTAATTAATTGAGTTGCAAAGCGACATATAAAAGCAGGCGGTCATCCGTATCGTCCAGATCCAGCCCCGTCAGTTCGGCGATCTTTTGCAAACGGTAATCAAGTGTGTTCCTGTGGATGTGCAAAGCCTTGGCGGTGGCCGTAGCGTGGCTGTGATGGCGGAACCAGGCTGCCAGGGTGCGCATCAGGGCGCCGGACTTGCGGTCGTGCTGTAATAAACGCGACAGCGTCTGGCGCAACTGTTCGGCTTGCCAACCGTCTTGCAGGCCGGACAGCAGCACCGGCAAGCTCAGGTCCAGGTAGGAAAACACCTGCTGTTCGCCGGTAGTGTTACGCGAGCGGCCTACGCGCGCCGTCTGCTTTGCCGATTGATACGAGGCGGTGGCGCCGTCAAGGCCTGGCAAAGCCACGCCCATGGCCAAGGTGCAAGGCGATTGCAGCGATGTTTGCGCCACCTGCTGCAATTCCAGCAAGCGCTTTTGCGCCAGCGCCGCGCGCGGCTGCTGCGGACCGGCAACGGGAAAGGCTTCCAGTATCACCAGTTCGCCGGGCGATACGACGGCCGTCAGCAGCTCGGGCCAGCGCTGCGCCAGCGCAGCCTGCACTTGCTGTAACTCGCCCAGCACTTGTTCCAGGCGCTCGCCGAAGTCCTGTACTTCCAACACGAACATGGCGCGCGCCAGACGCAGGTCGAGCGCCAGGCGCGCTGCCCAGGCTTGCATGCTGGCATCGGGGATGCCGGTGCGGTAGACCAGCTGGAACAGGAATTCCTCGCGATAACGTTTTTCATGCTGCAGCTCCCTGACCAGCTGGGCTTGCTCCAGCATCATTTCCGCCATCACGCGTACCAGCTCGCCGAACTGGCGCACGGCCTCCGGTTCACCCGTCAAGCCGACCACGCCGCAAATCTCGCCGCGCAGCATCAAGGGCAGGTTGATACCCGGCTTGGCACCGGGCAGCTTGCTGGCCGCAATGGCATCGATTTCTACGCTGTCCCGCCGGGCCAGCGCCAGTTGCGCACCCGGATGCAAGTCGCCTATGCGTTCGGGGCTGCCGCTTGCCAGGATCACGCCACGGACATCGATCACATTCACCTTGAAGGGCATGATGTGCATGGTGCGCTGGACGATGTCCTGTGCCAGAGAAGTATCGATGGTCAGCATGGTGTTTTCTTGGTATTTTTATGCATCCGCACAATAATTAATCTTTATAAATATTCTTTTTCATGCATCTGCACGATGACGATAAGTGACGGCGATTGTACGATGGCCTGAGCAGATTCCATAAAAAATACACCGGAGACACTCATGGCCCCCATTCAAGGCGCAGCCACAGCCACAGACCAGGTGCGCGAGGGCGCATACCGTAATGTCACCTTGCACCTGATACCGTTCATCTTCATTTGCTACCTGTTCAATTACCTGGACCGTGTCAACGTGGGCTTTGCCAAGCTGCAAATGCTCGATGCCTTGCAATGGAGCGAAAGCGTGTATGGCCTGGGCGCGGGCATCTTCTTTATCGGCTACGTCGCCAGCGGTGTGCCCAGCAACTTGCTGTTGTACAAGCTGGGCGCGCGCAAGGTCATCGGCACCCTGATGATTGCCTGGGGCATCGCTTCGGCGTGTTTGATGTTCGTCACCACGCCGTCCGCCTTTTACATCTTGCGCTTTATTACCGGCATGTTCGAGGCGGGTTTCTTTCCCGGCATCGTGCTGTATTTTACGAACTGGTATCCGGCCTCGCGCCGTGGCCGCATCATGGGCCTGTTCATGTCGGCGATTCCTATTTCCGGCTTGCTGGGCAGCCCCTTGTCGGGATGGATGATGGAGTTCTTTGCCGACCATCACGGCCTGGCCGGCTGGCAATGGATGTTCTTGCTGCAAGGCATACCGACCGTCGTGCTGGGCTTGCTGGTGTATGTGCTGCTCAATGACGGCATTCCTCAAGCCAAGTGGCTGAGCACGGAAGAAAAGCGCTTGCTGCTGGCCGACCTGGACGACGATGAACGCCAGCGCCGCGCTGGCGTGGGGACGGTCGACAGCTTTGCCAGCGTCTTGAAAAATGGCCAGGTGTGGATGCTGGGCCTGGTGTATTTCTGCATCCAGATGGGCGTGTATGCGATCAACTTCTGGCTGCCCACCATCGTCAAGTCGCTCGGTTACGCCAGCCCCGTCACGGTGGGCTGGATCAGCGCGATTCCGTACCTGTGCGCCAGCATCTTCATGATCTGGGTGGGCCGTTCGGCCGACCGCCACAAGGAACGCCGCTGGCACTTGAGCGGCCCGTTGCTGATGGCGCTGTGCGGCTTGATGCTGGCGACGCAAGCACATGGCAACGTGGTGATCGCCATCATCGGCCTTTCCCTGGCCACCATGGGCGTCTTGTCGGGCTTGCCCATGTTCTGGCCCTTGCCGACCGCCTTTTTGGGCAGTGCAGCAGCCGCTGGCGGCCTGGCCTTGATCAATTCACTGGGCCAGATCGCCGGTTTCGTCAGCCCGTTTTTGGTCGGCTGGATCAAGGATGCGACGGGCAGCACCGATGTGGCCCTGTATATCCTGTCGGCCGTATTATTGCTGGGCGCCATGCTGGTGCTGCGCGTGCCTGCCAAAACCGTCAACCGTTAATGAGTGCTGCAAGGATTTCATGATGACCACGCCACAAGCCTTGCTGAAAGCCATGTTCAGCGCCGCCATCGAGGCGGCGCAACCGTCGCACTGCGTGCCACCCCATTTGCCGCCCGTGCCCAAGGGACGCCTGATCGTGATCGGCGCCGGCAAGGCCTCGGCCGCCATGGCGCAAGCCGTGGAACGGCACTGGCCGGGGCCGCTATCGGGCCTGGTCGTCACGCGCTACGGTTACGCCGTGCCTTGCCAGCGCATCGAAATTGCGGAAGCGGCGCACCCGGTGCCCGACGCGGCCGGCATGGAGGCGGCGCGCCGCATCCTGGCGCTGGTCAGTAATTTGAGTGCCGACGATACTGTGCTGTGCCTGATTTCGGGCGGCGGCTCATCCTTGCTGGCGCTGCCCATCGATGGCGTCACCTTGGAAGACAAGCAAGCCCTGAACCGGGCCTTGCTGGTGTCGGGCGCCAATATTGGTGAAATGAATTGCGTGCGCCGTCATTTGTCGGCCATCAAGGGAGGCCGCCTGGCCGCCGCCTGTTTTCCGGCGAAAGTGGTGACCCTGGCGATATCGGACGTGCCAGGCGACAAGCTGGGCGATATCGCTTCCGGTCCCACCGTGGGCGACGCCACCACCTGCGACGATGCGCTGGCCATCGTGCGCCGTTATGGCATCGTCTTGCCGGACAGCATACGCGCCGTGCTGGAAAGCGGCCGCGGCGAATCGGTCAAGCCCGAAGATCCACGCCTGGCAAACACGCACACCACCCTGATCGCCACGCCGCAAATGGCGCTGGAAGCAGCCGCTGCCGTGGCGCGCGCGGCTGGCGTGACGCCGTATATCCTGGGCGATAGCCTGGAAGGCGAGGCGCGCGAGGTGGGCAAGGTGATGGCGGGCATGGCCCAGCAAGTGGCGCGGCGCGGCCAGCCGTTTGCCACGCCCTGCGTCTTGCTGTCGGGCGGCGAAACCACCGTCACCGTGCGCGGCAATGGCCGCGGCGGGCGCAACGTGGAATTCCTGCTGGCCTTGGGCATCGCGCTCGATGGCGAACCCGGCGTGTTTGCGCTGGCAGGTGATACGGACGGCGTCGATGGACAGGAAGATATCGCTGGTGCGGTGCTGGCGCCAGACACCCTGCAGCGCGCCTGGTCGCTGGGTATCAAACCGCGCGACAGCCTGGACAATAACGATGGCCACGGCTTTTTCCAGGCGCTGGGCGACGCCGTGATCACAGGCCCGACATTGACGAATGTCAACGATTTCCGGGCCATCCTGATCAGATGATGCTTTAGAAACCCTGCCTTAAAAACCTTCCAGCACAATCTTGCCCTTGGCCGTATTGCTTTCCAGCATAGCGTGCGCGCGCTTCAGATTCGCTGCGTTGATGGCGCCGAAGCGTTCGGCCACCGTCGTCTTGATGGTGCCCGCATCGACCAGTTGCGCTAGTTCATTGAGCAATTCATGCTGCTTGATCATGTCTGGCGTCTGGAACAGGGAACGGGTAAACATCAGTTCCCAGTGCAGCGAGACACTCTTGCCCTTGAACTTGCGCACGTCGATGTGCTCGGGGTCGTCGATCAGGGCAAACTTGCCTTGCGGAGCGATCAGCTCGACGATCTGGTCGAAATGGCTGTCGGTCTGGTTCAGGCTAATCACATAATCGACGGGCGGCAAACCCAGGCGCGTGATTTCAGCGGCCAGCGGTTTGCTGTGGTCGATCACGTGGTGCGCGCCCAATTCTTTCACCCAGGCCGAGGTATCGCTGCGCGACGCCGTGCCGATGATGGTGACGCCTGTCAATTGGCGCGCCAGTTGCACCAGCACCGAGCCGACGCCGCCAGCGGCACCGATTACCAGCAGGGACTTGCCGGTAAGATTTTTGTCGCGGCTGATCTGCAGGCGCTCGAACAGCAATTCCCAGGCGGTAATCGCAGTCAGCGGCAGCGCGGCGGCCGCTGAGAAATCGAGACTGGCTGGCATATGGCCGACGATGCGCTCATCGACCAGCTGGAACTCGCTATTGCTGCCGGGGCGGTTGATCGCGCCCGCGTACCAGACCTTGTCGCCCACCTTGAACAGGCTTGCGTCCGGGCCGACGGCGGTCACCACGCCGGCCGCATCCCAGCCCAGCACTTCCGGCTGGCCTTCTTTCGGCTGGCGGTTCTTGCGCACCTTGGCATCGACCGGGTTGACGGAAATGGCGTGTACGGCGACCAGCAGGTCGCGGCCCGTGGCGACAGGTGTGGGTAGTTCGATATCGAGCAGGGAGTCGGCATCGGTGATGGGCAGGCTGTGATGGTAGGCAATGGCTTTCATGCGGATCCTTGAATAAGAAAGAAGAGTGGATGACGTATGATGGTTTGTTTTCTTTCAAAGAAAAAGATGGTGCATACTGAAACACTTTCAAAGGAATCCTGAAAATTGCTGAGACTCGATGACTTGCAGGTATTTGTGTGCACGGCCGACCGGGGCAGCCTGTCGGCGGCCGCGCGCGAGGTGGGTATTTCGCCTGCCCTGGCCAGTGCCGCCGTCAAGCGCCTGGAAGGGGAATTGGGGCTGCGCCTGCTGGCCCGCACCACGCGCTCACTGAGCCTGACGCCGGAAGGCACGCAATACATCGAGCATGCC
>Ga0209901_1000549_pt1 | contig 14115 bp, 11 predicted proteins | sample OrgsoiDNA_201058_FD_185806 | JGI IMG/M metagenome (GOLD analysis project Ga0209901, IMG submission 185806) | Permafrost soil microbial communities from the Arctic, to analyse light accelerated degradation of dissolved organic matter (DOM) -... | ecosystem: Environmental > Terrestrial > Soil >...
TTCATCACCAGGCGGCGGAACAATTCTTCATCGCCGCGAAACTGGATGTCTCCGGGCGCGCGGCACTCGACCGCGATCTGGCGGGCGGCGGCCAATGCCTGCACGGATCGGCAGCAATCGGCCAGCAGGTCGTTCAAATAGAAGTCGTGGGTCCGCAGCTTGACGTGACCGGCATCGGCGCGCGCCAGGTTGAGCAGGTCGTCCACCAGGTGAGAGAGGCGCTGCGACTCATCGAGAATAATGGCGAGCGATTCCTGGTACTCGGCGGTGCCGCGATCTTGGGAAAGGGCCACGTCGGCTTCCCCGCGAATGATAGCGATGGGCGTGCGGAGTTCGTGCGAGGCATCGGCGACAAACCGGCGCATGCTGTCGAAAGACTGGTCCAGGCGCGAGAGCAGCTCATTGAACGAAGCCACCAGCACCGCGAGTTCTTCAGCGGGGTTGCCGATATCGAGCCGCGAATCCAGGTTGCTGCCAGTGATTTTCCCGGCCTGCGATGCCATCCAGGCGAGGGGCGCGAGGCTGCGCGTGGAAAGCACGTAGCCGCCGAGGCCAGCGAACGCCAGCATGAGGGGCAGTGAAATGAAGATCGCGCGCCGGACTAAGGCGAGCTCCGCGGCCACGGAGTCGAGCGATTCGGCGGCCAGCAGAAGAAAGCTCCGTCCGTTGGCAGCCAGCCGGTGCACCGCAACGTGGGTCCCGTATTTGCCCTTCTGCGTCAGGGCCACCACGAATTTGGTGGAAGTGTTGGTGGACGCATAGCTGAGGACACGGTCGAATTCATGCGGCGCGAGCGGCGTTGTGGACGACAGCGCATCACTGCCGGCAAAGACGGCGACCAGGCCCCCGTGCAGGCGCAGGTTCGCGACAGCCTCGTGCGCCGCCGCCGGCACGTCGCCCTTCATTTCCTCCAGCTCATCCAGCAAGAGACCCGCCAGAGTGTTGGCTTCCGCGGAAAGGTTTTCGTCCAGGCGGGCCTGCAAGGCATTGGAAAGCACGCCGTACAGGAAAACGCTGAAGAGTATGAACAGCAGCGAAAAGAAGGCGAGATATAAGGCGGTGAGGCGGAAGCGGAGGCTTCTAATCATCCGCGACTCCCGGGGCTGCGGTCAGGATGTAGCCTTCACCGCGGCGGGTGTGGATCAGGCGGCGCCCTAAGCCTGAGTCGAGCTTGCCGCGAAGGCGCTTGATGTAGACGTCGATGACGTTCGAAAACGGGTCGAAGCTTTCGTCCCATACATGTTGCGCGATCTGTTCCCGGCCCACGACGCGGCCTTCATTGAGCACCAGATATTCCAGAAGAGCGTACTCTTTGGCGGTGAGGTCGATGTCTTTGCCGGCGCGCGTGACGCCGTGGCTGCCGGTATCGAGATTAAGGTCGGCGACGTGCATCACCTGTGGGCGCAGGCCGATGGAGCGGCGGAGCAGGGCACGGAGGCGCGCGAGAAGTTCCTTGAAGTCGAAAGGCTTGGCGAGGTAATCGTCGGCGCCGGAATCCAGACCCGCGACGCGGTCGTCCACGGAGCCGCGCGCGGTCAGCATCAGGATGGGAGCGCGAAATCCGGCGGCGCGCAGCTCACGGCAGACGGCGTGACCGTCCTTTACGGGCAGCAGCACGTCGAGAATGACAATGTCGTATTCGTTGATGGAGGCCTGATAGAGGGCTTGTTCCCCATCGGCGGCGATATCCACGGCGTAGGTTTGCTCGCGCAGACCTTTCGCGATGAAGCCGGCGACGCGGGATTCGTCTTCCACCAGCAGTACTCTCACAGTCTTTATTGTGCCCGCGGGGACATGAACAGACAATGAACCTGGTACCCGCGACCCTCTGGGTCGCTCCTGGGCGACCCGGAGGGTCGCGGCTACTCTACTTCCAATAAGGATGCGGCTCCGGCACCGCGGCGCCATCTTTGCGCGGGTCCGACGCGCCATAATTCACGCCCGTGGCGGAATCGTGAATCACGGCCTGGCCGCCGCCCATCTGGTTGGAAAAATCGCCGGTGACCGTCAGCTTGTGGCCCATGGCGGTAAGCGCGTCGCGAACCTCGCTCGACACCCGGTTCTCAATCAGGATGTTGCAGCCGCCGAAACTCAGCTTGGTGAACCGCGGCGCTTCGAGCGCCAACTGGATGCTCATGCCATGGTCCACCACATTGGAGACGAACTGCGTGTGCGCGGGCCCCTGGTTCAACCCGCCCATGATCCCGAAGCCGATATGCACATCGCCCTTCTCCATGAACGCGGGGATGATGGTGTGGAACGGCCGCTTGCGCCCCGCGAGCGCGTTCGGGTGATGCGGGTCGAATTCGAAGAGCGCGCCGCGATTCTGCAGGGCAAAGCCGTAATCGTCCACCACCACGCCCGATCCGAAATGCTGGTAGACGCTCTGAATCAGCGAAACAATGTTGCCCTCCCGATCCACCACGGAAAGGTAAATGGTGTTCGACGTCATGGTTTTCGGATTGCCCGGCGCCGGCTGGCACTGGGCTCTGCCGGGGTCGATCAACCGGGCGCGCTCTCGGCCATAGTCCAACGAGATCAGCCCTTCCACCGGCACTTTGCTGAAGCGCGGGTCGGCGAGGTAATGCTGCAGGTCCGCGAAGGACAGTTGCTGGGCCTCAATCTGCGCGTGCAATTCCTGAACGCCGCGCGCGGGCCAGGTGGAAACCGGAAACTGCGCGAGTATGTTCAGGGTCTCAAGCGCGGTGATGCCTTGTCCGTTGGGCGGCAGCTCGTAAACCTTCCACCCGCCGTAAACGGTCGACACCGGCTGCACCCATTCGGATTCAAATTCGCCCAGGTCGGCCAGCGACATTTTCCCGCCGAGCCGCTCGCTGGTTTTCACGATGGCTCTGGCGATGGGGCCGCGATAATAGGCCGCCGGCCCTTGCGCGGCGATCAATTCGTACGCCGCCGCCATTTGCGGATTGCGCACGATTTCGCCGAGCTTGGGGGATTGGCCATTGTTCAGGTAGACGCGGCTGGCGTTCGCATCCTTAAGAAGTTTTTCGATTTCGCCGTGCCAGGTTTCATGAATGATTTCGGTTACCGGATAGCCTTTCGAGGCATAGTAAATGGCCGGCTGGAACAGGTCCTTCCAGGGCAGCTTGCCGAAGCGTTTGTGAAGTTTCGCCCAGCCGTCCACGCACCCCGGCACCGTCACGGATTGGATCCCGTCCAGCGGCATGGCGGTATAACCCAGGGTCTTCAGGAAGTCGATCGAGAGACCCTTGGGCGCCCATCCACTGGCATTGATGCCGGTGAGTTTGCCGGTCTTCGAGTCCCAATAGATAGCGAAGAGATCGCCGCCGAGCCCGGCGCGTTCCGGTTCCACCACGCTGAGCGTGGCGTTGGCTGCGATGGCGGCATCGATCGCCGAGCCGCCGCGCGCCAGCACCTGCGCGCCCGCCTGGGAGGCCAGCGTCTGACTGGTGGCCACGATCCCGCGGTCGGAAATGACCATGGATCGGGCCTGTGAGCGATCCTGCGCGAACGCGGGCGCCAGTAACATCAGCGACAGTAAGATCGGCACTCTCATGAAACCAAAATGATACCAGCTTCAACCGGGTAGAATTGTTCAACATGATAGTTAGACCCGGATTCCTGCTGGCCGCGCTGTTGCTTGCCGGTTGCGGCCGTGAGCAGCCCGCCGCGGTGGACGCGGATCTGGCTAGTGAGATCGCGCGCATCAAGGCCATAGACAATCACGCGCATCCGGTGCGCACAGTGCCGAATGGAGCGCCGCCCGATCGCGAGTTTGACGCGCTGCCCGTCGACAATATGGAGCCGCAATCCGATCCGGTGAACCTGCGGCCCGGCTCCGCGCTGGTGATGGAAGCGGCCAAGGCGCTGTATAGCAGCACCTCCAAGGCCCGCACCATGCAGGAGAAAGACGAACAATACCCAGCCTGGGTGCTGGATCAAATGGGCGTGGACGTGATGCTGGCCAATCGCGTGGCGATGGGGGCGTCGATTCAGCCGCCGCGGTTCCGCTGGGTGCCGTATGCCGACGCGCTGCTGTTTCCGCTGGACAATTCGAGCCTGGCGCGGAAGAACTCCGACCGTAAATCCTTCTTCGCGCTGGAAGACCTGCTGAAGCGCCGATACCTTGCCGAGGCCGGCTTCGAAGGGCCGCCCGGGTCGCTGGCCGAGTACCTCACGCGTGTGGTTACCGCAACCTTGGAACGGCAGAAGCAAGGCGGCGCGGTGGCCGAAAAATTCGAGGCGGCTTATTTGCGATCACTGGAGTTCGACCCGGTGGACCGGGCCGCCGCGGAGCGCGTTTACCAGCAGTTTGCCGGCGGAGGCGTGCCCGCGGATGCCGAATACAAACTGCTGCAAGACTACCTGTTCCGCTACGTGGCGGCCGAGTGCGGGCGCCTGGGAATGGCCGTGCACCTCCACACCATGGCCGGGGCCGGAGGGTACTTCGACGTAGGCGGAGCCAATCCGCTGCATCTGGAATCGGTGCTGAACGACCCTTCGCTGCGCCAGACAAACTTCGTGATGGTGCATGGCGGATGGCCGTTCACGCGCGAAATCACGCCGCTGCTGGGGAAGCCGAACGCGTATCTGGATTTCTCGGCGCAGTCGCTGACGCTCTCGCCGGCGACGCTCGGCGGAATTATTCGCGAGTGGCTGGAGCATGTGCCGGAGAAGGTGATGTTCGGAACCGACGCGTATCCGTATTCAAACGAGATGGGCTGGGAGGAATCGGGATGGGTGGCGGCGCGGACAGGCCGGCGGGCGCTCGGCATCGCGCTTACGGGCATGATGCGCGACGGCGAGATCTCACGTGCCCGTGCGGTCGAGTTGGCGCGGATGGTGCTTCGCGAGAACGCGCGCAAGCTTTACGGATTCTAAGTAGTGGGTCTGTTTGAATTTTCCACAGCTTTCGACTTCGCTTCCCGCGCTTCGATCAGGTTCACGATATCGCAGACGCTCCAAAGTTGCGAAGTGACGCCAGCGGCCATGGCCGGGGTAACGCGGAGCGTCTGACGGATGCGTACGAAATTGTAATACATGAAGTACAGCGCCAGCGCCGCCATGTGGTTCTCGATCTTCTTCGAAAAGGCGTTGGTCAGACGGGTGAACCGGGGCATTGACATGCGCATCGTGAGGTCCTGGCGCTCCACGTAGCTGGTGCCGACGTGCTTTGGATCGGGCTCGCGCATGATCGGCACGACGCGCGTTCCGATGCCCTGAGCGGGGCTGTAGCGCTTCTCTTTGCTGCCATCCGCTGCGTACAGCTTGATCAGCATCGCATAGTCGATTTCCGATCCGAAGGCATCTTCCACGGCATCCAGATACGGCTTGTGGCCGTCCGTGTCCAACTGCACGCGGTGCTTTAAGCGGCCCGCGAGATCCTGAATGAATTCCGTCGCGGCCCCGGCATCGCGCGGCCCTACCATCCAGCACGGCACCAGCTTGGTATCGGCGTCGATGGCCGTCCAGGTCCACAAGCTACCGATGCCGAACTGGTCGCCCTTCTCTTCTGGAATGCTCTTGTCCTTCGTGCCGGCGAACGACCAGATCTTATCGCACTGAATCCGGCGGCAGGATAGGTTTCGGAGAACGCGGTCCTGATATTCCGAACAGATCGCGCCGGCTTCTACAAGCAGTTTCGTCACGGTGTTCTTGGCAACGCCCGTTATGTGGACTGTGGCCCGGATGCTTGCGTCGTCTATAAGGCACCGAATTACTTGAGCGCGGGTTTCAGAATCAAGCCGGTTCATACTGACCATTATGCTTGATCGGTTGTAATTTGTCAATACGCCATGACATTGCGCCTGACATTTTGATTTCCATAAAATTAAATGATATCATATTTTCCAAGGAGGTAGCAATGACAAAACAGATGACATTTGGGATGACACCTGGCTTGACATTACAGAAGCGAAAATACGAGAAGTCCCACCCGTGGCTCCGCTTCGGTGTTGACCTTAGAGACGCGCTACCCTCATTTTGGATCATGCTTGGGGAGTGCAAATCAAAGTGCGAGAACATCTCCGGGGTTCCGCTTCGTCCGGATATCGCGAAGCAGTTGAATCAGGTCTATCTTGCCAAGGGAGCGTGGGGAACAACCTCCATAGAAGGCAACACACTCTCAGAGGAAGAGGTGCTTCGGCACGTCCAGGGGAAGTTGGAGGTGCCCCCAGGTAAAGAATATCTGAAGCAGGAAATAGACAACATTATCAAAGAGTCAAATCGGATGCTCGACACCGTCTCCGAAGGGAAGACGCTTGTGCTGTCCCCGGAGCGAATAAAGGAAATCAACAAGATCGTGCTGAATGGGCTTCAGTTGGCACCGGAGGTCGAGGCGGGTGAAATACGCAAGCATTCAGTAGGTGTCATGAATTACCGGGGAGCACCGGCGGAGGATTGTGGATACTTGCTTGCACACTTGTGCGACTGGCTGACCGGCCCCGATTTTGAGCCTAAGGCTGGACTCGAAAGGCTTCACATGGGCATACTCAAGGCGATTCTCGCTCATCTTTATGTGGAATGGATTCACGCTTTTGGAGACGGCAACGGCAGAACCGGGCGTCTTATAGAAGTGCAGATTCTGTTAGCTTCGGGGGTTCCCGCACCGGCCTGCCACTTGTTCAGCGATCACTACAACCTCACCCGAAAGGACTACCTCATGCAACTCAGGGCGGCAAGCGAGTCCGGAGGGGATACCGTCCCATTCATGACCTATGCGCTCAATGGGTTCCTTGAAGGATTAAAGGGGCAACTGGCCTACATCCGAAGACTTCACATGGAGGTCGCATGGTTGAACTACATTCACGAGCACTTCCTTCACCAGCCAGGCAAGGCCGCACATCGAATGAAGACGCTTCTGATTGATATCTTCGACAGGCGATCACCAGTTCCGATATCTGAGATCGATCAGATTTCACCTAAGCTCGCGAAAGCGTATGCGAAGATGCACCCGCGAACAGCCATGAGAGACGTTGAGACTTTGGTGGAAAAAGACTTTTTGATCCGAGATGGGAAGACCGTTCGAGCAAACTCAGACCTCATCGCCAGTTTTCTACCGGTAAAGGCGATTATCGATTAGTTCTTGTATTTCCCCAACGGGCCTTCGCTGCCTTCCTCGCGATAGCGGACCGCTTCCGGGGCGATAGCGCCACCGCCCTGGCCGCGCCGCCCTTAGCGCCGCCGAGTCTCCCAAGTGCCACCGCCGCCGGGTTCTTGCCGGCGTTCGGATCGTCGAGCTGGGAGCCGTCCAACTTCTCTCCGATGGCTTGCTCCACGACGCGCCGCGCGTTAGTGGCGAAGTCGTGATCCTTTGGTTTGCTTGAACGGCTAGGCACGATACGATTATGGCATGACACCACTGAAATCACGCCAGGTGTTGACGCCAACCGAGAAGGCGCAAGCTGGGCTGGTGCTCATGAATGAAGCCATCCTCGAATTGCCGGCGCAATATGTGGACGGGCTAGCGCTGGCTGCCTTCGCCGGAGGCAACCCGCCGATTGACTTGCGATCCGGCTTTTCTCCGTCGGTGGTAAGAAAATTCGTCCAGCGCGAGCGCATGTTGCCGGTGATGTGTTTCACGACCAGCGCGATGGAATTCGCTTCGGGGTCCAAGGTCGCGTACAGTTGTTCGTCGGTTGCCTGGGCCATGGCGGCTTCGGCCAGCTTCTTGTATTGGCGGAAGACGGTTAAGGAGTCCGTCAGGTGGGAGGCGGTGAAATTGCGTGCCATGTCTTAAATGATGGCACAGTGGCTTTCCTCACATAGGCCCTTCGCCTGCTTCTTTTTCTCGGAGGAGATGCAGCCAACATGAAAGCCCCGACTGTATTACTTTTTGCACTCACTTCGCTAATAGCGCAGATTCCCAATCCGACTCAGCAGAGTCCGCGGCCTGTCGATACCGGCCGGCCGATGCCCATTTTCCGCGTCACCGTGGTGTCGCGCACTACTAAAGCTATCAACTATAACCATCGCAACGGTACCACTCACATCGATTTCCGGGGCACCGAGCTGATGCCCGCGGCTAAAGGCGAAGCGTCCGTGGAAAGCCGCATGGGTTCGACCAAGATCGACACCGTCATGCAACATATGACGCCCGCCAGCCAGTACGGCGCCGAGTACATGACCTATGTGTTGTGGGGGATTACGCCCGAAGGCCGCCCTAACAACCTGGGCGAGGTGGTCCTTGAAGGCGACCACGCCAAGCTGCTCTCCACTACCGACCTTCAATCGTTTGGCCTGATCGTCACCGCGGAGCCGTACTTTGCGGTCACTCAGCCCAGCGATGTGGTGGTGGCGGAGAACTTTATCCGCAACGATACCACCGGCACTATCCAACAAGTGGACGCCAAGTTCGAATTGCTGCAACGGGGCCAATACGTAATGAACCGCTCCGAGTACAAGCCTGTCAGGGTGGACCCCAAGGGCCCGCTCCAGTTGGCGCAGGCTGAAAATGCAGTGGAGATCGCGCGCCTTGCGGGCGCCGAGCGCTATGCCGCCGAAACGTTTCAGAAAGCCCTGGTTGACCTGAAGAACGCCGAAGATTTTTTGCATAGCAAGAACAAGGATCGCAAGGTCTCCGAGACCAATGCGCGGGAAGCCACTCAAATGGCCGAAGATGCGCGCATCATAACGTACAAGAAAATCCACGAAGAACAACTGGCCAATGAGCGCGCCGCCGCCGCCGGGCGCGAGTCCGATGCCAGGGCGCGTGAGGCCGAAGCGCAAGCCCAGGCACGCCAGTCGGCCGAGCAAGCCAGGCTGTCCGCCGAACAATCCAGACTGGATGAGCAGCGCCGGGCGCAGGCTGAAACGGAGCGCCAGGCTTCCGACCAGGCTCGTCTGCAGGCGGAACAAGCCTCCGCTCAGGCCAATCAGGACAAGGCTGCCGCCGATGCCGCCCGCGCCGCTGCGTTGGAACAGCAACAGGCCGCCCGGGCCGAGGCGGATGCCGCTCGCATGGGCGTGCAGAAAGCCGAGGCGGAGAAGTTGGCGCTACGGGAACGGCTGCGCCAGCAATTGAATTTGATCCTGGAGACGCAGGAGACCGCGCGCGGCCTCATCGTCAACATCTCAGACGTGCTCTTCGACTTCAACAAGTTCACGCTGAAACCGGGCGCCCGCGAAAAACTCGCCAAGGTTTCCGGCATCCTGCTGGCCTACCCCGGCCTGCAGATTCAGCTTGAAGGCCACACCGACGCGGTGGGAAGCGAAGAGTACAACCAGAAACTCTCCGAGGACCGCGCCGGTTCCGTGCGCGACTACGTGGTGGGGCAGGGCGTGCCGGCTGGTACCGTGACCGCCAAAGGGTTCGGCAAAACACAGCCCGTAGCTTCCAATGACAACGCCGCCGGCCGGCAGAAAAACCGCCGCGTGGAAATGGTGGTTTCGGGCGAACCCATCGGGATCGGCTCGATGACGCCATCTACGCCACTGAGTCAGCGTCCCCAGTAGGGCCGTGGGGCAGGCCGCTGGACCGTCATTGGCGGTCTGCCCTAAAACACCTTGAGCCGCAGAAACTTCCGCGGATTCTCCCGAAATTCCTTCAGTGTCTGCTGCATCTGCCTGGCCGCGCCGTTCAAATTGTCGTACACCGCCGAAGTGGCCATCATCGGACTCGCATTGAATTCGTCCACGTTCCGAATCAGCAGTGCCACCTGACGATTCCAGCCGGTATACGACTGCTCCGAATCCACGAAGGGCTGCTTTCTGAAATCCGCAATCGAGCTCCTCAAATTTCCAAGGGAGTCTCGCAGTTGCTTGTATTGCGCCGGATCGCGCAGAAATTGCCCTATGCCGCCCTGCCCTGCCTGCATCCGCGACAGGCTCTGGTCGAGTTTCGCCAAGGGGTCGTGGATCTGCCGGAATAACTGGTCCGTGTAGAGTTCGTGCCCCATGGCGCCGCTGGTATCGGCCACCGCTTTGACGGCCCGCTCAATGTCCACAATGCGCTTGAGCAGGCTGCGATAGATCTCGTCGCCTTTGACGAATTGTCCCACGAGGCTCTTCCCCTGCTCGATATCGGCGATCACCGCGTCGATCGCATCCACCTGTTTCTGGAACTGTCCGATGGGCGAGTCCACGCTGTCGCGGTTCGATTGCAGCGACTTCAGCAACTCCGATGGAGGCTTCAGAGGGATCTCACCGTTGGGCTGGATATGGCCGGCGCTCGTTCCGCTGCTGATGGCTACAAACTTGTCGCCGATCGCGGTTTCGGATTCGATTTGTGCCGTGGAGTCCGACGTAATGTTCAACAGGCGTTCGCGCTCCACGCCCATCGTCACCTTGATGATGCGATCCGGATTAGTGGAGCCGGAAAGGTTCACAGACCGCACCTTGCCGACCCCGATTCCGTTGACCCGCACTGGCGATCCCGGCCCCACTCCCGTGACGTCGGAAAGGTACAGGTATAGCGTGGTCTTGGACTCGAAGACCGTTCCGCCGGTGAGCAGGTAACTGATGGTGCCGAGGATCGCTAGCGCCACCAGGATGACGGCAGAAACCCTGAACTTCGCCCAGAGGACGCGTTGAGCCGAGGGCATTCAGTTCGGATTGTACCGCGACCAAAGGTAACTTAGGTTACAATAGTATCGTCTATTGGACTGTGAGGTAAGTAAATGGATTCGTTAGGTATGCCGGAACTGCTGGTGATCCTCGGGGTCGCTGTGCTGTTGTTCGGCGGAAAAAAGATCCCGGAATTGGCCAAGGGCATGGGTGAGGGCATCCGTAACTTCAAGAACGCATTGAAGCCCGAGCCCGAAAAGCCGCCCGCAGCGGTCGAAGCTCCCGTGGTCGAAAAAGTCTAGTCATCCGCCAATTGAATACATGGGGCGCGGAGGGGCGACGAATTTGGCGGAATTGATTTCGTGGCCTTCCCACTTCCCGGCGACGTTGCGGCGGATCAGGGACGCGATCTGCTGGTCCGAAGAGCCGTTGCGCATCAAGGTCTTGACGTCGTCTTCCTCAATCGCAAACAGGCAGTAACGGAGTTTGCCGTCGGCGGTCAGGCGCAGGCGGTTGCAGTTCAGGCAGAACGGACGGCTCACGGAGGCGATGAAACCCACGTGGCCGATGCCATCGGAAAACGCGTACTCGGTGGCAGGGGCGCGCGGGTCGGGGTCGGGCACCGGTGTCAGGGGGGCGATTTCGCGGGACAGAGTCTCGATGATGTCGCCGGCCAGAAGCACCTTGGAGCGGTCCCAAAGGTTCTGCGCGTCCAGCGGCATAAACTCGATATAGCGCACCTCAAAATCGTTCTCGCGCGCGTAGCGGGCCAGGGGAACGATGTCGGGCTCCACCAGGTTTTTCACCGCGACGGCGTTGAGCTTGATCTTCGAATAACCCAACCGTTTGGCGAGTGCCAGGCCGGTGAGGACTTTGGCCAGATCGTCGCGGCGCGTGATCTGCTTAAAGCGGGCGCGGTCCAGCGTATCGATGTGAACGTTGAGGCGTCGCAGGCCGGCCTCGTATAGCGGCTCAGCCAGCTCGGGAAGCAGGACGCCGTTGGTGGTAAGGGCCATGTCCGCGATCCCGGGAATGGCTGCCAGGCGGCGGATCAGCACCGGCAAATCGCGGCGCACCAGCGGTTCGCCGCCGGTGATGCGCAGCTTGCGGATCCCCAGGCTGACGGCGATGCGCGCGAAGCGTTCGATCTCTTCGAAATCGAGAATCTCGCTGCGGTCCACGAAGTGCACGTCGTTTTCGGGCATGCAATAAAAGCAGCGGATGTTACAACGGTCGGTGACGGAGATCCGCAGATTGTCGTGAATGCGTCCGAAGGTATCGACGAGCGGCGCGGTTGGCATTTATTTGATGGCGAGCATGCGCTCGAGCGGGATCAGCGCGCGCCGGATCAGGTCGTCCGACAGTTCGACGCGCGGCTCCAGATTCCGCAGGCTGTCGCGCAGTTTCTCGAGCGTGTTGAGTCTCATGTAGGGGCACTCGCTGCAATTGCAGTTCTCATTGGCGACGTAGTGGAAACGCTTTTCGGGGGACTGGCGCTGCAGCGAATAGTTGACGCCGCTTTCGGTCATCACGATAAATTCCGGGGCATCGCTTGCGGCGCACCATTCGATGATGGCGGAAGTGGAGCCGACGAAATCGGCCATGGCCAGCACCGATTCGGGGCACTCCGGGTGGGCGACCACCTTGGCGTTGGGGTATTCCGCCTTGGCTTCGGCGACGCGGCGCGCCGGGAAAGTGGCGTGGACGATGCAGGCGCCCTGCCAGATTTCCATGTTGGCGCGGCCGGTCTGCTTCCTGACGTAATTGCCCAGGTTCAAGTCCGGCAGAAAGAGCACCGGCTTTTCGGCGGGGATGGAGTTGACCACCTTGACGGCATTGCGCGAGGTGCACAGGATGTCGCTTTCGGCCTTCACCTCAATGGAGGTGTTGATGTAGCTGACGATCACGTGGCCGGGGTGGTTGAGGCGGAACTCGCGAATCGGTTCGACGGGGCAACTCTCGACCAGGCTGCAACTGGCTTCGCGATCGGGCACGATGACGATGCGGTGGGGATTGAGGACCTTGGCCGTTTCAGCCATGAACCAGACGCCGCAGAAGGCGATCACGTCGCCCGAGAAATCGCGGGCCTTGCGGGCAAGTTCGAGGCTGTCGCCGACGACGTCCGCCAGTTCCTGGATCTCGGGCTCCTGGTAGTGGTGGGCCAGCAGAATGGCCTTGCGCTGCTTTTTCAGGTCCAGGATCTCGTCCGCGATGGTGGCTGTGGCAAGCATGGGGGAGATGTACTGCCAGACTCTTATCTTAGCAAAGGGTTGCACACAGTCATAATGGAAGCAGTGCGCGTCGTTCTGATCTCAACCTATGAACTGGGGCGGCAGCCGTTCGGACTGGCGTCTCCGGCGGCGTGGCTTCGCGCCGAAGGGCACGAGGTGACGATGGCGGATGTTGCATGCTCTCCCATGCCGCGCGTGCCGTTGGAGCAGGCGGAGTTGATCGCGTTTTTTCTGCCGATGCATACGGCCACGAAGTTGTTCTTGCGGCTGGTGGACCAGGTGAAGGTGGTAAATCCGCGGGCGCATCTGTGCGCTTACGGGCTGTATGCGCCGCTGAATGAGAGGATCTTACGCGACGTAGGAGTGGGGACCATACTGGGCGGCGAATTTGAAAGCGGGCTGGTGGAGTTGGCGCGGCGATTGAGCATGGGGGACCGGGCTGACCAGTTGAAATTGATTTCCCTGGAGCGCCAGCACTTTCTGGTCCCCGATCGTAACGGCCTGCCGCCGCTGGGAGCATACGCTCAGCTCGTGGTGGGCGCAACCACGCGGCGCGTCGGCTACACGGAGGCGTCGCGAGGTTGCAAGCACCTGTGCCGCCACTGCCCGGTGGTGCCGGTGTATGGCGGCGTGTTTCGCATCGTGCAAGCGGACGTAGTGCTTGAAGATATCCGCCGGCAAGTGGCCGCGGGCGCGGAACACATCACGTTCGGCGACCCCGATTTTTTCAACGGCCCGGGTCACGCGGCGCCGATTGTTGAGGCGCTGCACCGCGAATGGCCGAGGCTTTCCTACGACGTCACCATCAAAGTGGAGCACCTGCTGAACCACCGGAAATTGCTGCCGTTGCTGCGGGAGACCGGCTGCGCATTCGTGACCAGCGCGGTGGAATCGCTCGACGATGCGGTGCTGGAGCGTCTCGCCAAGGGGCATACGCGGGCGGACTTTTTCGAAGCGCTGGGCCTGATGCGAACGGCGGACCTGCCGATGTCGCCGACCTTCATCCCATTCACACCGTGGACCACGCTCGCGAGTTACCGCGAGTTTCTGCGAGCTCTGGCGGAGTTGGGGCTGGCGGAGCAGGTGGCGCCGATCCAGTTGGCGATCCGGCTGCTGATTCCGGAAGGGTCGCTGCTGTTGGAGTTGGCGGAAGTCGGGCGCTTGATCGGGCCGTTCGATGCGCGCGCGCTGTGCTATCCGTGGCGCAACGCGGACCCGGCGGTGGATGCGCTGTGCGGCGGGATTCAGAGCGTGATCAAAACCGAAGAGAAACATAAGGCGGGGCGGGGCGAGATTTTCCGGAAGATCTGGGACTTGGCGAATGCGGGGAAGTTCCCCGTGGACGAGCCGATGGCGTCACGTGCGACGATCCCTTATCTGACGGAGCCTTGGTACTGTT
>Ga0209901_1000551_pt1 | contig 14044 bp, 11 predicted proteins | sample OrgsoiDNA_201058_FD_185806 | JGI IMG/M metagenome (GOLD analysis project Ga0209901, IMG submission 185806) | Permafrost soil microbial communities from the Arctic, to analyse light accelerated degradation of dissolved organic matter (DOM) -... | ecosystem: Environmental > Terrestrial > Soil >...
CAGCGACTGGCCTGCCACGCGCACCATGGTCAGATATTTACGCTGTTCCGTGTCGAGCCTGGTATTGCCCAGCAAATACACCATGCCCAGCACGGCATTCAGGGGCGTGCGGATTTCATGGCTCATATTGGCCACGAAATCGCTCTTGGCGCGATTCGCCGCTTCGGCCCGGTCGCGTTCCTGCTCCAGTTCACCGGCGCGCGCCTCGACTTCCTGCTGCAGCCGTTCGCGCTCGCTCATCAGGCTGTTGAAGGCGTCGGTCAGTTCGCCGATTTCGTCGCGCTGCTGTACCGGGATCGGGGTAAAGCGGCTGCCGCTCACGCGCAGGGCCAGCAGGGTATTGCGCAGGCGCACCAGCGGCGACAGTAAACGCACCGTCACCCAGCCCAGCACCAGGGCGGCCAGCAGCGAGGCGAAGACACTCCACAGTACCAGCCGGTACAGCACGCCGTCGAATGGCTCAAAGGCGTCGTCGACGGGCAAGGAGGCGGCCAGCAGCCAGTTCACCGATTTCAGGCGCTGGAAGCTGTTGACGGCTTGTATGCCCTGGCTATTGGTGCTGATCATGCTGCCTTCGCCATCGTTCTTGAGCAGTTGCGTGGTGGCCAGATTGGCGTTTGGCGAACGGGGCTGCATCAAGCGGCTGGCGTCCGGGTGCAGTACGTAGAGGGGCACGGGGTCGCGCGTGAGCACAAAATAATAGCCATTCTTGCCGACCTTGGCCTGGCGCAGATGGCCCAGCAGATTGTCCTTGTACAGGCGCAAGACGCCGATCACCACGCCCACCACCTCGCCTTTACCATCGATCACGGGGGCAACCATTTGCACGATGGGCAGGTGGCTGGTCTTGCCCAGCATGGGTTCGGTGATCATGGCTTTGCGCGTGCGCATCACCGTCTGGAAATAGTCCCGGTCGGCCACGTCGATACCGTTGCGTGCCGGCACTGCGGGCACGTCGGCCACCACCTTACCCTGCTTGTCGAGCACCAGCACATCGTCGAACAGGGCCAGCACGGCCCGCTGTTCATAGTAGGTGCGCAATTGGCTGGCGTTTTGCATCAGTTCGGGGGGCTGGTGTTGCGCCGTCTGCGAGATGATGTCGAGCAACATCTGCAGCTTGTCGTCGAGTTCTTCCGCCGTGCGCGCGACCAGCGCCGTTTGCTGGCTCAGCAGCACCGTGGTGAAGTCGTCGCGCATGCGCTGCACCTGGATCATGGTGACCAGCGCGATCATGGCGATCGAGGTCAGGCTGGTGGCCAGGGCGACTTTTGCTTTGATGCCGAGAGGTTTCATGATTTATTTTCCTATCAATCCCCTGGCTTGGCAAGCAATCAGCCTGTGCCTTTTCGCGTTGCGGCGCTGGCGACGACGGTGCTATAGCGATCTTGCATGATGTTGCCATATAATTAAAGGCTGGATATCGCTATTTGCAATGTTTTTCGCTGAAATTGTCGCATGGCAACGTACTATGCAGTAAACTCGTTGTTGCATTTTTCTAAAAGGTATACCCATGACTGTAGCGCTACTTTCGCCTATTCCACCCGTGGTGTCCGTGGAGGCGTTGCGCGCGCGTTGCTCGACGTGCAGCATGCACCAGCTGTGCCTGCCGATGGGCCTGGATGTGGGCGATATGGACCGCCTGGACCAGATCATCGGCCGCCGCCGCAAGGTGCCGCGTGGCGCTTCGCTATTCCGTATCGGCGATGCCTTCCAGAACCTGTATGCGATACGCCTGGGCCACTTCAAGACTTACCAGATCAATCCGGGCGGCGAAGAGCAGGTGACGGGTTTCCAGATGGCCGGTGAATTGCTGGGCATGGACGCCATCAGCGCCGACCGCCACCATTGTTATGCGGTGGCGCTGGAAGATAGCGAAGTGTGTGAAATTCCGTTTTCCAGCCTGGAACAATTGCTGGGCAATATGCCGACCCTGCTGCGCCATTTCCACCGCATGATGAGCCAGGAAATTACGCGCGAGCAAAGCGTGATGCTGTTGCTGGGTAATATGCAGGCAACCCAGCGGTTTGCGGCCTTCATCGTCAACCTGGCGTCGCGTTATGAAGCACGCGGTTATTCGGGCAGCAATTTCCAGCTGCGCATGTCGCGCGAAGAGATCGGCAATTACCTGGGCCTGACCATCGAAAGCGTCAGCCGCTTGCTGTCGAAGTTCAAGAAGGAAGGCTGGCTGCGCGTGTCGAACCGCGAGATCGAAATCTTGCAGCCAGCAAAGTTGAAAGCGATTACGGCCGGTACCGACAACTGTAAATAAGTTTCACAGCTCTTCGTCGGCGCGCAGTGTAATCGCACGCTGCACCGGCCAGGTCCAGATGCCCGATAAACGCCACTCGCGCTTGTCGTTTTCCACCAGCACTTGCCAGCGGCTGCGTTCCAGCATCGTCAACGCCACTGAGAAGTTCCCCTGCGCATCGGGCTGCACCAGCAGCCGGATATCTTTTTCCGGCAAGGTGGCGTGCGCCAGGTGCAGCTGCAATGGCGCCCGGTAGGCCTTGCCAAAGCTGTGCACGGAACCTGTCAAGCGTCCTTGCGCCACGTCATAGGACAGACTGGTGTCCATGGCCAGGTTGCTGGCGACCGTATCGCGCCGCAAGTCCTGGTTGATGGCTTTTCCTTGCTTATAGTAATCACCGACCACCAGTGCGTCGGGTTGCGTAAAGGCGATATAGGCCATGACGCTCCCGACGATGACGGACAGGCCAGGACCCACCATCAGTAGCCAGGGCCAGCGGTGTTTATACCAGGGAGCGACAGGCGCTTGCAGTGGCGATGGATGGGACATGGGTTTTCCTTTTCTTTAGCGCGGTACAAAAAACACCGCTTTTTCATGAACATGCAGCGAGGCATCGGCTAGTGACGTGAGCGCGATGCCAATCTTGTTCGAGCCTTTTTCCCCCACACCGTGCGGCGCGCGCAGGCGTATCGGCCAGGCCAGTGTTTCTGTCGGCTCGACAGTTACTTCATCGCGCGTCAGCAGGGTCAAGCCCGGCAAGCCGTCGACCGTGATGCGGTAGGTCTGGCGCTGTTCCGAGGTATTCATGATTTGCAGGCGGTACACGTTTTCGATCATGCCATCTTCCACTTCGCGCCCCAGCGAACCGCGGTCGCGGATCACGTCCAGTTTCAGCGGTGTGCGCAAGAACAATGAACTGCAGACGGCGATGGTGATCAGGGCCAGAATGGCGGTGTAGATCAGCACGCGCGGGCGCATGGCGCGCCGGCGTATCTGTTTCGAATCGAAATTGTTGGCCAGCGCATGGTCGGTACTGTAGCGCACCAGTCCGCGCGGGCGCTTGATCTTGTCCATCACGCTGTTGCAGGCGTCCACGCACGCCGCGCAGCCTATGCATTCATATTGCAAGCCTTTGCGGATATCGATGCCGGTCGGACACACTTGCACGCACAAGCTGCAATCGATGCAGGCGCCCAGTTGCGCGTCGCCACTGGCGGCTCTCTTGTTCAGTGCGCCGCGCGGCTCGCCCCGCTTCGCATCGTAGCTGACGATCAATGTATCCTGGTCGAACATGGCGCTCTGGAAGCGCGCGTACGGGCACATGTATTTGCACACCTGCTCGCGCAGCCAGCCCGCATTGCCATAGGTGGCCAGGCTGTAAAACAGCACCCAGAACCATTCCCACGGACCGAAGTTGAGCGTAGACACTTCATGCGCGAGTTCCTTTATCGGCGTGAAGTAGCCGACGAAAGTAAAACCTGTCCACAGGGCGATGGCGCCCCAGGCCAGGTGCTTGGTGGTTTTCTTGGCGGTCTTGCGCAGAGATGGGCCTTGCTTGTCGAGCGCCATGCGCGCGCTGCGCGTGCCTTCGATCTTGCGCTCGACCCACATGAAGATTTCCGTGTACACCGTTTGCGGACAGGCGAAGCCGCACCAGACGCGCCCGGCAATCGCGGTAACGAGAAACAGCAGATAGGCGCAGATGATCAGCAGGGCCGCCAGGTAGATAAAATCCTGCGGCCACAGCACCACGCCAAAAATGTAGAACTTGCGCGTGGTCAAGTCGAACAGCAGGGCTTGCCTGCCATTCCAGCTCAGCCACGGCAAGCCGTAGAACGCCAGCTGGGTCAGCCACAGGCAAACCCAGCGCCAGGTGGCGTAGCGTCCTTTGGCCTCGCGAGGGTAGATCTGCTCGCGGGCCGCGTACATCTGGATGACTTGAGGCTCAGACATTATTTTGCCGCTGGCTGGGGATTCGACAAGCTCCACACATAAGCCGACAGCACATGCACTTTCGATTCACCGAGGAATTCACCGAAAGCTGGCATGGTGTTGTTGCGCCCCTTGCGTATGGTTTCCATGATGGTGTCGGCGCTGCCGCCATACAGCCAGATCTTGTCTGTCAGGTTAGGCGCACCCAGCTGCTGGTTGCCCTTGCCATCGACGCCATGACAGGCCATGCAGGCGCCGAACTTGGACTTGCCCAGCACCGATTTGATCGGGTCTGCGGTGGAGCCGGACAGGCTTAGCACATAGTGGGCCACGTTCTCGATATCGGTTTCCGAACCCAGGGCCGCGCCCATGGGCGGCATCTGTCCATTGCGACCATGCAGGATGGTGGTCTTGATGACGTCCGGTTCGCCGCCGTACAGCCAGTCCCTGTCGGTCAGGTTGGGAAAGCCCTTGTTGCCGCGTGCATCGGAACCGTGGCATTGCGCGCAGTAAGTCAGGAACAGGCGCTGGCCGATGGCGAGCGCCTGTGGATCGGCCGCCACTGTCTTCAAGTCCTGGCGCAGGTACTTGTTGAACAGCGGACCGTAATCTGCTTCCGCTTTTTTCAGCTCTTCTTCGTACTGGCCCGTGGATTTCCAGCCCAGCTTGCCGGCGTAAGTGCCCAGGCCCGGATACAGGAACAGATAGGCCAGCGCAAAGACGATGGTGATGTAGAACAACCACATCCACCAGCGCGGCATGGGCGTGTTCAGCTCCTTCAAATCATCATCCCATACGTGGCCGGTGGTGCCGTCGGCGGGCGCGCCAGGGGCGACCTTGATCTTCGATTGCGAGTACAGCAGCACGCCGCAGCCGATGATGCCCAGCAGGGACAGCACGATGATATAGATATTCCAGAACTCACTGGTAAAGTCAGACATGAGCGCGCTCCTCTGCTGTGGCTGTGGCTGTGGCTTCGGCCGGCTGGTCGAGGATCTCGTCATCGAAGGGCAGCTGCGCCGCCGCCTCGATATCGCTCTTGCTGCGGCTGAAAGTCCACCACAGTATGCCCACGAACGTCGTGAAAGACACTACCGTCATGACGCTGCTGGCGCTGTCGAACAGGTTGTCGATTGCCATGCTAATTCCTTGTTTTGATTAATGTACCGAGGCCTTGCAGATAGGCGACCAGGGCGTCTTCTTCCGTCTTGTCTTTCAGCTGTTCCGGCGCAGCGGCGATCTCGGCATCGCTGTACGGGTCGCCGAGGCGGCGCAGCGCGCGCATCTTCGGCATGATCTCGTCGGGCACCAGCTTGGTTTTCGCCAGCCAGGGGTAAGACGGCATATTCGATTCAGGCACCACGTCGCGCGGGTTGTTCAAGTGTGTGCGGTGCCATTCATCGCTGTAGCGGCCGCCCACGCGCGCCAGGTCGGGCCCGGTGCGCTTGGAACCCCACTGGAACGGCCGGTCATAGACGAACTCGCCAGCGACCGAATAGTGGCCGTAACGTTCCGTTTCCGCGCGCAGCGGACGCACCATTTGCGAGTGGCAGTTGTAGCAGCCTTCGCGCACATAAATATCGCGGCCAGCCAGGCGCAGCGGCGAGTACGGTTTCAGGCCGGCAATCGGTTCCGTAGTGCTCTTCTGGAAGAACAGGGGGATGATCTCGACGGCGCCGCCGACACTGATCACCAGGGTGACCAGGGCGATCAGCAGCCAGGGGTTTCTTTCTATCCATGCGTGTGAAAATTTCATTTGCTATTGCTCCTGTCAGGCGTGCGCCGCGTTCAGTTCGGGGATGCGGGCGACGGGCAATTTGCTGCCGCGCAAGGTCATGTAGGTGTTGTAGCCCATGATGCACATGCCCGACAGATACAGCAGGCCGCCGGCCACGCGCACCACGTAGTAGGGGTAAGTCGCCTTCACGCTCTCGACGAAGGTGTAGGTCAGGGTGCCGTCCGGGTTGACGGCGCGCCACATCAAGCCTTGCATCACGCCGGCGATCCACATCGCGGCGATGTACAGCACGATGCCGATGGTAGCCACCCAGAAATGCATGTCGACCAGGCGGGTGCTATACATTTTGGTGCTGCCCGCCAGGCGCGGCAGCAGATAATAGATCGAACCCATGGTGATGAAACCCACCCAGCCCAAAGCGCCGCCATGCACGTGGGCCACGGTCCAGTCGGTGTAGTGCGACAGCGAGTTGATGGTCTTGATCGACATCATCGGCCCTTCGAAGGTGGCGATGCCGTAGAAGGACAGCGAGACGATCATGAATTTCAAAATCGGATCGGTGCGCAGCTTGTGCCAGGCGCCCGACAAAGTCATGATGCCGTTGATCATGCCGCCCCACGATGGCGCCAGCAATACCAGCGAGAACACCATGCCGATCGACTGGGTCCAGTCCGGCAAGGCCGTGTAGTGCAGATGGTGCGGGCCGGCCCACATATAGGTGAAGATCAGCGCCCAGAAGTGGACGATGGAGAGGCGGTAGGAATACACGGGGCGCTCGGCCTGTTTCGGGATGAAGTAATACACCATGCCCAGGTAGCCGGCCGTCAGGATAAAGCCCACCGCGTTATGCCCGTACCACCACTGGATCATCGCGTCTTGCACGCCGGTATAGGCGGAATAGGACTTGCCGGCCGAGGCTGGCATCACGGCGCCATTGACCACGTGCAGGATGGTCACGGCCAGGATGTAGGCGCCAAAAAACCAGTTGGCGACATAGATATGTTTCACCTTGCGTTTGATCAAGGTGCCGAAAAACACGATGGCATACGCGATCCAGACGACGGCGATCAGGATGGCAATCGGCCATTCCAGCTCGGCGTATTCCTTGCCGCGCGTGAGGCCCATCGGCAGGGTGACGACAGCCGACAAAATCACTGCTTGCCAGCCCCAGAAGGTGAACGCGGCCAGCTTGTCGGAAAACAGGCGCACCTGGCAAGTGCGCTGCACTACGTAGTAGGAAGTGGCGAACAGGCCGCAGATACCGAAGGCAAAAATCACTGCATTCGTGTGCAGCGGCCGCAGCCGTCCATAGGTCAGCCATGGTATGTCGAGGTTGAGGGCAGGCCACGCCAGCTGGGCGGCGATGATGACGCCGACCAGCATGCCGATAATGCCCCAAACCACAGTCGCGATCGCAAATTGCTTCACGATCTTGTAGTTATAGTTCAGCGATTGATCCACAAATGCTCTCCCGGAATGACGATCTATGATGATGGCCAGAGAGTAATTGTTTAACTGTCAAAAAACTTTGATGTGGATCAAAATTCTCCAGATGAAAAAGCGTATTGAACCGGCAGGAAAATGAAACGTGATCCAGGTAAAAAAAGCCGCACAAGATCGCTGCAAACGCAGTCAGTCGTTTGGCTTTTCAGGCGGTGTCTGGACACTTGTATCGTCATCCTGCAACAGACGCAAACCGGGCCCAACCAGGTCATCGAACTGGCCACCGTCCGACGCCGTAAAAAAAACCCATAGCGCGATAAACACCACGATGATGCTGAGGGGAATCAGGAGGTAGAGTGCTTCCATGGTTTAACTTTTCCGCAGGCGCAGGGCGTTGGCGATCACGACCGCCGAACTGGCCGCCATGCCCACGCCGGACAGCCATGGATTCAGGTAACCCAGCGCAGCGGCGGGAATCGCGGTGACGTTGTACAGGGTGGCCCAGCCCAGGTTTTCACGGATGATGGACATGCTGCGTGCTGCTGTCCTAGCGGTGTCTTGCACCGAGCGCAATTGCGACGACAGCAGCACCGTATCGGCATGCGCTTGCGCCAGCGCGGCGCCGGAACCCATGGCGAACGACACGTCGGCCGCGCTCAGCACGGCTGCGTCATTGATGCCGTCGCCCACCATCGCCACCACCGCGCCTTGCGCTTGCAGTTGCTGCACGAAATCGAGCTTTTCATCGGGCAGGCATTCACCGCACGCGGTGCTGATGCCCAGTTGCGCAGCCACGCTTTGCGTCAACGCTTCCTGGTCGCCGCTGAGCAGCACCACCTGCTTGCCGCGCTTGTGGAAATAGTTGATGACTTCCTGCGCTTCCGGGCGCAAGGCATCGCTGAGCAGAAAGCGGACCAGCCACTGGCCCTGCAGCCCTAGATACAGCGGTGTTTTGCCCTGCACGCCGATGGCCGTGTCGCCCAGCGGCGGGCCGGCGATGGCCGCCACAAACGCCGCATTGCCCAGGCGATAGCGCACGCCGTCAACCACGCCTTCCAGTCCCTGTCCCTGCACTTCCTGCAATTGTTCGGCGTGGCAACGCGGCTCTCCAGCCGCGTCCAGTATTGCTTGCGCCAGCGGGTGCGCACTGCCAGCTTCCAGTGCGGCCGCCACTTGCAGGCACTCGTCTTGCGTCATGCTGGCCAGGGTCTCAATCTGCTGTAGCACGGGCCGGCCCACAGTCAGGGTGCCCGTCTTGTCGAACACGATATGCGTGGCCCGGTGCAGGGTTTCCAATACATGCGGCTGCACGATCAGCACGCCGCGCCGCAGCAGGCTGTCGGTAGCGGCCGCCAGCGCCGTCGGCGTGGCCAGTGACAGTGCGCAGGGGCACGACACGACCAGTACGGCAATCGCCACCGGCCAGGCTTGCGCCGGATCATGCCAGTGCCAGAAGGCAAATACGGCGGCAGCAAACAGTAGCAGTCCCAGCACAAACCAGGCAGCCACTTTATCGGCCCACAAGGCGATTTGCGGCTTGCCGCTGCCGGCTCGTTCTATCAATTTCAACAAGTCGGACAAGGTACTGTCGCGCGCCGGTTTGAGCACGCGCAAGATGAGCGCGGCACTGGCGTTGATCGCGCCGCCCGGCACCCGCTCGCCCGCCTTGCGTCGCTGGGCCGCGCTTTCGCCCGTCAGCAAGGACAAATCGAGCGCGCTCGTGCCTTCGACGATGACGCTGTCGGCCGCAATCGCCTCGCCCGGTTTGACGAGAATGATATCGCCCACGGCCAGGCTGCTGGCCGGCACCAGGGTGGCTGCGCGGCTGTCGGGAAAGCTGGCCAGCAGCGAGGCGGAAGCGGGCAAGGCGTGCTGCAAACGTTCCAGCGCGGAGGCTGCCTTGCGGCGCGCCTGCAATTCGAAATAACGGCTGCACAGCAAGAGGAAGATAAACATGGTGGCCGAGTCGAAATACACTTCGCCCCGGCCCGTAAAGGTGGCCACCATGCTGCCAAAGAAGGCGGCCAGTATGCCCAGACTGACGGGCACATCCATGCCCAGTGTGCGGGCGCGCAGGCTGGACCAGGCGCCCTGGAAAAACGGCATGGCGGAATAACAGATGGCAGGCAAGGTCAAGAGCAAGCTGGCCCAGCGCATCAGGCTGGCCATATTGTCGTCCAGCGTGCCGTCTTCGGCCAGGTAGGCGGGCGCCACATACATCATCACTTGCATCATGGACAGGCCCGCCACAAACAGCTGGCGGCCCAGGGTCTTGCTGGCTTGTTGCAATTGCTGGCCATGGCGCACGGCATCATACGGGTACGCCGTGTAGCCGACCTGCCGCACGGCTTGCAGGATATCGCCGGGCGTGCATTGTTGCTTGCTCCAGCGCACGTATAGTCGCTCGGTGGCCACATTCAGGCTGGCAGCTTGCATGCCCGGCAGGCGCAGCAACTGGCGTTCGATCAGCCAGACGCAGGCGGCGCAGCGTATGCCCTCCACGGACAAGGTCGCTTCGCAGCTGTCGGCGTCGCGCGCGAATTGCACGTCGTCATTGCTGTACAAGCGCAGTTCGGGCGGCAGCATGGCGGTTTCGCTCGCGTTGTCAGCGTATTCAGCGCGTTCGCGGTAATAGCTGCCTTGACCGATATCGACGATGGTTTGCGCTACCGCCTCGCAACCGGGGCAGCACATGGCTTGTGGCACATCCGCGATGGTGACGCGCCAGCTGGAACCGGCGGGCACGGGCAAGCCGCAATGGAAACAGCTGACAGATTGCAAGACGGCGTTCATGGATGACCCGTCACGCACAGTGCATCGAGCCAGCCCAGCGAGACCCCGTTGGCGGCGCGCAGCAAACCCAGCAGCCCAAAGCCCAGCACCAGCAAGCCGGCCGCCAGGCGTGCGTGGCGGTGTTGCATCCGCGAGCGCAAACGGGCGCCCAGCAAGCCCATGCCAAATACGGTGGGCAAGGTACCGAGGCCGAAGGCGGCCATGGCGGTCGCGCCATGCAGGGCTGAACCTTGCAGCATGGCAGTGAGCAAGGCGCTGTAGACCATGCCGCACGGCACCCAGCCCCATAAACCGCCCACGGCCAGCGCCTTGATGGGCGTATCCATCGGCATCACGTGATGCAATACGGGGCGTACGCGGCGCCACAGCACGTTTCCCAGCGACTCCAGCTGCGCCAGGCCGGACCAGGCATTCATCAGGTACAGTCCCAGCGCCACCAGCATGGCGTTGGCCAGCCAGTAGCCAGCCACTTGCAGGCTGGCAATGCGCAACATGCCTGCCCCGGCCACGCTGCCCGCAATCGCCCCGGCCAGCATATAACTGGCGATGCGTCCGCCGTTGTAGGCGATTACGCGCAGAGCATTGGTCTGGAACTGGGGACGGGCTACGGCGATGGCGATCACGGGACGGACAGGCGCTGCTGTCGTGCTGATCGATAAGGCGCCCATGATGCCGCCGCACATGCCGATGCAGTGCACGCTGCCGGCCAGGCCGACCAAAAATAGTGGCAGGAGCGCGTTCATGCCTGGGCGTTATACCGTCTTCGAGTAGCGCAGCGGTTGCGGCGCATCCGGCATGGCAGCAGCTGCGGCGCGCGCCTGTGCCAGGTGGCGGTCGAATACCATGCAGATATTGCGGATCAATAAACGCCCTTTCGGCGTCACCGTCAGCCAGTCGTCTTCGATCAGCAGCAAGCCATCCTGGGCCAGCACCCGCAGTTGTTCCAGTTCGGCTGCAAAATAGCTGCGAAACTGTACCGGGTGCGCTTGCTCGATGGAACTGATCGACAATTCGAAGTTGCACATCAGCATCTGGATAATGATGCGGCGCAAGACATCGTCCGTATCGAGCTTGATGCCGCGCGCGATCGGCAGCATGCCTTCGTCGAGCTTTTCGTAATAGGCGTCCAAGGTCTTTTCATTCTGGCTGTACACGGCGCCCACCGAGCTGATGGCTGACACGCCGCAGGCGATCAGGTCGGCTTCTGCGCGCGTGGAATAGCCCTGGAAATTGCGGTGCAGCCGGCCCTGGCGCTGGGCGATGGCCAGCTCATCGGTGGGCTTGGCGAAATGGTCCATGCCGATATAGACGTAGCCGGCCGCCGTCAGGCGCGCAATGCACAAGCCCAGCATGGACAGCTTGGTGCTGCTGTCAGGCATGTCTGCATCGAGGATGCGGCGTTGCGGCTTGAACAGGTGTGGCATGTGCGCATAGTGGTACAGGGCGATACGGTCGGGGCTGGCGGCAATCACCTTGCGCAAGGTTTCCGTCATCGTGCCCAGGTTTTGTTTCGGCAAGCCGTAGATCAGGTCGATGCTGATCGAGCGGAATCCCGCATCGCGCGCGGCCTGCATGATGGCCACCGTTTCCGCTTCGGGCTGGATGCGGTTGACGGCTTTTTGTACGTCATCGTCGAAATCCTGCACGCCCAGGCTGATGCGGTTAAAACCTTGCGCGCGCAGCGAAAACACGCGTTCGCGCGTCACCGTGCGCGGATCGATTTCGATCGAATATTCGCCGTCTTCGTCAGAAGCAAAGTCGAAATGCTGGCGCAGATGGGCCATCAATTCATCCATCTGTTTTTCGCTCAGATAGGTGGGCGTGCCGCCGCCGAAATGCAGCTGTTCAATCTGGTTCATGCCGGAAAACAACTTCGCCTGCATGGCGATTTCCTGCTTCAGGTAGCTGAGGTAGGTGGCGGCCTTGCTGCGGTCCTTGGTGATGATCTTGTTGCAGGCGCAGTAGTAGCACAGGGTGTCGCAAAATGGCACGTGCACGTACAGCGACAGCGGGCGGCGGCCGCCGCGCATGCGCAGCGCGGCCAGTGCTTCGAGGAAATTGCCGTAACCAAATTCGGCAGTAAAACGGTCGGCGGTCGGGTAAGACGTGTAGCGGGGGCCGGACTGGCTCATCTTGCCGATGATGGCAGGGTCGAATTCGACCACCGCGTCCGGTTCGGCGCTAGCGTTGTTGAGTAGTGTAGGCATGGTGTGCTTCTTGAAAAGTGTCAGGCGGCCAGGCGTTTCAGGGCCGCTGGTTTGGCCGTATTGGCGGCCGCGCCCACGATGGCTACACGGCGCGGCGGCGGCATCTTGCCAAAATTAAATAGGCTGACGGCTTGCGACAGGCTGGCTGCTTCTTCGGCCAGGCGGGTGGCTGCCGCTGCCGCTTCTTCGACCAGGGCCGCGTTTTGCTGCGTCACCTGGTCCATATGGGCGATGGCCTGGTTGACCTGGTCTACGCCGATGCTTTGTTCGCGCGAGGCGATCGAGATTTCCTGCATGATGGTGGTCACTTGTTGCACCGAACTGACCACTTGCTCCATGGTGGCGCCGGCGCGGTTCACCTGTTGCATGCCGGCGTCCACTTTGCCGACGGAAATATTGATCAGCTGCTTGATGTCTTTGGCCGCCAGCGAGGAGCGTTGCGCCAGGTTGCGCACTTCACCCGCCACCACCGCAAAACCCTTGCCTTGTTCACCGGCGCGCGCCGCTTCCACGGCGGCGTTCAGGGCCAGGATATTGGTCTGGAAAGCGATGCCTTCGATCAGGCCGATGATGTCGACGATCTTCTTCGACGAGGTGTTGATCTCGTCCATGGTGGTGATCACGTCGGCGACGATCTCACCGCCCTGCACCGCCACTTTTGATGCCGCCAGCGCTAGTTCATTGGCTTGCACGGAATTGTCTGCATTCTGTTTCACGGTCGACGAAAATTCCTCGATGCTCGATGCCGTCTCTTCCAGGCTGGCGGCCTGCGATTCGGTGCGGCCCGACAAGTCCATATTGCCGACGGCAATTTGCTTGGTGGCCACGGCCATGGTTTCCACATTGATGCGCACGTCGCGGATGGTGGCGATCAGGTTGCTGTTCATCTGCTGCAGCGCGCGCAGCAATTGCCCCACTTCATCGGTGCTTTCCGTTTCAAAACTGCCCGACAGGTCGCCGGCCGCGATCGCCCGCGCACCGTTCAAGGCCTTGCCCAGCGGCTGCAGCACCGAGCTGCGCAAGGTGTACCAGAGGAAAACGTTGATCAGGAAACCGAACAGGGTGGCGCCGAAGATGGCGTAATTGGTGACCTTGCCGCCGCTAGCAAACAGGCTGATGATGCACACCAGCAATTGCAAGCAATTGACGATGGAGGTCGCCATCCAGATGCGCAGGTTCAGCGACATATGCGTCAGCTTGTGCATCAGGTGCGCAAGGCCGGGGCGCACGATCTGGCCATTCTTGATCAGGATCTTGCCGCCCTGCTTGCTGCGGATGGCCGCGTACGCCTCTTCAGCCACTTTCACCTGGTCCTTGTCGGCTTTCACGCGCACCGACATATAGCCGATGGTCTTGCCCGCTTCGCGGATCGGCGTGACGTTGGCGCGCACCCAGTAGAAGTCGCCGTTCTTGCAGCGGTTCTTGACCAGGCCCGTCCATGGCGTGCCCGCCTGGATCGAGGCCCACAGATCGGCGAAGGCTTCGGACGGCATGTCCGGGTGGCGCACGATGTTTTGCGGCGCGCCCAGCAGCTCTGCCTCGCTGAAGCCGCTGACCTGGCTGAAGTAGGGATTCACATACACAATATTGCCGTTCATATCCGTTTTCGACACGATGGCCTGGTCCTCCAGCACGGGGACTTCACGGTTAGTCACTGGCAAATTTTGGCGCATGGTCGCGGCT
>Ga0209901_1000552_pt1 | contig 14042 bp, 13 predicted proteins | sample OrgsoiDNA_201058_FD_185806 | JGI IMG/M metagenome (GOLD analysis project Ga0209901, IMG submission 185806) | Permafrost soil microbial communities from the Arctic, to analyse light accelerated degradation of dissolved organic matter (DOM) -... | ecosystem: Environmental > Terrestrial > Soil >...
GACGGCGCACGAAGAATCCGTGATCGAAAACGTGAAGGAATTCGATGCGGAACTGGCGCAGAAGATCATCGATCAAATGTTTGTGTTCGAGAACCTGCTCGAACTCGAAGACCGCGCAATCCAGTTGCTGCTGAAAGAAGTGGAATCCGAAACGCTGATCATCTCGCTGAAAGGCGCACAACCGCCGCTGCGGCAGAAGTTCCTCGCGAACATGTCGCAGCGCGCCGCCGAACTGCTGGCCGAAGATCTCGACTCGCGTGGCCCGGTGCGGCTCTCGGAAGTCGAAGCGCAGCAGCGCAAGATCCTGCAGATCGTTCGCAACCTGGCCGAATCGGGTCAGATCCAGTTAGGCGGCAAGGCCGAGGATGCATATGTCTGACGCTGCCGAAGCCGCCAAGAAGGCTCACGCTGCCGATGCGGCCAAGAAGGCTCGCATGTCCGCATACCAGCGCTGGGAGATGGCGTCGTTCGATCCGGTTCCGATCGATCGCAGCGGCGCCGACCAGGCCGCGCTGGAAAAGCACTTGCGCCGTGTTCGCGATGAAGCGCACGCGCAGGGACTGGCATCGGGCCATGTGGCGGGTCAGGCAATGGGCTACAAGGCCGGTTACGACCAGGGTTACCAACAAGGCGTGGAAGAAGGCCGCCGTGACGCGCGAGCGGAAGCCGCGCGGCTGGCGCAGATGGCCGATACCTTCAAGATCGCGCTGCAAGCCGCAGACGCAGTCGTTGCCGAGGCGCTGACGGCGCTGGCGCTGGACATCGCGCAGCAAGTGGTTTCGCAGCATCTGACACTCGATCCGACCGCAGTGCTGGCGGTCGCGCGCTCGGTGATCGCGGCAGAACCGGCGTTGGCGGGCGCGCCGTACCTGACCGTGAATCCGGCGGATCTGCCGATTGTCGAAGCGTATTTGCTGGAAGAGCTCCAGGCGGCGGGATGGTCGGTCCGGACCGACCCGGATATTGAGCGTGGCGGTTGCCGGGCGCAGGCGGCAAGCGGTGAAATCGATGCAACCAACGTCACGCGCTGGGAGCGCGTAGCGGCGGCGCTCGGGAGGTCACAACCGTGGTGAACTTAGCCCATGTCAGTGCGAGCGTTGCGCGCCGCGTCACGCAGGAAGGATTGAGCGAGCTCGAACAGGAACTGGCGCGCGCGTCGTTCGGGCCGCTCGCCGCGGACGACGACGCCGAACCGACGATCGAAGAAATCGCCGCCCAAACTATCGTCGATCTCGCCGATATGGCGAATAACCCACATCTGGATGGCTGGCGCGCGCAACTCGAAGCCAGCAAGGCACGCAGCCAGATATCGAAACCGTTGCGCGCGTGCGGTCGTCTCACGCGTGCAGCCGGCCTGGTTCTGGAAGCCGTGGGATTGAAGCTGGGCGTAGGCTCGGAGTGCATGATCGAGTTGCCTGCCGGCAGTTCGATCCCTATGGCCGAGGCCGAAGTCGTTGGTTTCTCCGGCGACAAGCTGTTCCTCATGCCGACCACGGAAGTCTCCGGCCTGTTGCCCGGGGCCCGCGTGTATCCGCTGGAAAGCGCGCCGATCAACGACCCGATGGCCGGCGCCAAGCGTCTGCCGGTCGGCTGGGAAATGCTCGGCCGTGTGGTTGATGCGTCGGGCAAGCCGCTCGACGGGCTTGGGCCCCTTGGCTCGAAGATCGATGCGCCGCTGACCGCGCCGACCATCAACCCGCTCAATCGCGAACCGATTCACAAGGTGCTCGATGTCGGCGTGCGCGCGATCAATGCGTTGTTGACCGTGGGACGCGGTCAGCGCATGGGCTTGTTCGCGGGCTCGGGCGTGGGCAAGTCCGTGCTGCTCGGCACCATGGCGCGTTATACGAGCGCCGAAGTGATCGTGATCGGGCTGATTGGTGAACGGGGCCGCGAGGTGAAGGAGTTCATCGAACAGATTCTTGGCGAGGACGGGCTAGCGCGCTCGGTCGTGGTGGCGGCGCCCGCCGATGTGTCGCCCATTTTGCGGATGCAGGGCGCGAGCTACGCGACCTCTTTGGCGGAATATTTTCGGGATCAGGGCAAACACGTACTATTGCTGATGGATTCGCTCACGCGCTATGCAATGGCACAGCGCGAGATTGCGCTCGCGATCGGCGAACCCCCCGCCACCAAAGGGTATCCGCCCTCCGTGTTCGCCAAACTGCCGGCACTGGTTGAGCGAACCGGGAACGGTCGGGAGGGTGCCGGATCGATCACGGCTTTTTATACGGTCTTGACTGAAGGGGACGATCAGCAAGATCCTATTGCCGATTCAGCGCGCGCCATTCTCGACGGCCACATTGTTTTGTCGCGTTCGTTGGCCGAAGCGGGACATTACCCGGCCATCGATATAGAAGCGTCCATCAGCCGGGCGATGACGGCGCTGATCGACGACAAGCACCTGGACCGCGTGCGTTTGTTCAAACAGATGTTGTCGCGCTACCAGCGTAACCGCGATTTGATCAATGTTGGCGCGTATTCCACGGGGCGGGATGCGTTACTCGATCGGGCGATTGCGCTGTACCCGCGGATCGAAGCGTTTTTGCAGCAAGGATTTCGTGAACAGGCCATGTTTGAACCGAGCCTGGCCCAACTCGATGCGTTGTTCGAATAAAGATAATTTAGGAATCTGACGTCCATGTCCAAGCATCTGCCGATCAAAACCCTGATCAACCTCGCGGAAGAAGAACTGGAGGCTGCCACGAAAAGGCTTGGCAAGCTCCAGCAAGAGCGCAACGAGGTGGAGACGCAGTTGAACTCGCTGGTCACGTATCGCGACGAGTATCACGCGCGTTTTACGGCGTCGGCGCAGGAAGGTACGACCGCGCAGACGCTGCGCAATTTCCAGGCATTCGTCGACACCCTTGATTCCGCCATCAACCAGCAGCGCGTGTTGCTCGTGGGCGCGAACCAGCGGCTGGAAGCGGCCAAGCCGGAATGGCAGCAGCGCAAGCAGAAGCTGGGTTCTTACGAAGTGCTTGCTGCACGCGGCGAGGCTGTACTGGCGAAGCAGGAAGCGCGCAGTGAACAACGTGATTCCGATGAGCACGCTTCCAAAATGTTGCGGATGCGCGCCGAAAAAGCGTGAAGTTTCTAGCGATTTTTATCGTATATAAGATACAAGGGGCCATGTATGTCGATCGTTAATTCTGCCAGCACGATGCTTAGCTTGAGCGCGGCCCAAGCGCGGAACGTGGCGGCAACGTCGGCGAGCGATGACGCGGCAGCATCGTTCGTTTCGACACTGCACAACATAACCACCAAGGCTAACGAGGAAGCGGCGGCTCAGGCGCGCGTGCAAGCGCAGGCGCAGGCGGCGAAAGCTGCGGCGGCGGCATCGGCGTCACGGGGTGGCGTTCACGACGCACCCAAGCCCGACGATGCTTCAACTGCACAGGCTAACGCGGCGGCAGACCAGGCCACCAGCGCGGACCAGGCGGCGGCAGCGGATCAGACTTCTTCGGCGTCATCGGCTGCTTCTGCTGCGCCGGGCTCTTCGGCGGCTAATCAAGCGCAGGCATCGACTGGTTCGACCACGGCATCTACGGCTACGGCTACGGCTACGGCTACTGCTGCGGCTACTGCTAACGCGACGGCTGCGAATCAGGTGGCCCAGACTGACGCGGATGCCGCGAAGGCACAGCCCGAAGCCACTGCGGCGGCGGCAGCCACGGCGGCCGCGATTGCGGCTGCGACCGCAGCGGCCATGAAGGCGCGCGGTGGTGCAGCCGCCGATCCCGCCACGGCTGCGACTGATCCAGCTACAGCGGCGATGAATGCGGAAGCGACGAGCGCGACGTCTTCGACACAGTCGAAGGACAAGCCAAGCGACACCAAAGCGGCGGACGATGCACTTCAGGCTGCGCTCGCGCAGTTGGCGAATACGCAGGGTGCTGCAACGCCATCGCCCGATGCGGCAGCGGCGGCAGCCGCTGCCGCGGCGAACGGTGCGAATGCCGCCAACGCTGCGAATACGGCGGCGGCCGGAAAGGGCGGTGGTTCCAGGCAATCGGGTCGGGCGATATCGCTGACAGCGTCCTCGAGCGATGCGACAGGCCGTTCATCCACGACGACGCAGACTGCCGCGACATCGGCTGCGCAACAGGCCGATGCAACCGCTCAGGCTGCCACAACACCGGCCGATGACGGCAGTGCAGCCTACAAAGCTACTGCTGAGGCTGCTTCGCATTCGGCTTCGATGCAGGCAGCGTCGGCGACAGCGGGTAGCGCGCCGGCGCAAAGTGCTGCGACGGCGGCTGGCAGTGCGGCGATTGCGCCGCACGTCGGGTCGAGCGGTTGGGATGAGGCGTTCAGCCAGAAGGTGGTGTTTCTGTCGAACGGTCATCAGCAGAGTGCTGAATTGACGTTGAACCCGAAGGATCTGGGGCCGCTGCAGGTGGTATTGCAGGTCACGGACAACCATGCGCACGCGTTGTTTGTTTCGACGCACGCGCAGGTTCGCGCGGCGGTCGAGGCGGCGTTACCGACTTTGCGTGAAGCGATGCAAGGCAGCGGGATATCGCTAGGCAGCACGAGCGTCAGCGATGGTTTCGTGGGCCAGCAGTCGGGCCAGCAGGGTGATGGAGCGTCATCGAATGCGGGGAGAAGCGGCCAAGGCTCGGGCGGCATTAGCGGAGTCGATGACGGCGGAAGCGCGGATACGCTGAGCGCGATCAGCATGCCGGTGCGTAAGCAAGTTGGATTGGTGGATACGTTTGCTTGATTTGGCGTAGCGCCCGAATAGCGTAAAAGCCGCGTTTCCGAAAGGGACGCGGCTTTTTTGTTAGTCTGATTTTCCCGTTTAAACCCGGTAAACCCGATTACCTCAAAAATCAGCGCTCGCGTTGATCGTGATTTTCAACTGCGGGTTTTTGATATTAAGACATTGCTTATGTTTTGCATGAAGGAGACCGATCTCCAGAAAGACGCTCGCTTTGTTCGCTACGTTTCCTTCGAACAACCCGCAGGCTTTTTCTACGGATACCAGATTCCCGGGACCACGGCGCTGTTCAGATTCTCACCTGAAACCTTATGCGCAGTCTCACTGAGCATTGTGGAGGCAGAAGCCGTGGGCATTTGACTTTCGGACCTGGCTCGGGGTTGTTTGCTCGGATCGCAACCTCGCGCAGCTGGCGTTTCCCTGCCAAGCGCGGTGCCATTTACCACGTGGATAACATCGCGCCGAAAACTCCCTTCCTCCCCAACCGAGTCACCCTGAATTACGAATGTCTTGACCACCGTTTGTTGGCGATAAAAGCCGTCCCGTCCGGCCGGTGAGCCAGCGTGCACAAACAGCTAACTCACGAGTTAGCCCCAATTTCCCCCTCTATTCCCCCCATCGCAACCCTCCGAAATCGCCAACAATTCAGGCTACAGAAAGAGGTCCGCAATCATGGCAAGCACCACCGCAACTCAACAACCCATCGTCACCGTGAAGAGCGGCAGGATGAAGCGCATCTTGCTGATCGCGTTGGGACTCATCGTATTGCTGGGCGCCGGCGGGGCAGGAGCCTATTACTACTTCCTGCAAAAGCCCGGTCCGAACGCACCCGCTAAGGCGGCACCCTCTGTGCCACCGGTGTTTTTCCCGCTGGAGTCGATGACGGTCAATCTCCAGTCCGACGACACCATGCATTACTTGCGGATCGGCTTGACGCTGAAGCTGCCGGACCAGAAGGCACAAGCGGCGCTGACCGAGCGCATGCCGGAAGTACGCAGCCACATTCTGATGTTGTTATCGGCGAAGCGGCCGGACGATCTGGCGGGCATCGACGGCAAGCGTGAGCTCGCGAAGGAACTGTTGGAGACGGTCCAAAAGACCGGCGGCACACCGGACAGTCCGGCGCGTGTCCAGGAAGTGTTGTTCACGGAATTCGTCGTCCAATAATCCGCGCGACAACCCTCGCCTTCAGCCGCTTTCGCAAAAGCAAACGCTAACGCTAACGCACAAACGCTAACGCGGCCGCCAAAGCAACGAGACGCAACCGCCAAGCACCAAGCAACCGCGCACAGGAACGAAGGAACACTCATGGGCCACGAAGAGTTCATGTCGCAGGAGGAGGTGGATGCCCTGCTCAAGGGCGTCACCGGGGAAGTCGACGCAGTCGCCGACGAAACACGCTTCCATGGCGTGCGACCCTATAACCTCGCGACGCAGGAACGCATCGTCCGGGGCCGGATGCCGGGCCTGGAAATCATCAACGACCGGTTCGCGCGCCTTTTGCGCGTGGGCATCTTCAACTTCATGCGGCGTTCGGCGGAAATCTCGGTCGGTCCGGTGAAGGTGCAGAAGTACAGCGAATTCACCCGCAACCTGCCGATCCCGACGAACCTGAACCTCGTCCACGTGAAGCCGTTGCGCGGCACCTCGCTGTTCGTGTTCGATCCGAACCTGGTGTTCTTTGTCGTCGATAACCTCTTCGGCGGTGATGGCCGTTTCCACACCCGCGTTGAAGGCCGCGAGTTCACGCAGACCGAGCAACGCATCATCAGCAAGCTGCTGAACCTCGTGTTCGAACACTACGCGGCATCGTGGAAGACCGTGCGAACGCTTAACCTCGAATACGTGCGCTCGGAAATGCACACGCAATTCGCGAACGTGGCCACGCCGAACGAGATTGTGATCGTCACGCAGTTTTCCATCGAATTCGGCACGACCGGCGGCACGCTGCATATCTGCATGCCGTATTCGATGATCGAACCCATTCGCGACATCCTCTCCTCGCCCATTCAAGGCGAAGCGCTCGAAGTCGATCGCCGCTGGATCCGCGTGCTGTCGCAGCAAGTGCAGGCGGCCGAAGTGGAACTCACAGTGGATCTGGCGGAGATCGGCACGACCTTCGAAAAGATTCTCAACATGCGTGCAGGCGATGTCCTGCCGATCAATGTGCCCGAAGTAGTCACGGCAAAAGTGGACGGCGTGCCAGTGATGGAATGCGGCTACGGAATTTTCAATGGTCAATACGCGTTGCGCGTCCAGAAGATGATCAGCGCAACCGACACGATGAAGGAAGGTGGATATGAGTGACGTAACTGAACCGGGCACGCTGCCGTCCAATCCGCTCAAGAGCGAGGACTTTGGCATGGACGACTGGGCGAGCGCGCTGGCTGAGCAGAACGGCAATGAAACGCCGGCGGCGGCTTCATCGGCGGGACTGTTCCAGCCCTTGTCGAAAGTCGAGGCGCCCTCGACGCGCAATGACATCGACATGATTCTCGACATCCCCGTGCAGATGACGGTGGAGCTCGGGCGTACCAAGATCGCAATCCGCAACCTGCTGCAACTGGCGCAGGGTTCAGTGGTTGAACTCGACGGCCTGGCGGGCGAACCGATGGACGTGCTGGTCAACGGCTGCCTGATCGCGCAGGGCGAAGTCGTGGTGGTCAACGACAAGTTCGGTATCCGTCTCACCGACATCATCACGCCGTCCGAACGCATCAGGAAGTTGAATCGATGAAACGCTTTGCCGCCGCGCTTGCAGCATTGGCAGCGCTTGCCATGACGCTGAACGCCCACACAGCTCACGCCGCCGACATGAACGCCGTCAATCACGCGGCGCAGATTGCATCGGGCGTTGGCGCGGGCACGGCCGTGCCGTCGCTCGGCGTGGGCGCGGTGCTGCAGACGCTGCTCGGCCTCGCGATCGTCATCGCTTTCGTGTTCGGCTGCGCGTGGCTTGCACGCAAGTTCGGCGTGGCGGGCACCAAGCGCACGGGTCTCGTGAAGGTGATCGGCGGAGCGTCGCTTGGCAACAAGGAGCGCGTCTCGGTGGTGGAGATCGGCGACACGTGGCTCGTGCTCGGCGCCGCGCCCGGCAATGTGCGGCTGCTGCACACCATGCCGGCGGGATCGATGGAACTCAACGGCACGGAAGCCGGCGTCACACCCGAAGGTCAAGCGCTGCAAGGCAGTTTCGGTCAACGTTTTCGCGATGCCCTCGCCGGCGAAGCGACCAAACGTCTGCAAAAATTCGCAGGCGGGAGCAAGTAATGCAGGCTCGTTTTTTTGCCCGGTGCGTGAGACTCGCAGTACCCGTCGTCATGCTGGCCCTTCCCTACACCGCTTTCGCCCAAAGCACCGCAGGACTTCCCGCGTTCAACACCAGCCCTGGCCCGAACGGCGGCACGACGTATTCGCTCAGCGTCCAGACGATGCTGCTGCTCACGATGCTGTCGTTCCTGCCGGCCATGCTGCTGATGATGACGGGCTTCACGCGCATCATCATTGTGTTGTCGCTGTTGCGGCAGGCGCTGGGCACGAATACCACTCCGCCTAATCAGGTGCTCGTCGGACTCGCGCTGTTTCTCACGCTGTTCGTGATGTCGCCGGTCCTCGACAAGGCTTATGTCGATGCGTACAAGCCTTTCTCCGACGGCACGATCACGATGGACCAGGCCATGACGCGCGGCGTCGCGCCGTTCAAGCAATTCATGCTGCGCCAGACCCGCGAAGCCGATCTCGCGCTGTTCGCCCGGATCGCCAAAGCACCGCCAATGAACGGTCCCGAAGACGTGCCGCTTTCGCTACTGGTGCCATCGTTTGTAACCAGCGAACTCAAGACGGGCTTCCAGATCGGCTTCACCATCTTCATTCCGTTCCTGATTATCGACATGGTGGTGGCGAGCGTGCTGATGTCGATGGGGATGATGATGGTGTCGCCCACCACCATTTCGTTGCCGTTCAAGCTGATGTTGTTCGTGCTGGTGGACGGCTGGCAGTTGCTGATTGGCTCACTCGCGCAGAGCTTCGTTTCATAGCCTTCGCTCCATAGCCTCCGTTTCATAGCCTCCGTATCTAGCGTCAGGAATTACACGATGACACCCGAATCCGTCATGTCGATCGCGCACCAGGCCATGTATGTGGCGCTGTTGCTCGCGGCTCCTCTGTTGCTGGTCGCGCTCGTGGTCGGCCTGGTGGTGAGCCTGTTCCAGGCCGCGACCCAGATCAACGAAAGCACGCTCTCGTTCATTCCGAAATTGCTCGCCGTGGCGCTGACGCTCGTGATCGCCGGTCCCTGGATGCTGGAAACGCTGCTCGACTACATGCGCCACGTTTTCACCATCACGCCCGCGATCACCGGCTAACGATGTTCTCCGTCACTTACGCGCAGCTCAATGTCTGGCTGACGTCGTTCCTCTGGCCGTTCACGCGCATCCTCGCGCTGATTGCAACGGCGCCGATGCTCAGCCACCAGTCCATTCCGATTCGCGTCAAGGTCGCGATCGCGGCGTTCATCGCGCTGATCGTTGCGCCGACTATCGGCGCGGTGCCGCAGGTGACCGTGTTTTCCGCCGATGGCGTGATGATCATCATCAATCAGTTCCTGGTCGGGGCGGCGCTTGGCATGACGATGCAGATTGCGTTCGCTGCCATCGATGCCGCCGGCGAGTTTATCGGCATGCAAATGGGCCTTGGTTTTGCGATGCTTTACGACCCGCGCGCCGGTGGGAATTCGGTGGTGATATCGCGCTATCTGAATACCATCGCCATGCTCGCGTTCCTCGTGTTCGACGGCCATCTGCAAATGATCAGTGCTCTCGTGCAGACGTTTCAGAGCGTGCCGGTGAGCGCAAACGTGCTTGGCTCGGCTGGGTACGCGCGCGGCTGGCAGACGCTTTCGACGTATGGCGTGAGCGTGTTTTCGACGGGCTTGCTGCTGTCGCTGCCGGTGGTCACCGCATTGCTGATCGCCAACCTCGCGCTGGGCATCCTGAATCGCGCAGCGCCGCAGATCGGGATCTTCCAGGTGGGCTTTCCGGTCACCATGCTGGTCGGATTCCTGCTGATCCAGTTGATGATCCCCAACATGATCCCGTTCTTTCAGCGCATTTTCGATACCGGTATCGACCAGATGGGGCGCGTGGCGGCTGCGCTTTAGCCGCCGGTCAGATAGTCAGTCAACCAGTTCGTACGCCGTACTACGTCCGCCTGACACCGATCTCCGCAGCACCCCCAGCGCTACCAGCTCGCCGATGTCCCGCAACGCGGTATCCGGCGAACACTTCGCGATGGCCGCCCACTTGCTGCTGGTCAGCTTGCCGTCGAAACCATCCAGCAGCCGGTTCAGCAGCTTGATCTCCCGCTCGTTAAAAGAAGCTGTGGCCCAGCGCTGCCAGAAACGCGTCTTGACCAGCACCACGTCCACCGTGTGCTGCGCGTTGTCCACTGCGCGATGCAGCGCGTCCAGGAACCACGTAAGCCACGCGGTGACATCGAGTGATCCGCGCTGGGTCTGCTCGAGGATGTCGTAGTAAGCGCCACGCTCCGACTGGATCTGCGCCGACAGGCTGTAGAAACGCTGCGGGCTGCCGTCGGCGCGGGCGAGCAGCAAGTCGCCTATCGCGCGGGCGATACGGCCGTTGCCGTCGTCGAAAGGATGCAGTGTGACGAACCACAGGTGCGCCAGGCCGGACTTGATCACCGGCGCCACGGCCGAGTCGCGATTGAGCCAGTCGAGAAACCGCGTGGTCTCGGTGTTGAGGCGATCGGCTGGTGGCGCCTCGAAATGAACCCGCTGACGGCCGATCGGACCGGAGACCGCCTGCATGGCGCCGTTTTCGTCGTTGCGCCATGCGCCGATCTGGATCCGTGACATACCGCTGAAGCCAGTCGGGAACAACGCCGCGTGCCACGCAAACAAGCGCTCCCGGGTCAGCGGGGCGTCGCAGCGGGCGGTAGCGTCGAGGACCATTTCAACCACGCCCTCCACGTGCCGGTCGACCGGTGCAAGTGCTCCGATATCCACCCCAAGCCGGCGGGCGATAGACGATCGGACCGAATCCGCATTCAGCCTTTCCCCTTCTATCTCGCTGGTCTTGAGCACGTCTTCGGTGAGGGCGGCCAGACTTGCCTGGTTGCGCAGGGTCAAACCGACATCGGCGAGCCGGCCGTGCAGCAAACCCTGGGCGCGACTGACCGCGGCCAGCGGCGCGGCGATCACCGACAGATCGTAGCGCCAGGCCGGCCAGTCAGGATCTTCCCAGATAAAAGTCCATTCTCCGCGTTTCATGCGGTGATTATGAAATGTAATCACCGCAAAGGGTGATTTATTCCCCGCACGCATTCAGCGAAAAGGGGTTCACACGCATCGGCGTGACCCAATAAAAAGGGCCACCTGTTAAACCGGCGGCCCAAAACACATCCTACAACCCACATCAATTCCTTCCCTACTCGCCCCCCGGCGCTTAGCTGCTCAAATAGTTGAACAACGACATTTTCTGGATCTGCGCAAAAGCCTGCTGTGCCGCCTGCAGCGAATTCTGAGTCATCTCGTACTGGCTGATCGCACTGGGCAGATTGACGCTGACCAGGTCCGCCAGATTGTTGGCGGTTTGCGTCGAGGTCGTCTGCATGGAGGTCTGCGTCGCCGTGACTTCCTGTTCGCGCCCACCTACCGCCGTCTGTGTCGTCAGGACGTTGTTGTACGTGTTGCTGATTTTTGAGCCTGCCGTGGTCAACGCGTTTTGCAACGTCGCCTGCGCGGCCGCCGAATCGGCAGGCTGCTTCAGCGCATTCACCAACGAATCGAGCGTCGTGAAAATGTCGGTATCGCTGATAGTGCCTGTGTTCGCCGGCGCCACGGTAAATGTATCGCCCGATGCCGGCGTGCCGGAAATAGCGACGGTCTGCGATCCCAGCGTGATGTTGTCGCCGGCCGTATAAGGCGTCGGCGTGGTCGGCGCGGTCACGGTGGGCGGCGTCGTCGACGGATCCGTGGACGTGACCGAGTACGAACTGACGGTCGTGGTCGTAGGCGGCGTACCGGTGGTCGTGGTCCCGAACGTGACGGTGTAGATCAACGAGTTGGCCGGATCGCTGCTGTCGCTCACGCTGACAGGACCGATCGTGCCCGAACCCGTGTTCGCAGCCGATCCCGACGAAACCGGCGAGCTTTCGTTCGACGAAACGCTTTGGAATATTGCCGAACCCGGATCGGCTACGTTGATCGTGCGGGTGTCGGAAATCTGCACCTGCCGCTGCCCGGGGCCGCCGTCGTAGGTCGCGCCAACGCCCGAGGCGTTGTCGCTGAACGGCTTCGAGCCGCCCTGGAAACCGGCAAAGATGTAGTTGCCGTTGGCGTCGGTGGTATTGGCAAGCGTCATCAGCGTACTGCGATAACCCTGGATCTGGGTCGCAAGCGCGTTGCGGTCGGTGTCGTTGAGCGTGCCGTTGCCGGCGTTCACAACCAGCGACTGGATGCTCTGCATCACGTTCGTCACGCTGGTGAGCGTGGAGTCTTCCTGCTGCAGCGAGGTCGTCGCAGACGCCTGGTTGGTCGCGTATTGCGCGAGGTTGGACGCCTGCGCGGTCAGCGCCACGGCTTGCGCGGCGCCGAGCGGATTGTCTGCCGCGGTCTGCAAGGCCTTGCCCGATGAGATCTGCGCGTACATGTTGGCGAGCGATGCCTGCTGATTGCTCATCGTCTCGACGTTCATCGTGAAGTACTGGGAGCTGGAGATGCGCATCGTGAAAGCCTCAGTTGAAAATGCCGAGCAGGGTCGTGAACAGCGTGGAAGCGGTCTGGATGACCTTGCTGTTGGCCTGGTACAACTGCTGGTACTGAATCAGGTTGGCGGCCTCTTCATTCAGGTTCACGCCCGAGACCGATTGCTGCGCCGATGTCGCCTGCGTCAGCACCGCGGTCGCCGACGTACTCGAACTCTGCAGATTGTTGGTCTCGTTGCCGATCTGGTTGACGTAGTTCGCATACGCGCTCGTCAACGAGTCCGTGCCGCCGTTCAGCGACTTCGCCGTGCCGAGATTCGCCATGGCGAGCGCATTGCTGCCGTCGCTGCTGCCGCCCGTATTGGCGCCAATGGTGAAGGTATCGCCGTTTGCCGGTGTGCCGCTGATCGTTGCGCTGACATTCGTGCCGTAGGATAGGGTGAGACCCTGGGCAGGGTTGTAGGCGAACGCCGTACCCGCCGGCACGGTCGTGCCGCTCGGCAACGTAACCGGCAGGTTCGACGTAAATTGCTGGGCGGTCGAGTTGTACGTCAGCGTCAAGGTGGTTGCCGGGATCGAATAACCCGCGGTGACCGTCGCCGCCGAGATGTTCGCGGTGCCTGCGTTGCTCGCTCCCGCAGATGCCACCGCCGGGGACGCCGCCGCAATCGCGGTCGGGTTCGTGGTCACGAGCGAGAAGGCAGCGAGCGCGCCGCTCGTCGGCTGGATGGTGAACGAATCGCCGGACTGCATGGTGCCGCTCGTCACCGAGATATTCATGCCCGCGATCGTGCCGGCGACCGCGCCGGTCGTCGGATCGGCCGTGAGGGTGCCCAGCGACGCGCCGCTCTCCTGGTCGGTGAGCGTGTAGGTCGTGCCGTTGCGGGACAGCGTGTAGGTGCTGCTGGGAGGCTGGGTCGAATTCGCAATCGATACGCTTAGCTGAGCGGTACCCGTATTGCGCGAATTCGCATAAATGGTCGGGCTGCCGGTCGAGAACAGCGCGGTGCCGGGGTTGCCGTTCAGGTCCACGCCCAGCGAGTTTTGCTGGTTCAGTTGCGACGCGAAACTGGTCGCGAGCGAGCCAAGCTGGGCCTGCGCCGGATCGAGCGACTGGCTGCGGAATGCAAGCAATCCACCTACCGTACCGCCGCCGAACGTGGAGTCGGGCAGATATTGCGTTTGCGCCGGCGTCTGCGGCGAGCCGTCCGGCGATGCATACGCAATCGACAACTCGCTCGGATCCGACGTCGACGTCACCGCCTGCAACTGATACGCGGTGGTACCGGAAACCAGCGGCTGGCCGGTACCGATCGACACGTTGTACGCGCCGTTGACGGTGGTGACCTGCACGCTCGTCAACTGACTCAGGTTCGACACCGCCGTGTCCCGCGCATCGAGCAACTGGTTCGGCGGCTGGCCTTGCGCGCTCGCGGCGGCAATCTGGCCGTTCAGCGTGGCGATCTGGCTGGTGTAGCTGTTGATCTGCGTGACCGCGCTGGTGAGCGACTGGTTGACGCCGGAGCGGAGCTGGTTGTAGTTCGCGGCGGCGGCGTTCATCTGGTTGACGAGCGATTGCCCGCTGCTCATCAGC
>Ga0209901_1000553_pt1 | contig 14030 bp, 12 predicted proteins | sample OrgsoiDNA_201058_FD_185806 | JGI IMG/M metagenome (GOLD analysis project Ga0209901, IMG submission 185806) | Permafrost soil microbial communities from the Arctic, to analyse light accelerated degradation of dissolved organic matter (DOM) -... | ecosystem: Environmental > Terrestrial > Soil >...
TGGTCGCCGACCAGCTCCGGCATGCCGTAGCGCTTCCAGCTGTCCGGCGTGTCGGCGCTGGCGCTCCAGGCGCCCGTGTACATCAGGTTGATGTCGGTGACACCGGCCCAGTCGATGCCGCACTGGTACAGGCCGGGATCGTTCACCAGTCCCATCAGCACCGCGTAGCCGCCGTAGCTGGCGCCGGCGATGCAGACGCGCCGGCCGTCGGCGATGCCCTTGGCGATGGCCCATTGCGCGCCGTCGGCCACGTCGTCCTGCATCTTCAGCCCCCACTGTTTCCAGCCGGCGCGGAAATGCCGGTAGCCGAAGCCGGTGCTACCACGGTATTCCGGCTCCATCACCGCGTAGCCGCGCGAGGCGAGGAATTGGGCGTCGGCATTCCAGCGCCAGCTGCCGCCGCGCACGTTCGGGCCGCCATGCACCAGCATCACCAGCGGCAGGTTCTTGCGGTCGCTGCCGTGCGGGTAGGTGATCCAGGCCGGGATGTCGAGGCCGTCGCGCGCTGGGTAGTGCACCAGTTCCTGCCGCCCCATCTGCGCCGAGTTGATCTTCTCGCGCGCCGAGCCGACCCGCGTCATCGTTTGCGTGTCGGTGTTGTAGATGATGTAGGCGTCCGGCTCGATGTCCGAATACGTGTGGATCAGCACCCACGGCGTGGCCGAGTGCTGGCCGCGACTGATCAGGTTGACCATGCCGGGCAGCTTGGCGTCGACCTTGGCCTGCAGTGCCTTCATGCCGGCATCGAACCAGGCCACGCCGTAGGTGTCGGCCAGGTAGCTGACGCCCAGCAGCTTGCCTTGGCCGATCACCAGTTGCCCATTGAAGTCGTAGCCGGCCATGGTCAGCAGCGGCTGGCTGGCGATGGTGCCGGCGGCCAGGTCGTAGCGGTACAGCGCCGTGTGGTCGCTGCCGCCGGTGGCGCTGACGTAGAACGTGCCGTCCGGGGCGAAGCCGACCGGGTCGACGCGTTTTTCGCCGGCGCCGGTATAGGCCTGGTATTCGGAAATCTTGCGCCACGTGGCGTCGTCACCGTCGCCGTCGCGGTAGTAGATGATGTCGACTTTACCGGCTTCGACGACCGCGATGCGCGGCGCGCCATTCTGGTCGAGCTGCCAGCCGATGACGTCGCCGGGCCCTTTGACCGGCGTGAGGTGGCCGGTCAGCGTGTTCAGCAGCGCGAGCGTGCTGGACTTGTAAGCACTGTAGTTCGGCGTGAACACGCCACTGGTGACATACACCGAGTCGCTGTTTTGCAGGCCGTGCTGGCCCAGCAGGAAATGATTCCAGTCCAGGGTGTGCGATGTCACCCGGGTGCCGGTCTGGCCGCCGGGGGCGTAGCTGGTTTGCGCCAGTTGCAGGTAGGCGCTGCCGTCGCGGTTGACGGCGAACAGGCCGGGCGCGTAGCGGTCGTCGCTACGCGCCATGCTTTTGTCGGCCGTGTCGAATACCAGGCGCTCGTCGTTGACCCAGTCAAAATCGAGCACGTCGGCGTTGCTGAACATGGCCACCACTTTGGTGCTCAAATCATCGAGCTTGACGACGGTCAGGCGATAGCGTTCGCCCGGCCGCGAGGTGCGCGCCGCCAGGTAGCGGCCGTCCGGCGACAGCTTGGGATTGGTGAAGTTGGCGTTCTCGAAAAATGCTTCGGCCGGCGGCGGCGTGGTGGGGACGGCGCCGGCCAGCGCGTGGCCGGCAGCGTGGCACAGCAACAGGACGGCGAACAGGCGTGGTATCAAAGGGGACATGGCGGGCTCGCTCAGCTAGAAATTTTGTAAAATAATCAAGCCCCGAAGATTAACATCCGAATTACTTTTTTACCATGATTTAGCGCATGGCATGGCGCTTTTACTGTTGTTCCGGCGCCCGCACATAGGCGATCAGCGCGCGCGTGCGGCGGTCCGGCGCCGGCGTCAGCAGGCTGACGCCGGCCAAGGTCAGCAGGCCGGCCGGCACGCCGAAGATGCCGGCCGAGATGGCTTCGATGTGCAGCCACTGGCCGGCCGCGCTACCGCCCAGCACCGGATTGGTGTGCAGCATGTAGTAGACGCAGACGCCGAAGCCGGCCAGCATGCCGGCCACCGCGCCCTGGTAGTTGGCGCGCTTCCAGAACACGCCCAGCACCAGCGCCGGGAACAGCGTCGACGCGGCCAGCGAAAACGCCGCCGCCACCACCGACAGGATGTCGGCCGGCTTTTGCGAGGCGGCGTAGGCGGCGATGAAGGCCACGGCCAGCAGCAGCAGCTTGGAGATCGTCACCCGCTTCTGCGTCGACGCGGTCGGGTCGACCAGCTTGTAATAGACGTCGTGCGACAGCGCGTTGGAGATCGCCAGCAGCAGGCCGTCGGCGGTCGACAGCGCCGCCGCCAGCCCGCCGGCCGCGACCAGCCCCGAGATCACATAGGGCAGGCCGGCGATTTCCGGCGTGGCCAGCACCAGCACGTCGCCGTCGATGGCAATCTCGGCCAGCTGGACGATGCCGTCGTGGTTGACGTCGACGATGCTGATCAGCGGATTGACCTTGTCGACGTTGGCCCAGTAGGACACCCAGCTGGGCAGCTGGTCGTAGCGGCTGCCCACCAGCACGCTGTAGATGTCGTACTTGACCAGCACCGCCAGCGCCGGGATGGTCAGATAAATCAGCAGGATGAAGAACAGCGTCCAGAACACCGACACCCGCGTCTCGTGCACCGACGGCGTGGTGTAGGCGCGCATCAGGATGTGCGGCAGCGCGGCCGTGCCCAGCATCAGGCAAAACACCAGCGCCAAAAAGTTGTTGCGCTTGGCGTCGGACTGCGCCCGGTCGGCGCCGGGGAAGGGCGTGGCGTGCGGCGTGATCGGCTCGGCCCGCGCCAGGTTTTGCGCGCGCGCGTCGGCCCACAGGCGCGCCGCGTCGTCGGGATTTTTCGGATAGGCCAGCACGGCGCGTTCGGCGCTGCGGATGTCGACCAGCGAGGCGCCGTGCTGCTTGACGATGTCGAGCTTGCGCTGCGCGGCGATGCGGCCGCTGTCCCACGACGCCGGCAGCGCGTCCAGCCGCGCCTGGTATTCGTCGGCGCGTTGGCGGAACACGGCGCGCACTTCCAGCTCGCCGGGATCGCGGTTCAGCTGCGCCTCGCGCGCGCCCAGTCGCGGCAGCAGCTTGCCGTAGGCGACTTGCGGGATGGGATTGCCGCTGTGCTTGGCGGACAACCACATCGCCGGTATCAGGAACGCGACCAGGATGATGATGTACTGCGCCACCTGGGTCCAGGTGATGGCGCGCATGCCGCCGAGGAAGGAGCAGACCAGGATGCTGGCCAGTCCGAGGAAGATGCCGACCGAGAAATCGACGCCGGTGAAGCGCGAGGCGATCAGCCCGACCGCGTAGATCTGCGCGACCACGTAGGTGAACGAGACGATGATGGTGGCGGCGACGGCGAGGATGCGCACGGCGCGGCCGCGGCCGCCGTTGCCGGCGTAGCGTTCGGCGAGGAAGTCGGGGATGGTGTACTGGCTGAACTTGCGCAGATAGGGCGCGATCAGCAGCGCCACCAGCACGTAGCCGCCGGTCCAGCCCATGATGTAGGCCAGGCCGTCGAAGCCGTGCAGGTACAGGCCGCCGGCCAGGCTGATGAAGCTGGCCGCCGAGATCCAGTCGGCCGCCGTCGCCATGCCGTTGAAGACGGCCGGCACGCGCCGTCCCGCCACATAATATTCGAGCACGTTGGAGGTGCGGCTGAGCACGCCGATCGACGCGTACAAAATGATGGTGGCGAACATGAACAGATAGCCTATCCATGCGCGCGACATGCCTTCCTGTTCCAGCACGGCCAGCGCGACGAGGAAGGCCGCGAAGCCGGCCGTGAACAGCGCATAATAGCGGCGCAGGCGCTGGAAGAAGGTGCGCTCGGCTTTCACTGGCGCTCCTCGTCGAAGTCGCGGTCGAGCCGGCGCATGCGCCAGGCGTAGCAGCCGATGATGGCCAGATAGACCAGCGACGAGCCCTGCGCCGCCAGATAGAACGACAGCGGCCAGCCGAACACGCTCAGCGTCGCCAGCTCGCGCGCGAAGTAGGCGGTGCAGAAGCCGGTCACCAGCCACAGCGTCAACAGCATGGCGGTCATGCGACGGGTGCGCTGCCAGTGGCGCGCGTGGGGCGTGGCCGCCAAGGTCGGTGCCGGAGTAATTGGCGATGCCGTGGCAGTCGCCGCCTTCGTTGCCGGCGGCGTCTGCGACTCGGGCGCCGGGCTTGCTGGCGCTGGTGCGCCGTCGTCGTCGTTCACGAGGCGGCTCCCGGCTGCCGCCGCCTGGTCCTGCTGACACGCTTATCCAAAATAGATTTCCTCGTCATCAGGCGCGTCGCCGCGCAGCAGCGGGAAGCTGACGCGGAACAGGCTGCCCGGCCGCTGCGGATGATGCGCGCGCGGATTGTTGAACACATCGATCTCGGCGCCGTGCTGGACGACGATTTCGCGCACGATGGCCAGCCCCAGTCCGCTGCCGTCGGCCGCGCTGCCGAGGATGCGGTAAAAGCGTTCGAAGATCTGGCGGCGCTCGGCCGGCGGAATGCCGGGGCCGGTGTCCTCGACTTCGACGATGCCGTGTTCCTCGTCGGCGCGCACGCGCACGGTGACGCTGCCGCCGGCCGGCGTGTAGCGCAGCGCGTTGTCGACCAGGTTGGAGAGCATTTCGCGCAGCATGGTCGGGTTGCCGGCGATGGCGACCGGCGCGCCGTCGGCCGGCGCCTCGTAGCCGAGGTCGATCTGCTGCGCGAACGAGGTCGGCACCCAATCCTGCACGGCGCTGCGCGCCAGCTCGGCCAGCTCCAGCGCGACCAGGGCGCCGCCGCCCCGCGGCTGGTTTTCCGCGCGCGCCAGCGTCAGCAATTGATTGACGAGGCGCGTCGCCGCCTCCGAACTTTTCGCCAGCTGCAGCAGCGAGCGGTGGATTTCGCCCTGGTCGGTCTGGCGCAGCGCCAGCTCGGACTGCATGCGCATGCCGGCCAGCGGCGTTTTCATCTGGTGCGCGGCATCGGCGATGAAGCGCTTTTGCAGGTCGATCGACAGCGACAGCCGCGCCAGCATGTCGTTGAGCGAGCGCACCAGCGGCGAGATTTCCTCCGGCACCTGGTGCGACTCGATGGGACTCAGGTCGTCCGAACTGCGCGCGCGTATGCGCTCCTGCAATTGCGCCAGCGGCGACAGGCCGCGCGCCAGCGCGAACCAGACCAGTGCCAGCACGATGGGCAGGATGATGAACTGCGGCAGGATCACGCCCTTGATGATCTCATTGGCCAGCTGGGCGCGTTTTTCCAGCGTCTCGGCCACCTGCACCAGCGCCAGCTGCGCGTCGTCGTCGCCGGCCCCGGGCGCCTGGGCCGGATCGAGCGCAACCCAGGCGTAGGCCACGCGCACCTGCGTGCCGTGCACCATGTCGCTGCGGAAGCGCACGGCGCCGGCGCGGCGGTTGTCGTCCTCGGCCGGCGGCTGCGGCAGGTCGCGGTCGCCGTCGATATAATCGCCGCGCGGGCCGAGGATCTGGAAATAGATGTTGTCGACGTCGTCGGCGCGCAGGATGTCGCGCGCCGAGCCGGGCAGGCGCTTGACGACCTTGCCGTTGATTTCCTTGACCTGCTGCGCCAGCACGGTGACGCTGTCTTCCAGCGCGTGGTCGAAGGGCTCGTTGGCGATGGACTTGGCGACCAGGTAGGTGATGGCGATGCTCATCGGCCACAGCAGCAGCAGCGGCGCCAGCATCCAGTCGAGGATCTCGCCGAACAGCGAGTGCTGGATGTCCTGGTCGGACTCGGGCGCCGGCGGCTGGTAGGCGTCGGCAGAGTCCCCGGTGTCGTCGAGGCTGGCGGGCGGCCGCGCGCTCACTTGGCCGCGCTGTGCTTGTCGGGGCCGTCGGCGCCGCCGGGTTTGGGCGCGTCGCTGTATTTTTCCAGGCAGTAGCCCAGGCCGCGCACGGTGGCGATGCGCACGCCGCCCACTTCGATCTTCTTGCGCAGCCGGTGCACATACACTTCGATGGCGTTGTTCGACACTTCCTCGCCCCATTCGCACAAATGGTCGACCAGCTGTTCCTTAGAGACCAGGCGGCCGCTGCGCGCCAGCAGGATTTCCAGCAGGCCCAGCTCGCGCGCCGACAGTTCCAGCATCTGCTCGTTGATATAGGCGCTGCGGCCGACCTGGTCGTAGGACAGCGGGCCGTGGCGCACCAGCGCCGCGCCGCCGCCGGCGCCGCGCCGTGTCAGCGCCCGCACGCGCGCCTCCAGCTCGGACAGCGCGAAGGGCTTGGCCATATAGTCGTCGGCGCCGAGGTCGAGGCCGTTGACGCGCTGCTCGATCGAATCGGCCGCCGTCAGGATCAGCACCGGCAGCAGCGAGGCGCGCGCGCGCAGCCGGCGCAGCACTTCCAGGCCGGACAGCTTGGGCAGGCCGAGGTCCAAAATCAGCAAATCGAATTCCTGGGTCGACAGCGCGGTGTCGGCCTCCTGGCCGTTGGCCACGCAGTCGATGGCGTAGCCGGACTGGCGCAGCGAGCGCGTCAATCCATCGGCCAGCACACTGTCATCTTCGGCAAGTAAAATACGCATCATCGTTTATCCGGGGGCGCGGCGGCGTCGCAGTATCCTATTGTGTTTCATTTCCCGCAAGGTGGCGAATTTTTGTGAAATAGTGTGCGGCGCTTGACCTGTTTCAAACTCCCTGTAAAATCGCGCTTGCAATAAGCACTGTTTTTTTATACAGTATCGCTTGTACGCACTTTCCACCCCGTTGGACCCGGCAAATAATCTGCTTGAAAGAACATTATGGACGATAAAAAAGGCGTAGTACCCGCATCTGAGAAGGCCAAGGCCCTCGCTGCCGCACTGGCGCAGATCGAAAAGCAGTTCGGCAAAGGGTCCGTGATGCGCATGGACGCCAGCGCCCCGATCGAAGAAGTGCAGGTCGTCTCGACCGGCTCGCTCGGCCTGGACATCGCGCTCGGCGTCGGCGGCTTGCCGCGCGGCCGCGTGGTGGAAATCTACGGTCCTGAATCGTCCGGTAAAACCACGCTGACCTTGCAGACCATCGCCGAGATGCAAAAACTCGGTGGCACCTGCGCCTTCATCGACGCCGAACACGCGCTCGACGTCGGCTATGCGCAGAAGCTGGGCGTCAACCTGCACGAGCTGCTGATCTCGCAGCCGGACACCGGCGAGCAGGCGCTGGAAATCTGCGACGCGCTGGTCCGCTCGGGCAGCGTCGACCTGGTCGTCATCGACTCGGTGGCCGCGCTGACGCCACGCGCCGAAATCGAAGGCGACATGGGCGATTCGCTGCCGGGCCTGCAGGCGCGTTTGATGTCGCAGGCGCTGCGCAAGCTGACCGGTTCGATCAACCGCACCAACACGCTGGTCATCTTCATCAACCAGATCCGCATGAAAATCGGCGTCATGTTCGGCAGCCCGGAAACGACCACCGGCGGTAACGCCTTGAAGTTCTACGCTTCCGTGCGCCTGGACATCCGCCGCACCGGCTCGATCAAATCGGGCGACGAAGTGATCGGCAACGAAACCAAGGTCAAGGTCGTCAAGAACAAGATCGCGCCGCCGTTCAAGGAAGCCCACTTCGACATCCTTTATGGAGAAGGCACGTCGCGCGAAGGCGAGATCCTCGATCTGGGTTCGGATGCGAAGATCGTCGAGAAGTCGGGTTCCTGGTACAGCTATAACGGCGAACGTATCGGCCAGGGTAAGGATAATGCGCGCGCCTTCCTGAAAGAACGTCCGCAACTGGCGTGGGAAATCGAAAACAAGGTGCGCGAATCGCTGGGCGTGCGCGTCTTGCCGGCCCTGGCGGCAGTCGCGGAAGAAAAAGCCGAGCCGGTCGCCAAGCTGAAAGCCGTCGACATCAAGGCCGCCGAAGGCTGATCGACCATAGTCGAGCATACGGTTTATATCGTTAGTATCGTTTATATTGTTTATACAGTAAGCCACCGTGCCGCGACTTGCGGCCGGTGGTTTTCTCATTGTGCGGAGAATTTTTTATGGCGGCACCGCGATTGAGCCTGAAGGGCCGCGCCCTGCGCTATCTGTCGATGCGCGAACACAGCCGGCTGGAGCTGGGCCGCAAGCTGGCGCGCTACGCGGAAGAGGGCGACGACGTCGAGGCCCTGCTCGATCTGCTGGAAAAAAATAACTGGCTGTCGCAGGAGCGTTTTTCGGAGGCGCTGATCCACCGCCGTTCCGCGCGTTTCGGCAACAGCCGCATCGTCGCCGAATTGCAGAGCCACGGCATTAACGGCGAGGCTTTGCAGGAGTTGAAGGCCGGCCTGTCGGCAGGCGAAACCGAGCGTTGCTGCGAAGTGTGGCGGCGCAAATTCGGCACCGTCCCCGCCGACCAGAACGAGCGCAACAAGCAGGTGCGCTTCCTCATGCAGCGCGGTTTTTCCCAGCGCGCCGTGCAAGCGGCGCTGAAAGGCGTCGACCTGGATGACGATTTCTTTGTATGAAAAAAAGTCGGCCATCCACCAGCTACGACAGCCTGAAATAGGCCGCTGGAGCGCGCCGATTTGTTCATTGTTAACACAAGGCACATCGCAACTCGGGCCGGTGTGTGCTACACTTTTACGGTTTTTGCAGCACCGCGGGTGCGGTGGTTGTCCGTAGAAGCTGCGGCAACGTGCTTTCTTTACAAGAGAAAAGTGCAAGGCTGCTAACTAATTTCTGCCGCAAACGCGGTATCGGTCTATGTCCCTGTCAACTCCAGTTTCCCGACGCGCGCTGAGGCACACTCGCGCCATCACCGTCGAAGCGTATGCCCGCGACGACGGTCTGTGGGATCTTGACGCCCGTATCACCGACATCAAGGTCAAGGACGTGACGCTGGCTTCCGGCCCGCGCCCCGCCGGCCTGCCGCTGCACGACCTGGCGCTGCGCATCACCATCGACCGCGAACTGACCATCGTCGCCGTCGACGCCGCGTCCGACGCCGTGCCCTATCCCGGCTTTTGCGACACCATCGCGCCGGCCTACCAGCAGCTGGTCGGCCTGAACCTGATGAAGAATTTCCGCCACGAGCTCAAGCGCCGCGTCGCGGGCGTCGCCGGCTGCACCCACCTGACCGAGCTGGCGCAGATCCTGCCGACGGCCGCCGTGCAAGCGTTTGCCGGCGACGTCTGGTCGACCAGCGACGCGGCCAGCGCCGACGCCGACAGCACGCAGGTGCAACCGTTCCAACTCGACAAATGCCACGCACTGCGCACCGACGGCGGCGCCGTGGCCCGGTTTTATCCGCGCTGGGTGGCCAAGGCAACACCGGCTTAGCGCCTAGTCTCACCTGCTTATTTTTAGTCTGACCGTAGCACCTATTTCGCCTCATCCTCGCAACATCAACCGATTTTTACAATCAGCATCAGAAGGGAAGCCAGCATGAAAATCCATGAGTATCAAGGCAAAGAAATCCTCCGAAAATACGGAGTGACGGTACCGCGCGGTATTCCGTGCCTGTCCGTAGAAGAAGCCGTCAAAGCCGCTGAAACCTTGGGCGGCCCGGTCTGGGTGGTCAAGGCCCAGATCCATGCTGGCGGTCGCGGCAAGGGCGGCGGCGTCAAAGTCGCCAAGTCGCTGGAACAAGTCAAGGAATTCTCCGAGCAGATCCTGGGCATGCAGCTGGTCACGCACCAGACCGGCCCTGAAGGCCAGAAAGTGCGTCGCCTGCTGATCGAAGAAGGCGCCGACATCAAGAAGGAACTGTACGTGTCGATGGTCACCGACCGCGTTTCGCAGCGCGTCGTGCTGATGGCCTCGTCCGAAGGCGGCATGGACATCGAAGAAGTCGCCGAGTCCCATCCGGAACTGCTGCACTCGATCGCCATCGACCCGGCCGTCGGCCTGACCGATGCCGAAGCCGATGCCATCTCGACCAAGATCGGCGTGCCTGCCGCATCGATCGCCGACGCCCGCGCCAACCTGCAAGGCCTGTACAAAGCCTACTGGGAAACCGACTCGTCGCTGGCGGAAATCAACCCGCTGATACTGACCGGTTCCGGCAAGGTCATCGCCCTGGACGCCAAGTTCAACTTCGACGCCAACGCCCTGTTCCGCCAGCCTGACATCATGGCTTACCGCGATCTGGACGAAGAAGATCCAGCCGAAGTCGAAGCATCGAAATTCGACCTGGCCTACATTTCGCTCGACGGCAACATCGGTTGCCTGGTCAACGGTGCCGGCCTGGCCATGGCCACCATGGACACCATCAAGCTGTTCGGCGGCGAGCCGGCCAACTTCCTCGACGTCGGCGGTGGCGCCACGGCCGAGAAAGTCACCGAAGCGTTCAAGATCATGCTCAAGAACCCGGGCCTGAAAGCCATCCTGGTGAACATCTTCGGCGGCATCATGCGTTGCGACGTGATCGCCGAAGGCGTCATCGCCGCGTCGAAAGCCGTGTCGCTGCAAGTGCCGCTGGTGGTCCGCATGAAGGGCACCAACGAAGACTTGGGCAAGAAGATGCTGGCCGAATCCGGTCTGCCTATCATCGCTGCCGATACCATGGAAGATGCAGCCAAGAGCGTCGTCGCCGCCGCTGCCGGTCACGCTTAATTAAGGAATCAACATGTCCATTCTGATCAATAAAGATACCAAAGTCGTTACCCAAGGGATCACCGGCAAGACCGGCCAGTTCCACACCCGCATGTGCCGCGATTACGCGAACGGCAAAGCCGCTTTCGTCGCTGGCGTCAATCCTAAGAAAGCCGGCGAAGACTTCGAAGGCATTCCAATTTTCGCCAACGTCACCGAAGCGAAAAAAGAAACCGGCGCCAACGTGTCGGTCATCTACGTGCCGCCAGCCGGCGCCGCCGCCGCGATCTGGGAAGCCGTCGAAGCCGAGATGGACCTGGCCATTTGCATCACCGAAGGCATTCCTGTGCGCGACATGATGGCCTTGAAAGACCGCATGGCCAAGTCGGGTTCCAAAACCCTGCTGCTGGGTCCTAACTGCCCAGGCCTGATCACCCCTGACGAAATCAAGATCGGCATCATGCCAGGCCACATCCACAAGCAAGGTCGTATCGGCGTGGTGTCGCGTTCGGGCACGCTGACCTATGAAGCGGTCGGCCAGCTGACCGCCTTGGGTCTGGGCCAGTCGTCGGCAGTCGGCATCGGCGGCGACCCGATCAATGGTCTGAAGCACATCGACATCATGAAGATGTTCAACGACGATCCTGATACCGATGCGGTCATCATGATCGGCGAAATCGGTGGTCCGGACGAAGCCAACGCGGCTTACTGGATCAAGGACAACATGAAGAAACCAGTGGTCGGCTTCATCGCCGGCGTCACCGCTCCTCCGGGCAAGCGCATGGGCCACGCCGGCGCGCTGATCTCGGGCGGTGCGGATACCGCGCAAGCCAAGCTGGAAATCATGGAAGCCTGCGGCATCACCGTGACCAAAAACCCGTCGGAAATGGCGCGTTTGCTGAAAGCCATGCTGTAATTGACAGCACGCTAGACAGTTAGTCACTATAACGGGGAGCCTGGTGCTCCCCGTTATTGTTTTACAGAGAAGAAAGGTGGGATAGCTTGGCGAAGATCATCATATCGCGCGAGGGCACGGTCGAGCAGCAAGTGCAGCTGAGCAAGGAGCGCATGAGCTTGGGCCGCCATCGCCACAACGATATCGTGCTCGGTCATCCTTCCGTCAGCGGCGAGCACGCCGTCATCGTCACCATCCTCGACGACTCCTTCCTGGAAGACTTGCATAGCACCAATGGCACTTTCGTCAACGGCCATCGGATCGGCAAGCACTTCCTGCAAAATAACGACCTCATCAAGATTGCCAAGTTCCAGGTGCAGTTCGTCGCCGACGGCATCCGTCCGCTGGCCGCCGCCGCCGCGGCCGTCGCCGAACCGCTGCTGGCGCAGATCGCTGTTTTAAATGGCAATAACGCCGGCAAGCAGATGGAATTGAGCAAGCCGCTGACCACGCTCGGCCGGCCCGGCGTGCAGGTGGTGGTGATCAACCGCGGCCACGACGCGTATACGATCGCCCATGTCGAAGGCGAACGCGCGCCGCTGCTCAATGGCGCGGCCGTCGGCAAGCAGCCGGTGCGGCTGCAACATGGCGATGTGATCGACCTGAGCGGCACGCATATGGCCTTCCGACTCGTCGGGATGGACTGACAGAATTTGTCAGGCTGACGTTTTTTGCGCAGGGGTGACAAACTTCGGCAGGAAAACTGACAAAAAAAGTCAGTCACCGAACCCATCCTGACGTATTTTGTCGAAAAAACCCGGATTTTGCTGAAAAAATAGGCTGGCACGACGATTGCTGTTATCCCTGTGTCCCACCCATTTTTTTTATTACTCAGGAGTGCAAAATGAAATCGATGAAAATGATCAAGAAACAAGCACAGGCCGGCTTCACCCTCATCGAACTGATGATCGTTGTTGCCATTATTGGTATTCTGGCGGCAGTGGCAATTCCTGCGTACAGCGATTACACCATCAAAGCCAAAGTCGCTAACGCGATGGGCGCAGCGGACGCACTGAAAACCGCAGTCGCTTTGTGCGCTCAGGAAGCCGGCGGCGATCTGAGCGGTTGTAACGATGCCAATGCGGCTAAGCCGATTCCAGTATTGAGTGCTACCAAAGAAGTTGCTTCGGGCACGACCACCAATTCGGGCGTGATCACCGAGACGCTTGCGACTGGCATCGGTACCGGCGTCGATGGCTTGACGATCATCTTCACCCCAACCCTGGCAGCTGGCGCAACCGCGTTGACCTGGCAGACCACCACCACGGTGACCAACGCAGCAGCTAAAGCGGCGATCACTAAAAACAACTAAGCTGTAATTGTACCGGGGCCGAAATTGATGTTCGGCCAGAAAAAACCAGGTTTCCGACCTGGTTTTTTCGTTTCCTCGCCTTGTGCCTGGTCTAAACGATCTTCTGTCGGTCCGCGATCAGCGCTTCATAGGTCAGATTCTGCAGCATCGTATAGTGCACCGGATCAAGATCGACGAACTGCACGCCGTAAGTGAACATTTCTTCCTTGTCGGGCGAGGCTGGTTTGACTGCATTGATGTTGCGGATCGTCGCGTTGGGATTGATGCGCACCTGCCGGTTGCCCGGTTGCGCGATCAGATAGAACGACAAGCCCACCGAGGGCTCATCCTCCGGCAACTTCTTGGGCGCTTCGATCAGCGCCCCGGACACGCTCAAATTCACCAAAAACACCGAAACATTCCCCGACGGCCATGACAACTGGGCCGGAATATCGACCTTGACGCGCATCGCCGTGCGCAGGCTGGTGCCCTGTATCGACGCCGGGAACGACAGATGCACGTAGTACAGCGGGCGCAGCACGATGCGCTGCACGGTGCAGGAAAACGAGCACACGTTGACGCCGGAAAACACGCGGATGGTCAGCTTGTCGCCATCGTTGAGTGCGATCGGCCCGCCATTCTCGAACGGCACCTTGACGATCATATACTCGTCCTTGACCCAACCGATGACCGTCGAAAAATGCTGCATCGGCTTGATGGTGCGGTGCGTGATGAACTGTATCCTGCCGCCCACCTGCAGGTTCATCTGTTCAAATTCGTATTCCTGGGTCTTGGCATCGGGCGGTGCGCTCGGCGCTGTGGTACTAGTCATTCGTCAGCCCTTTGGCCAGCTTGATCGGTGGTGAGGAAATACTCGCCCTGGCAAGAATGTGGACTCATGCACAGGAGCATGTTTTTATTATATACCCGCCAACTTAATGTAACAATAAGGCAAGGAAGCCGTGGTGACTGTTGGGCGCAGCGTGTTTTTAGCTTGCCCGTGCGAGGACTTTGCATAGGATGGGATGTTGGCGCCGTCCGCCGCGAGATGTCAGGCGTATTTATCCTTCCCTCAAGCTGGCGCCGGCGCCGCCCTAACTGGCCGCGCTCCAGTCGCCGCTCTTGCCGCCGTGCTTTTCCAGCACGCGGATCTCGCCCATCACCATGCCCCGGTCGACCGCCTTGCACATATCGTAAATGGTCAGCAGGCCGATCTGCACGGCAGTCAGCGCCTC
>Ga0209901_1000556_pt1 | contig 13990 bp, 12 predicted proteins | sample OrgsoiDNA_201058_FD_185806 | JGI IMG/M metagenome (GOLD analysis project Ga0209901, IMG submission 185806) | Permafrost soil microbial communities from the Arctic, to analyse light accelerated degradation of dissolved organic matter (DOM) -... | ecosystem: Environmental > Terrestrial > Soil >...
TGCTGCGCATAGGCGACTGGATTGAAATGCCGCAATCGAACGCCGATGGTTTCGTGAAGGACATCGCGCTGCATACCGTGAAGGTGCAGAACTGGGACAACACTGTCACGACCGTGCCCACGTACAAGCTGTTCTCGGAGAGTTATAGAAACTATCGGCAGATGTTCGAATCGGGCGGGCGGCGCATCAAGCGCACGCTGCGAATAGATGCCACCTGTGTGCGTTTTCTCACCGATGAAGAAACCGCGCACCTCAAGCAATTCCGCTTGCTGCACGATTATCTGGAAGAAAAACAGATTGAAGTCGACCAGGCGAACAAGAATCTCGGCGAGCTCGCCAGCGAGCCGGCCAACCGGCGGCGGCTGACGAATATCGGCACCTTCCGCGCGTATGGGCTCGCGTATCTGCAACGACATCCGGAGATCAGACAGGACATGTCGATGATGGTGCGGATGATGGAACCGCAATCAGAAGGCATTCCTGTCGAGGTGTATTGTTTCACCGCCGTCACCGCATGGTCGCAATACGAACGCATCCAGGGCGATGTGTTCGACCACCTGTTGTCTATCCTGCCGGAGATGGGCCTGCGGCTCTATCAAGCGCCGTCAGGCGCTGACATGAGCGGACTGGTGAGCGGGCGGATCGGCGGGGGCGCAGGCAGTGCAAGCAGCCCAAGCGCCATTGGTAGCGCGGAAAGTGGCCGTTTGCGCGGCGAGTTGCCCACGCTCTAGCCGGAGAAGCAGGCAAGAATCTGCGACTTTTGTGTATTCACGCGAACCGTCCTGATGCCTAAAGTGTGAACCTTGCCGGCATTCCTTCTGCATCACCCGAAGGTGCCCGCCGGTCATCGCACTCATCGCTTCTACAGGAAAACTCCCGTGACCGATCGCGTTCATGCCATGCGTGTGTTCATCCGCGTCGTCGATACCAACAGCTTCTCGCGCGCCGCCGAATCTCTCGGCATGCCGCGTGCAAGCGTCTCGACAACCATTCAACAACTCGAGGCGCTGCTCGGCGTGCAACTGCTTGCACGCACCACGCGGCGTCTCAATCTCACGGCCGAAGGGGCCGAGTGTTACGAGCGCTGCGTGCGCATTCTTGCGGATATCGACGATCTGGAAGCAGGCTTTCACGGCCGCGACGAGCGTCTGCGCGGGCGTCTGCGCATCGAGTTGCCCGATACGGTCGCCACCGCACTGGTCGTACCCGCGCTGCCCGATTTCCATGCGCGTTATCCGCATATCGAGCTGTCGATCGGTATCTGCAACCGCGCCGTCGATCTGGTCGGCGAAGGCGTGGATTGCAGCGTGCAACTCGGCGAATTGCCCGATTCCGGGTTGATCGCACGGCGGCTCGGCACCTTTGAGCATGTGACCTGTGCGACGCCCGCGTATCTGGAAGCGCACGGCACGCCGAAGACACTCGACGAGCTCGCACAGCACGTCGCGGTGAACTGCGTGTCGCCCCGCACTGGCCGGCCGTGTGATTTCGACTTCGAAGTGGACGGCGAAGCGGTAACCGTGAAGATGGCGGGTTTTGTTCAGGTCACCGACGAACACGCGTATCTCGCGTGCGGCCTGCAGGGGCTCGGGTTGATTCAGCCGCCGCGCATTGCCGCGTTGCCGTACCTGCGTTCCGGGCAACTGCGCGAGGTGTTGCCGCAATGGAAGTCGATGCCAATGAATGTGTCGGTGGCATTCGTCAAGAGCCGGCAAGCCGCGCCGAGGGTCAGCGCGTTCGTGGACTGGCTGGCGGAATTGTTCGAGCGCTCGCAGGAAATGGACGATACGCTCACGCGCCTGTTCCGTACGGCCCGTCGCCCGGCTTCCACTCCTGCGAGGGCGACGGCATCAAGACCTGCCGCAGCCCGCGACGAGGACGCGCACGAGGAAACCACCAGCGAATCGTGATCCTGCATGTCGCTAGCATGGGCGCTCACGCCGGCCTGACCGGCTGAGCAGCCCCCTCGCCGGCCACCGTATTCCACTTGCGCACTTCCCAGTGCGTGACCAGCCCCTCAGTCACATACGGATCGGCCCGCGCGAACGCCTCCACCACGGCGGGCGAGTTCGCCTCGAACAGCAGCATCGCCCGGTCGACGGGTGCCTCCAGCGCCCCGCCCAGCAACAATTCTCCGCGTTCCGCCGACGCCCATGCCACCGTCAGATGGCGGTCACGAAACGCCGCCCGACGTTCGAGATAATCGGCGCTCAATTCGTACATCAATAGAAAGTGCATAAGCTTGTCTCCGTTGCAGGCGACGCTGCGCGCGTCGGAATCGAACGATCGTGCCGTATGTAATAAGCGCATAGTTGACACGCATGGCAAGCATGTAAGACTCGGTAGGCAAGCCAAAACTGTATGCCAGAGTCCGTGTGTGCGATCATGACGACACTTTCGACTTTTACCTTGGCGCAGGTTCGCGAATTGCCCGCGACGCTCAAGATTCAGGCAGCGTCGGACGCTCTCCGGAACAGGCCTGTTCCGCGGCTTTCGCCTCTTGGTTCCCCGGCTGAAGGGTTAATTACTCTCGCCGCGCCTGGGTTTCGCCGTTACTCCTCTTCGACATCCGGCCACATGCCGATCGTCGAAGTTTAAATTCACCCGGCGCTCGTCATACGCATTTCGCCGCCCGTTTCAAGGGGCAAGTTTGAACAACTTCGGTTTCGCGCTCATCGTAGCGCTGCTCCGCGCGCTCGCTCACCTGCCTTACGGCCTGGTCGCGCGATTCGGCAGCGGCCTCGGTGCGCTGCTTTATTGCATTCCGAGCCGTCGAAAACATATTGTGCAGGTCAATCTGCAATTGTGCTTTCCCGGAAAGACCGCCGCTGAATACGAATTGCTCGGACGCTCGCATTTTCGTCACGTCGTGCGCAGTTATGTAGAGCGCGGCGTGCAGTGGTTCGGTTCGGCTCGCGCTATCGAAAAACTCGTGCAGCTCGAAAGCCGTATCGATCTCGACGACGAAAACTCACCGCCCACCATTTTCATGGGCTTCCACTTTGTCGCCATTGAAGTGGGCTGCATGCTGTACTCCATGAAGCTGCCCATCACCGCGCTTTATACGCCGATGTCCAGCAAGCGGCTCAACACGCTCGCAGTAGAACAGCGTGGCCGTTTCGGCGCCGACATGGTGATGCGCGCCGACAGCGGCCGCCGCATTCTGAAGCTGCTGCGCAAAGGCGGTTCGGTGATGCTGGCCGCCGACATGGATCACGGCATCGAAAACTCGGTATTCGTGCCGTTCTTCGGCGTACAGGCCTGCACGCTTACCTCGGTGTCGCGGCTGGCGCGCCTTGCTGGCGCGCGCGTGGTGCCGTTCGTGACCGAAGTGCTGCCCGATTACAAGGGCTACAAGATGACGATTTTCGAGCCTCTGGCTGACTTCCCCTCGGAAAGCGATGAAACCGATGCCCGCCGGATGAACGAGTTCCTGGAATCGCAAATCGTGCGTTTTCCGGAACAATACTACTGGGTGCATCGCCGCTTCAAACACCGGCCGGAAGGCGTAGCCGGCGTCTATTGAATCCATCCTGCACGCCGCCCAGGCGTGTCAGTGCAGTGTCAATGTCAGCGCGCGCCGCGATCAGTCAGGCTTGCGGAAGTCGTTGTCCACCCAGGCCTGCGCGCTGGTCTTGCTGAGCTTGAATCCCGCCGACACCCGCACGTGGGCAAGCTGCGCACCGAATGAATCGAGCGCCTTCAGGTCGGCGTAGGGATCGTCCTCGTCGGGGACAATATCCAGCGACACCGTCACATCCTCGCCGTCCGCGCGAACCGTAAAATCCTTGTGAAGCATGGCGTGCCGCTGTTGCTCGTGCCGGCGCAATACTTCGGACGCCGTCTTGACCAGCGTGCGGAACGCGTTCGGATCGAGCGGCTTGGGGTTCTTCTTGTCGCGGCCCATGGTCCAGGGGCCGGTGAGTGCGGGTTCGGCTTCGCCGTCCTTGATCATCTGGACCGCCCAGCCGTCGTCATCCTCGTTCTTGATCACCTTGGCAGTCCAGCCGTCGTCGCGCCAGAGGCGGTCTTCGTGGAGCGTGGTGTCTTCGGCGGTATGGAGATCGGGGTCTGAATCGGTCATGGGAATAAAAAGCTCGAGTTGCATGAAACGGTGTGGGAGCACGCGAGTGTTGCACAGTGCCTAAGCGACGAATTTTAACCTGCAAGAAGCCGTGGCATCGTCGAAAATGCCCGCACGCTGGCCGATCGGTCTATTCGACGGGCACTTTGCGCGCCGCTCGTCTTTCTGTTGCAGAAGTGTCGCGCGCGAAGGTGCGCCGGCGCGCGCCCGGAATGTCGGGCGTTTTGCCAACACTACGAAGGAATCTTCATGCTTTCACTTATCGGCACCATTATCATCGGCGGCATCATTGGTTTGATTGCCCGAGCGATCAAACCAGGCGACGACAGCATGGGCTGGATCATGACCATCCTGCTGGGCATTGCCGGGTCGCTGGTGGCCGGCTACGTCGGCCGCGCGCTCGGCTGGTATCACGAAGGACAAGCTGCGGGGTGGATCGCCTCCGTGGTCGGCGCAATTGTCTTGTTGTTCGTCTGGGGGCTGGTCGTGCGCCGCCGGGCCTGAAACACGCGAGACCCGATTTGCGCGTGTGAGCTTTCGGGTCGAATGAAAAAGGCAGTTCCAACGAAGGTTGGAACTGCCTTTTTCATTTTGTCCGGGCCACCACTAGGGACCTAAGGACATCGCGCCCATCATGCGCTCATCCCCGACTTCAGGAACAACACATGCCGGGGCGCAAAGTGCGCGTACAACGGCAGGATGGCACCACCCATCGCGCGGGCATCGGCGCCAATCTCCCCTTCAACCAGTCGAGGCCGCAACATCCCCTGCCAGTCGAAGGCATCGAGCGCGGTATTGGTCCGGCTTAATACTTCCCGCAACAACTGGCGATCCAGTTCCCCGTCGATCACGATCGCGTCGACGTCGACCAGCGCCGCCGCCGTTGCAATGGCCGTGGCGAGCGCCGGGCAAGCGGCATCGAGCCAAGCCTCGCACAGAGGCCACAACTGCGCCGACAGCGCACGTTGATCGTGAGCGGCAGCGGCAGGAAAACCGGCATCGGTGAAGCGCTTTTCCAGTACATACACCGACGCCACGTTGAGTAACTGCGGCAACTGCGGCGTGCCTTCGCTCATCAGTGGGAACGACCCGATCGCACCCGCGTTCCCCTTGGGCCCGGCATGCAGCCGTCCATCAATGACCAGGCCGCCGCCAATGAACGTGCCGATAAACACATAGAGAAAGTCGTTCAATCCGCGCCCTTGCCCCATCAGCAATTCAGCGGCGCAGGCAGCGGTGGTGTCCTTCGCGAACTCCACCGGCAACGTGGTCAACGCCTGGACTCGCGCGCTGATATCGATCTCGTTCCACGCGGCGAAGACGTCCGGCGGGGTATCGAAGAAATTGCGCCAGCCGCCAAGCCATAACGGCGCTGCCACGCCTATTCCAACTACCTTGGCTGCGTCATTGCCGAGCGCGACCATCATCTGATCGATCTTCTTGCTGAGCAAAGCGAACACCGTACGCGGATCGGGATACGCATACTCGATCACATCCCGCGCATGCACCTGGCCCGCGAAATCCATGGTCAGCACATCGAGACTTCGGCGCCCCACTTTCACGCCGATAGAAAACGCCCCATCCGCGCGAAGCGAGATCGGCACCGACGGCTGCCCCATGCGCCCCTGCACGCGCGTCCTGGCTTCCCGGGCGAGCAGACCATCGTCGATCAGTCGATCCACGATCAGCGACGTGGTCTGCGTGCTTAGATGAGTCAAGCGCGCGATCTCGGACTTGGGGCATGGACCGTGGACACGCACCGCCTGAAGCACGATACGCTCGTTCATCTGCCGCATGCCGGCCGGCTTCGGCATTGCCGTGCTCGCGGACATTGAAGGCGTCATAGGGAATCAGGCGATTGCCTGCACGTCGGCCTGCTTCGCACCGGTCATGATGGCCACCGCTTCCGACATATGAATGTCTTTCGTCTTGACCAGCGCCGCACGCCGCCCGAGCCGCTGGATGTGAATGCGGTCGGCAATCTCGAACACATGCGGCATGTTGTGGCTGATAAGAATGACAGGCAGCCCGCGATCACGCACCCGCCGGATCAACTCCAGCACCATGTTCGATTCCTTTACGCCAAGCGCTGCGGTGGGTTCATCGAGGATCACCACATGCCGCGCGAACGCCGCGCTGCGCGCCACCGCCACGCCCTGGCGCTGACCGCCGGAAAGTGTTTCGACAGCCTGCTTCATCGAACGGATGCCGATCTGCAAACCCTCCATATGCGCGATGGCTTCCTGCAACATGCGCCGCTTGTCGATCATCATGAACACGGAGCCGAGGATGCCGGGACGTCTTAGCTCGCGCCCGAGAAAAAGGTTCTCCGCAATGCTCATTGCCGGCGCGACTGCAAGGTCCTGATAGACGGTTTCAATTCCTTGCGAGCGCGCATCGAGCGGACTGCGAAAATGCACGGGATTTCCGTCCAGCAGGATCTCGCCTTCGTCGGGCACGAGCGCGCCGGAAAGCGCCTTGATCAGAGATGATTTGCCGGCCCCGTTATCGCCGATCACCGCCATGATCTCGCCGGGCATCAGTTCGAAATCGACGCCGTCGAGTGCAGTCACGGAACCGTAGCGCTTGATGACGCCGCGTGCTTCCAGAACGGGTTTGATTGTGTCGTTCATGAGCTTGGCTCCTCAGGCGCGGGGACGCGCGAGTTTATCGGCGGCGACCGCGAGAATCACCAGGATGCCGGTGATCAGAATCTGATAAACCGACGACACGCCAATCAGCGTCAGGCCATTGCGGAACACGCCGACAATCAACGCGCCCAGCAAGGTCCCGACAATCGTGCCGCGTCCGCCGAACAGACTGGTGCCGCCGAGCACGACGGCCGTGATGCTGTCGAGGTTCTCGGTCTGGCCCGCCTGTGGATCGCCCACACCGGTTCGCGCCACCGACAACAGCGCCGCGATGCCATAGAAAAATCCCGCGAGCGTGTACACGGTGATCAGGATCTTCTGCGACGAAAGTCCCATCAGCCGCGCCGCTTCGGCATTGTTACCGAGCGCGTAGAGATGGCGGCCGGGCACCGTATCGCGCAACACGAACCACACCACGAGGTACATCAACAGGGTCAGCACGGTGCCATACGTGACCTCCGCGCCGCCGAGATGGAAGGTGTTGCCGAAGAACATCATGGCGTCCGGCAGGTTCGAGATGCTCTCGGCATTCGAGTACACCTGCGTCAGCGCGAACGCTATGTTCAGCGTCCCCAGCGTGACAATGAACGCGGGCAACTTGATCTTCGTGATGAGCGTACCGTTCAGCAATCCGAATAATGTGCTTGCCGCCACGCCACAGATGATGGCAAGCACTGGAGGCACGCCCAACGTGACGGCGAACTTCGTCATCACAATAGAGCCGAATGCCATCAACATGCCGCACGACAAATCAATTCCGCCGGTCAGCACGATCAGTGTCTGGCCGATCGCGATCACCGCCACGACCATGGTCTGCTGAAGGATCAGCGAGAGATTTTGTATCGATAAAAACCGGTTGCTTTGCCAGATGAAGAAAGCGCACGCGATCACGAGCGCCGCTAGCGGACCGATATCGGCAAGCGACGGCAGACGATCAGAGAACGTCGCGCGGCCAGCCGTGGGAGAGGTGGATTGCGTCATGACTCGGGACCTCGACAGCAAGTTCGAAAAAATGTGCCGCTCGCGCGACCCGGACTTGAAAACACCTTGAGGCTCAAGTCCGGGCCGCGAGTTTAAACGCGGGTTCAAATGCGGCGCGACGGCTTTACTTGTTGCCCCAGCAGTTATCCAGCCCGAACTTCGTGTCCTTGGCCGCGATGCCGGACACGGGTTTGTCGCTGATCAACGTGACGCCGGTGTCGTGATAGCCGGTCGCCTTCTTGCCCGTCTTCGCGTATTCGATCCCCGCCTGCACGCCTTGCGCTGCCATCACGAGCGGGTATTGCTGCGAGGTGGCGGCGAAGCTGCCGGCCTTCACGTTGCGCACGCCTTCACAGCCGCCGTCAATGGAGACGATCATCACGTCCTTGTCCTTGCCCGCAGCTTTGAGCGCGCGATACGCACCGGCCGCCGCGGGTTCGTTGATCGTATAAACGAGGTTGATGCCCGGCTCCTTTTGCAGGCAGTTTTCCATCGCTGTCTGGCCCTTCGACTGGTCCCCGCGGGTGTCTTGGCTGCACACGACCGATGGGTCGCCCTCTTTCACGCCGAAGCCCTGCAGGAAGCCGTTGTGACGCAGGACACCGACGGTCACGCCGGGCGCCAGGTCGAGCGTGGCGATCTTCGCGGGCTTGCCGGCGAACGCGGCTTTTGCGTATTCGCCGATCAGGACGCCGGCCTTGAAGTTATCGGTGGCGAACAGCGCGTCGGTGGCATCTTGCGGATCGGTCGGCGTGTCGAGTGCGATCACGAGAATGCCTGCCGCGCGCGCTTTCTTGAGCGTCGGAACAATAGCCTTGGTATCGCTCGGCGTGATGAGGATGGCTTTCACACCAGCCGTCATCATGTTCTCGACCGCAGTCACCTGGGTTGCGTTGTCGCCGTCGAACTTGCCGGCTGCGGAGATCAGCTTGACCCCGCCTTTCGCGGCGGCTTCTTCGGCGCCCTGTTTCATCTTGACGAAGAACGGGTTGGTATCGGTCTTGGTGATCAGGCCGATCGCGATCTGGTCAGCCGCCATTGCCGCGCCTGAACTTACCAGCGATGCAACTGCAAGTCCGAGGAAGGACGCACGTGCGACAGCACGCCGAAGATTTTTCATGTCTCGCTCCATAGGTTTTTGTTCGCCCGTGGCTTCGAGAGGAAGCGCACCGGACGCGTTCGCCGACTAAATCAATTGACTTTATTTAGTACAGCAGCGACGTGGAGACAAGTCAAGAAAATGAAGCGAAACCCAAACGGTGCAGTGCAGCATGACTCCGATTAAATCGCTTTGAACATCAATAGGGGCTGCGCAAGCGGCGATTGTTGCGCCGCGTCTACGTAAAAACACTGACGGGCCGAAAACGGCTTAAAAAAGAGTTGAATTGAATTGTTTTCCGACTTTTTATCGAGTTATGGTTTACCAGCATTTTTGCCAACCCCTCATCCTGGTCTCCCGCACCATGAGCGCACTCGAAGCCCTTCACGCGATCGTCACCGACGAAGATTCGCCCCAGATCATCCGCGATCACATTGTGGATTCGCTGCAGTTTGCATTGCGCAACCAGCCCGGTTTTTTCACGACGAAGGAAGTGCAATGGCTCTCGCAATGGGATGACACGCGTATTCCCATTGCAGCGACAAAGATCTTGAACGAAATGAAATCAGCCTGAATGGTTCGTTCGCGCCGGTGGACGGGGTTTGGGGTTCTGGCGGTCGTTGAGCGCGTGCTGGCGGTTATAGCTTTAGCGGTCAGGGTTGATGACCGTGATCGGCCTTAATGCAAACCAGCCTTCGCCGCCACATCGAACGTAAAGGCCAGCGTCTTATCCGGCACGACAATACTGTCGATAAACTGCACCACTTCTAAATCCTTCACAAAACTCGCCGCCGACGAAGCCGCTAGAATCGCGCCGCTTTCCTGCGGCTTGGCAATAAGATATCCCTGCACGTAATCCACGCCAATTTCCTTCAGCGCGCGCAGCGTATCCACATCCTCAACCCACTCCGCGACGCTGCGCATTCCCAGATTGCGAGCGAGCGCGACAATAGCTTCGACAATGGCAATATCAGCCGGATGCGCACACATCGTCCGAATAAACTCGCCGTCGATCTTGAGTGCATCGGCGGAAAGATCCTTGAGATATTTAAACGATGTATACCCCGCGCCGAAATCGTCGAGTGCGATCTTGCCGCCCATCTCATGAACCCGCGCAATAAAGCGCTGTGTATTGCCGAGATCATGCAACGCGACGCTCTCGGTAATCTCGAGACAAAGATAAGGCACGATATGCCGGAAGCGCGCGAACAAGGCGAAGACGTCTTCCATGAACTGCTCGTCATTCAGCGAACCACCACTGAGATTGACGCAAATGAAACGCGTATTGGTGAGCGACGCCTCATGCTTCTCGATCCACTCGAGCAACGTGGTGATCACCCATTTATCAATAGCTGCGATATTGCCGGATTCCTCCGCCGCCACGATCACCTTGCCGGCAGGCAGCGTTGCGCCGTCGGGCGCACGCATGCGCAGCAACACCTCGAAATTAAGCGACTCCGTAGGCGCAGACAGCGACATGATCGGCTGCATCACGAGGAATAGACCCGGAGGCAATCGATTGCGCCCCAGTGTTTCAACCAGCTTCAATTCCTCTGCCCGCTCCTCGAACGCCGCCGCACCCTTGCGATACGTCACCATCCGCGCATTCGAACTCTTCTTGGCCTCACGGCACGCACGGTCCGCATGGGAGAGCGCATCCTGCACACGCACGCCGTGCGAACACTCCACGAGCCCCACCGACGCCTTCACCTGGAACGCACGGTTGCCGACCTGATACGGCGCATCACTCAGCGCACTGATCAGGTGATGACAGCAGTCGATAGCTTCGTCAATCGACATACCACCCATCACGCAGACGAACTCGTCACCGCCAATCCGCCCGAACGGAAACCCAGCTGCAAACAACGCCCGCGTGCGGGTGGCGACCTGCTTCAGGACTTCGTCGCCGGCACGATGACCGAACAGATCGTTGACGAGCTTGAAGCGGTCCAGATCCACGTACGCGAGCGCCCAGGACGTCCCTTCTTCGCTCTGTGCCGCGATCGCCTTTTCCACCCCGCGCCGGTTGAGCGACCCTGTGAGCGGGTCGTGTTCAGCCAGGAACCGCAGTCGTTCGATGGCTTTAGAACGCTCGGTCACATCCTGCAGCGAGCCTTCGATCCAGCCGTTCGAGCGTGTAGCCTTGAGCAGGAAACGGCGCTCGCCATTGCCCCGCGATGCCGCGCCACCCATCTCCAGTTCGCCTTCACTTCCCTTCGATGCCAGCGCCTGCAAAGCACCCCACGCGCCCGATTCGAAGTAGTCGTTCCAGTGCCGCACTTTGTATTCGGTCTTCTGCAGCGAGAGCATGGAATGCAACGCGGGATTCGCGCGCACGAAGTGACCCGCGCTGTCGAGCGTGAAGAGGCCGATGGGCGTCACGTCATAGGTATTGCGCAGTTCCGTTTGCGCCTGCCGCCGATGCTCGCGTTCGGCGCGCATCTGCTCGGCGATCGCGAAGGCGGCCATCATGCTCGACGACAACGCGGCCATCACCGTGCTCACGCCACCCGAGAGCGACTTGATGCTGAACGCGGCGGCAAGCACATCGGAGAAGGTGGCGAATAACACGATCGCGAGCGACCCGACGTACCAGAGCACGGTACGCGAGCGGGCGAGCCAGACGATCCGGGCGAGCAAAAAGACCAGCACACCTATGCCAAGCCCGCCGAGCATCCAAAGCGCCGGAATGAAGCGCGAATAGGGCAGGATCACGGAGCAGACAAGTAAAGCGATGCCAATGTATTGCCCAATCCCAAGCAACCACCGATATCCCACCACTTTCAGCTCGCGACGGAACAACTGGCTGAAAAGCGCACCCGTCAGCAGATAGTAGGCAGCAAAGGTGAATTGACGCAGTGGTTGCAGAAAGTCCGGCGGGATCGAGCGACCGGTCCACTGCATGTCCCATCCCATCGCGTTCGCGCACAGCCGCAGGTTGCCGACCAGCCACACGGCGAAGATCACGTACGTCCACTCGCGGTTGATCAGCGCGGTGACGAACACAAATACGGCGAGCGTCAGCAGGCCGCCTCCGATCATGCCCGAGCTTTCCTGAAAATCGAGCGCGGAAGTGCGCAGACCTGGGCCGTCCCATGCGAGCGCGCTGATCTGCGCCGGGCCGGAGAATGTGCCACGGCATACGACTTGAACCGATTGCGCGAGATGGCCGAGATGAACGGAGAAACCTGCCTTAACGGCAGTAATTTCGTTGGTGGTGCTCTGGCGGTTCGCCGTGCCGAGCGGCTGCAGCGTCGAGGCTATCCAGCATGCGAGCGTCTGCGCGTGACGCGACGGCAGTTCCACGTAGGTGGACTGCTGCAGACTCATATTGGGAACGTCGAATGAAAACCAGACCGGCGTTTCCGCCAGTCGCGTGCTGAAACGGCCAACCTCGCCCTCTTGCCCGAGCGCCTTCAGAGCGCTGACAGGATCAAGCGTGCCACGGGTATCGTTTATGACATGCAGCGGCAGCGGAACAGATCCGTTCGATTCGAACTGGTGAGGCGCCCACAGCAGGGTTGCGATCGTACCCACCGCAATCAGCGCCGGGACGACGAAGACGGAGAAGCTGTACAGCAGCCGATCCATGAATGAACCAGCGCGCCTGTACTTTGATCGCGAAAATAAAGCAACCGACGCCATACCTGGTGTTTCCCCTGGTTGCACTAACCCACGCCGCGCGGGCGACGGCGGCCGGTCCTGGGACGCCATCGCCTCGTTCTGTCCCGCGCCAACGTCCGACCGGGTATTGTTTTATTGTTTATTACCTGCCATAAGCAACCTGCGCAACCTGCGGAGCTTCTGGGCATCCTACCGTTTCTCGCTCGAAAGATAAATCTGCCGCCCGCAAATCGATATCAGGATGATGCGTTTGAAACACGAACTGAAATAGCGGGTGCTTCGCTTCCTCCCAGCGTTGACGCGCGACGCCTACTTCGCCGGCCAGCACCCGATGCGGAAGATTGCCGACATGCGCCATCGGAATGAATTGCCGATAGCCGAAAACATCCTCGAACAGCATGGCTTCATATTCGCGATCCAGCGGCGAACGCGCAGTAATCACCGTCCAATCGATCTGTTGCTGCTCACAGTATAAAAACAAAGACTTGAAAAGCATCATTTTTACCACGCGGCCGATCGTCCCGCCGGCCACGCCAAGGCGAGTGGCCTCCGCCAGACGACCCGTTCTTAACCAGATCGGCAAATCGACCGATCCCTGCACCCCGAGCGGTGCATATTCGTTGGTTTGAATACGCATGGTGCCGAGCGGTGTGCCATCGAGTTTCGATTCAGCAAGCAGAATCGCCGTACCCGGATCGCGATCACACCCTTCGACTGCCATTTTCTGCGCAAAATCCGGCAAATGACGACCATAGGCTACACGCCGAATCTGTACCGCTTTCTGAAGATCGTGATCCGCAGAAACGATGCGAATCGTGAACGGCATGGACTCGGGCTTCTTTAGCGCCTGTACAGCCGCTAGTTCAAACCTCTCTGCACGTTCACCGCGTTCAACATGTTCGTTGCGAAAAACACTACTTTGACCTGCTTTATTAAGCTGTTCCATTTGTGCTACCCCATTTTGGCGAGAAGGAGGACGCCGCGGAACGTTTGACTTTACGCAAACGACTCGCACGACGGATTTAGTCTCGCCCAAAGGCAATTGATGGGGTGCGCGCTACCAAATAAATTTTTATAAAAACTTCAAAAAATTCTGTGTTTTCGGTGCTTTTCGTGTTTGACGGCCCAAATCATCTCGCCGCATTTCGTATCATGAAAAATTTCGGGCGGGTAAGATTTGTCGAACGCGTGAAAATGGGATTCTTTTTACCATTAACTATGGCTTAGAAATATGCCAAAGTCATGTTTACCTTGCACTATCTCAAGCGCCGCACCGTTAGAGTGCTCATGCTTATATAACGGATTTTTTATCGCCGACTTTATATTGAATGTGAATTGCGTGCATGCGAAGCGGCTTGATAGGCAAGCGGGGAAATGAGCAGATTGCTCGACGATGTGGCGTATTAAACGGACGAATATGGATCGCCGCACATAAGCCCTTTTAGTGAAACGGAATTTCACAATGAAAGCAGAAGCAATTTGACGGCGCTGCGGGTTCGCGCTTCGGGAATCGGAAGAGAATTCCGCTTAAGCGTGACCAATTACTCGTTT
>Ga0209901_1000557_pt1 | contig 13972 bp, 8 predicted proteins | sample OrgsoiDNA_201058_FD_185806 | JGI IMG/M metagenome (GOLD analysis project Ga0209901, IMG submission 185806) | Permafrost soil microbial communities from the Arctic, to analyse light accelerated degradation of dissolved organic matter (DOM) -... | ecosystem: Environmental > Terrestrial > Soil >...
CGCTGGATCCATGGCAGCTTCCACTGGAGCCAGCCGCTGATCCCCAACGGCGGCATGGTCGTGGCGCGCGACGATGCGCCGGTGCTGCACTCGCTGGCCGACCTGGCCGACAAGCCGGTGGGCACCATCGTCGGCTACCGCTATCCCGAAATCGAAGCGGCGCTGGGCAGCCATTTCATCCGCGACGACGCGCCGACGATGGACAGTAATTTCCGCAAGCTCGATATCGGCCGCATGCAATACGCGGTGATGGAGCAGGCCACGCTGAACTACCGGCTGCGCACCGAACCGCGGACCCGGCTGCGCGCCGAAATCGGCTTCAATAATTTCAAGGCGCAGTGCGCGTTCTCGCTCAAATCGGCGGTGCCGGCCGAGCAGGCCGACCAGGCCATCAATGGCCTGCTCAGCGACGGCAGCATCCAGGCGCTGCTCGACAAATATAAATAAGCGTTGCTACTGCGGCAAGCGGCGGCGGATTTTTGTGACGATGCCGTCGCGGCCGAACAGCACCACGCATTCCGCCGTGGGCGTCCCATCTTTGCCGCCGGCCTGCGCGCCCGGCGCCGCGTATTCATACAACCAGGCTTGATAGCCGCTGTCGAATCTCACCATCTGCGACGGCGCGCCGAGGGCCGCCAGCGCCTGCGTCGTGCTGGTCCGGCCTATGCTCAGGCCTTGCTCCAGCCGCGCTTCCGGCAGCAGCGTCTTTGGCGGCGCCACCGCGCAGCCGACCAACGCCAGCGTGACGCAGAACGCCATATGGAATATGACCCGCTTTGATACGCGCATCATGGCGTCGGCTCCGTCGAAGGCTGCGCAGCGTCGTCCATCGCCTCGAAACTGAGCAGCGTATCGTCCGGCCAGCTGCGGTCCCACAGCGGCGCGTAGTAGGTGCGGTCGAGCAGCACCTGGCAATCGCAGTAGGGCAGTGTGGCCGGCGTCTGTGTGCCGGCCGCGTACAGCATGCGGAACGGCAGCGTCTCGCGCCGCGCGCCGGCCTGCAAGGTGACGCTGAACAGCGGCCGCTCGGCGAAGAACAGATAATTCCCGTCCGGCGAGGAGCAGACTTTATCGGGATCGCTCAGCATATAGTCCAGCCACGCGAACAGCGGCGCCGAATTCGACACCAGGCCGGCCTCCACGCCGACCAGGCATTCGAGCCGCAAGTCGCCAAGGCGCCGCATCCCGGCCGGCACACCGGGACTGCGCACGTCGGCGCGCCAGGTCATGCTGTTGGTCTTGCGGCTGGCGATCAGCGCCGCGTCCTCGCGCAGCGCCTGCGCGTTGCGCGGCAGCGTGAAGCTGTGGTCCGGCGCCAGCGGCACCGGCAGCGTGATGGTGTCGCCGACGATCTTCAGCGTGATGCCGTCCATGCCCACGCCGGGCAAGCGTGGCAGCAGGCGAAAACGCAGCACGGCGCCCGGCGCCAAGGACTGCTGACGCGCGTAGCGGTCCATCCCGCGTATCATTTTGCGATAGGATTTGTCGACCGGGTCGCGCGTCGCATGGATGGTGATGACTTGTTCTGGCTGCGGATTTTGCGGCGTGCCCGGGCCGACAGCCGGTGCCTGCGCCGCCGGCGGTTCGTCCTGCGTCGCCGATGCATCGAAATGCGCGGCGGCCGCGGCCACGCAAAAAGCCGCTGCCATCGTCGCCCGCCGCCTTGTTTTCCAGATCATCTGAGCCCCATGCCGGTCCGCCTGTCATCGCCTCGATGATAGCGGCTAGCGCGCCGACGCAACGCACGCTTGGCGTCAGACCTGCGCGTGGTCCGGCTCCAGCAGGGCATCCAGTTCGCGGCACTGGAAGGCGCTGGCCATCGCGCCTATCGCTTCGGCCAGCGCCGGGTGTTGCTCGGCGATCTGCGCGATGATGGCGGCCATGTGCTCCTGATTCAGTTCGCGCACCGCTTCCCGCAGCGTGTCGCGCAGGGCCTCCGGCAGGACGGCCAACGCGGCGCGCGTCAACTGCGGCGCGGCCGCGCGGGCGTCCGGCTTGGCCGCGTGCGCGCGCTCGAAGCGCAGTTCCAGGCCCCGCTCCAGCGCCTCGTACAAGGCCGCTTCCTGCAAGGGCTTGCGCAGGAAGCAGTGCACGCCCAATTCCATCGCCTCGCGTTCCTGTTCGGCGAAGGCGGTCGCGGTCAGCATCACAAAATACGGTTGGCGGGCGCCGGGCCGCGCGCGGATGCGGCGCACCGCTTCCAGCCCGTCGATGCCCGGCATGCGCCAGTCCATGATGATCAGTTCCGGCGCGAAGCTGGCCGCCAACGCCACCGCCGCCAGGCCATCCGGCGCCTCCTCCAGCGCGAAGCCCAGCGGCTGCAACAACTGCCGCAGCAGCAGGCGTGCGTCGGGATTGTCCTCGGCGATCAGGATGCGGCGGCCCTGCGCGGCAGCGGTCGGCAGCGGGCAGTCGCCGTCGTGCGCCGCCAGCGCGTCGTCGCGCGCCATCGCCAGTGTCAGCGCGAAGCTGAAGCGCGTGCCCTGGCCGGGCGCAGACGCCAGCGCCAGCGCGCCGCCCATCAGCTGGATATATTGGCGGGTGATCGTCAGTCCCAGCCCGGTGCCGGCGGTGCGCACCGGCGTGTCCATCTGCACGAACGGCTCGAAGATGCGCTGCTGGTCGGCCGGCGCGATGCCGATGCCGCTGTCGAGCACCTCGAAGGCGATGGTCGCCGTGGCGTTTGCTGCGCCATCCGCCACCGCCCGCGCCAGCACGCGCACGCCGCCCTGAGTGGTGAACTTGATGGCGTTGCTGATCAAATTGAGCAGCACCTGGCGCAGCTTGATCGCGTCGACCCGGACGGCGGCCGGCAGGCCGTCGGTTTCCAGCGTCAGCGCCAGGCCGGCCTGGCCGGCGCGCGGCAGCAGCAGTTCGACGATGTCGTTGAGCAGCTGGCGCGGATTGACATCCTCCTCGTTCAGCTGCAAATGGCCGGCGTCGATTTTCGACAGCGTCAGCACGTCGTTGATCAGCGTGAGCAGGTGGTTGCCGGCGCGGTTGATGATCTCCAGGTTGCGGCGCTGCTCGTCGCTGAGCGATCCGGCGCGCGCCATCAGCCGCGAAAAGCCGATCACCGCGTTCAGCGGCGTGCGCAGTTCATGGCTCATATTCGACAGGAAGGTGCCCTTGGCGCGGTTGGCCGATTCGGCCTGGTCCAGCGCGGCCATCATCGCCGCCGTGCGCTGGCCGACCAGCTCCTCCAGATGGTCGCGATGATCGAGCAGCTCTTGCTGCGCCAGGTGCCGTGCGGTGACGTCGGAATAAATCCAGATGCTGCCGTCCTGCGGCCGCGCCGCGTCGATGGCGCAGCCGGCCACTTCGCACCAGAACACGGAGCCGTCCTTGCGCCGCAATTCCTGTTCGTTGTTGTAATCGAGGCCGGCGCTCAGCAGCGGATAGATGCGCTGGCCGAAAGCCTCGTAGTCCGCATCGCTGGCGTAGTAGATGCGGGTCGACAGGCCGGTCATCTCGCCGGGTCCGAAGCCGAACAGTTCCTCCAGGCGCCGGTTGCAGGACACGAAACGGCGATCCTTCAAATGGCAGATGCCGACCATGGCGTTGCGCAGCATCGACTGGTTCTCGGCCAGCAGCTGGCGCAGCTGCAGTTCCTTGCGCCGTCGCTCGGTGATGTCGAGCAGGCTGGCGCGCGTGATCTTGCGCTGCGGGTCGCCCATCGTCGCCACGCGCACCTCGCACAGCGCGACGCTGCCGTCGGCGCGCCGCACATTGCGCTCGAAGATCAACTCGCGGCCGCCCAGTACCTGTTCCAGATGGTCGGCCATGCTGTCTTCGAGCGGCCGGCCGTCGGGCTGCTGCGGCACGTAGTAATCGGCGATCCAGTGCGCCGTCAGCTCGTCGCGGCCGACGCCGAACAGGCGCTCGGCGCTGGGGTTGGCGTCGAGGATGCGATGCTGGTCGAAGTCGACCACCATGATCGCTTCCGGCGCCTGCTCGACCTGGCGGCGGTAGTGCGTCTCGCTGAGTGCGCGCGCGTGTTCGGCCTCGCGGCGGCGGCGGTTCTGCCACAGCAGCGCAAGCAGCATGGCCGACAGCAGCACGATGGTCAGCCCGCTGGCGATGACGAAGTAGCGGTACTGCGTCCACAGCGTCGCCGGCTGGTTGATGAACACCGTGTCGGCCGGCAGGCGTTCGGCATCGGCGTGCCAGCGCCGCAGTTCGCGCCAGTCGAAATACGGATGGACCGGCGTGGCGAGCAGGGAGACGTGCGGACGCGGCGCCGTGTCCAGCACCGCGCGCGCCATGCTGATGCCGGTGGCGGCGATATCGGGCATCATGCCGCCCAAAATATTCGGCCCCATATTCGTTTCGTGGAAGGTGAACACAGGCGCATTCGAGCGCGCCGCCAGGCGCCGCAGCGCGTCGGCCGGCACGTAGCTGTGGCCGTCGTTGTCGCGCGAATAGCCGTCGCCGATGGCGATCGTGCCGGCCGGCGCGTTGGCCAACTGCTGTTCCAGCGCGGCCAGCGGACGGCCGTCGCTGAAGTCGACCGCCAGCTTGTCGCGCCACGGCGCGAGCTGGCGCCGCATGTCTTGCAGATGGCCGCGCTCCATGTCGCTCGCGCCGCTCATGACCAGCACGCGGCGCGTGTCGGGGAACAGTTCCAGCGCGCGCCGCAGCGTGCCGGCGAAATCGAGGCGCGGTTGCTGGAACACGAAGTCGCGCGGATCGTCGCGCACCGCCGGGTCGAGGTTCGACAGCGCCGCCACCACCGGCGCGCGCGGCGCCAGCGCACGGCCTTCGCGCAGGATGAAGGACAGCGCCGGCTGCTGCACCACGATGACGGCGGCCGGCGGCTGCGCGGCATATTTCAGCATCAGCATCTGGCGCAGTTGTTCAAGGTGCTGCGGCTGTGGGTAGCGGATCAGGTCCAGGTATTCGACGTGGATGGCGGTCAGCGGCACGCCGTGCGCGTGCAGCTCGCGCATCGCGCTGCCGACATATAGTTCGATGCCGGGGTTGCCGTAGCCGGTCGACACCAGCACCATGATCGAGGAGGGCACGGACGGCGCGCTCGGCGGCGTGGGCGATGCCGCCGCCTGCGTGGCGGCCAGCATGGCGCCGGCGCATAGCAGCGCCACCATGCCGCGCCGCCGTGTGACGAACCGTATGGCGAAACCTCTGGTCAACGACATCCGTCCTCCCGTCTGTACGCTGCGTGCCGGTGCGGCAGGGCCCAGTGTACGGCGTAAGCGCGCCGCTGTCACTGTACGGCTGGCCGCTGTTGCGTGTTGCGCGACAGCGGCCAGGTCATACGCTTTTTGCGCGCTAGGGGCCGAACTTGGTATCATGTCCGGCAGCCGGCGCCACGCCGGTATTTTTCTTACAACGTCGGAGATACGAATGACTTTACGTCTGCTGCTGTTAGGGACCGCGATGGCGGCCAGCGCGATGACGACCAGCTTTGCGCTGGCCGCACCGCATGGCTTCACCGTCGAGGATATGGTCGGCATGGAGCGCGTCGGCAGCCCGGTGCTGTCGCCCGACGCGAGCAAATTGGTGTACACGGTGCGCTCGACCAATCTGGATAAAAATCGCGGCAACACGCAGCTGTGGATGATCGACCTGCGCGCGGCCAAGCCGGTGCCGGTGCGCCTGACCCAGAGTGACGCCAGCAGCACCGATCCTGAATGGTCGCCGAGCGGCGACGCGATCTACTTCCTGTCGGCGCGCGGCGGCAGCTCGCAGGTGTGGCGTTTGCCCCTGGGCGGCGGCGAAGCGGCCAAGGTCACCGACCTGCCGCTCGACGTCGACAACTTCCGCCTGTCGCCGCAGGGCGACCGCATCGCCATGAGCCTGGCCGTCTACCGCGACTGCGCCGACCTGGCCTGCACCAAATCGCGCCTCGACGAGAAAGCCAAGACCAAGTCCAGCGGCCAGGTCTACGACCACGAATTCGTGCGCCACTGGGACACGTGGAGCGACGGCCGCAACGCCGTGCTGTACTCGGCGCCTATCGACAGCACGGGCCGCGTCAGCGCCGCGCCGGTCAGCCTGACCGGCAGCCTCGATGGCGACGTGCCATCGAAGCCCTACGGCGACCACGAGGAATACCACTTCAGCCCTGACGGCAAAACCATCGTCTTCGCCGCGCGCATCGCCGGCAAGAGCGAAGCCTGGTCGACCAACTTCGACGTCTACACGGTGGCTGCCGCCGGCGGCGCGCCGCGGAACCTGACGGCCGACAATCCGGCCTGGGACGCCAAGGCGATTTACTCGCCCGACGGCCGCACGCTGGCCTACCTGGCCATGACGCGTCCCGGCTTCGAGGCCGACCGCTTCCACATGGTCTTGATGGATGTCGCCACCGGCAAGAAGCACACCCTGGCCGACCAGTGGGACCGCTCGATCGCCGACTACAGCTGGGCGCCGGACGGCAAGTCGCTGCTGGTGTCGGCCGACGACGTCGGCCAGCACCGCCTGTTCGCGATGGACGCGGCCAGCGGCAAGGTCACGCCGATTTCCGGTCCGGGCACGGTCGCGGCCTTCGACGCCAAGCACGACACGCTGATCCTCGAACAGGCCAGCCTGTCCTCGGGCGCGCAGCTGTTCAAAACCAAGCTGGGTGCCGACGCGTCCAAAGCCACGCAGCTGACGCATTTGAACGAACAGGCGCTGGCCGACGTGCGCTTCGGCGAGTCCGAGCAGTTCTCGTTCGAGGGTGCCCACGGCGACATCGTGCATGGCTACGTGGTCAAGCCGTGGAACTTCAAGGCCGGCGAAAAATATCCGGTCGCCTTCCTGGTGCACGGCGGTCCGCAGGGCAGCTTCGGCAACTCGTGGAGCTATCGCTGGAATCCGCAGACCTACGCCGGCGCGGGCTATGCCGCCGTGATGATCGACTTCCACGGTTCGACCGGCTACGGCCAGAAGTTCACCGACGCGATCAGCGGCGACTGGGGCGGCGCGCCGCTGGAGGACTTGAAAAAAGGCCTGGCGGCGGCGGTGCAGAAATTCCCGTGGCTGGACCGCGAGCGCAGCTGCGCCCTGGGCGCCTCGTATGGCGGCTACATGATGAACTGGATCGAGGGTAACTGGTCCGACGGCTTCCGCTGCATCGTCAACCACGACGGCGTGTTCGACAACCGCGGCATGGCTTACGCGTCGGAAGAGCAGTGGTTCGTCGAGTGGGAAAACGGCGGCACCTATTACGACGTGCCGGCCAACCATGAGAAATTCAACCCGGTCAACTTCGTCAAGAACTGGAAGACCCCGATGCTGGTGGTGCAGGGCGATATGGACTTCCGCATCCCGACCACGCAGGGCCTGGGCGCGTTCGACGCGCTGCAGCGCCGCGGCATTCCGAGCAAGCTGCTGTTCTTCCCGGACGAGAACCACTGGGTGCTCAAGCCGGCCAACTCGCTGCTGTGGCATCACACGGTGCTGAACTGGCTCGATACGTATCTGAAGCCTGAACAGAAATCCGAGACCAAGAACTGATCGCCCGATCACTGAAAACAAGACGCCCGCCACGCAACTGCAGCGGGCGTTTTTCCGCCCGCACCACTATCAAATAAAAGGACATCGATCTTGAAATCCATCGTTCCCCGTATCGCCGCACTGGCCGTCGCATCCGCCTTCATCGCCAGCCTGCCGGCCCACGCCGCCGACGGCACGGCGCCTCGCGCCGAAAACCGCTACCTGTCGCAGGTCGACGCCGCCGCGCGCTCGGCCCGCGTCAGCAACGTCGACTACGCGCTGCAATTCGCGCTGACCGGCAAGGAGACTTTTTCCGGCGTCACCAACGTCAGCTTCGACCTGGCCGACACCGACAGTGCGCTCACCATCGACCTCGATAAAGCCACCATCAATTCGCTGACCGTCAACGGCAAGGTCGTCACGCCGCAGTACAACCAGTGGTTCATCACGCTGGCGCCGCAGGACCTGGTCAAGGGCCGCAACACGGTGGTGGTCAACTACACGCGCCTGCACAGCACCAACGGCGAAGGCCTGCACCGCATGGTCGATCCGGCCGACGGCAAGGTCTACACCTACTCGCACTTCGAACCGGCCGCCGCGCACCAGATGTTCGCGCTGTTCGACCAGCCGGATTTGAAAGCGACCTACCAGATCACGGTGACGGCGCCGAGCGACTGGACCGTCATCTCGGCCAAGCGCGAAACCTCGGTCACGCAGGAGGGCGAATTCAAGCGCTGGACTTTCCCGGCGACGAAGAAACTGAGCCCGTATAACTTCTCGATGCACGCCGGCCCATACAAAATGTGGGAAGACAACAGCGGCAAATATCCGATGCGCCTGTTCGCGCGCCAGTCGGTGGCCGCGCAGATCCAGCCTGACCTGTGGTTCCGTTACACCAAGGGCGGCCTGGCCTTCTTCGACGAATACTTCGGCGTGCCTTACCAGTGGGAGAAGTACGACCAGGTGCTGGTGCCGGACTTCCTGTACGGCGCGATGGAAAACTCGGCCGCGATCACCTTCGCCGAGGGCGGCTTCCTGCATTCGGAAGCGATGACGACGGCGCAGAGCCAAAGCCTGGCCGGCGTGATCATGCACGAAATGGCGCACCAGTGGTTCGGCGACCTGGTGACGATGAAATGGTGGAACGGCCTGTGGTTGAACGAGAGCTTCGCGTCCTTCATGGGCACCCTGGGCACGGCCGAATCGACCGAGTTCAAAAACGAGTGGCAGCAGTTTTATTCGAGCGGCAAGCAGCAGGCCTATGCGGCCGACCAGCGCGTGACCACGCACCCGATCGAAGTGGCGGTGCCGTCGACGGCGAACGCCTTCGACAACATCGACGCGATCACCTATTCGAAGGGCGCGTCGACGTTGATGCAGCTGCGCCACCTGCTCGGCGCCGACGTGTTCCGCCAGGGCGTGCATAACTACCTGGTCAAGTACGCATACAAGAACGCCACGCTCGACGATTTCATCGGCAGCCTCGGTGAGGCCGCGCACCGCGACCTGGCTCCGTGGACGCAGCAGTGGTTGTATCAGGCCGGCGTCGACAGCATCGAAGCGAAGTACAGCTGCGCCGGCGGAAAAATCGCCGGCTTCACGCTGCATCAAAGCGCGACCGCCGCGCTGCCGACGCTGCGCGAACAGCGCGTGCAGGTGGGCGTCTTCAAACTGGTCGACGGCAAGCTGGCGCTGGCCAACAAGGTCGCCGTCACCTATCAGGGCGAGAACACGGCGGTGCCGGAACTCGATGGTGCGGCCTGCCCGGACCTGGTCTATCCGAACTACGAGGACTGGGGCTTCGTGAAGGTGCTGCTGGACCCGCACTCGTTCGCGACGGCGCAGAAGAATCTGAGCAAGGTCGATGATCCGCTGTTGCGCTCCATGTTGTGGCAAAGCCAGTGGGACGGCGTGCGCGACGGCCGTCTGCCGCTCAACGAATTCCTGACGACGGTGATGACCAACCTGCCGGCCGAACATGACTACACGCTGCTCGGCGACGTGCTGCGCAAGGTGGCCAGCTCGAAGGACTATCTGGACAAGATGGCGCCGACGTCGGCCTACAACCGCAAGACCACGGCCGCGCTGGAGAAGATCACCTACGCCGGCATGCTGGCCAACGCCGCCGACAGCAATTTCCAGCGCCGCTGGTTCGCCGCCTATCTGGACGTCGCCGACAGCAAGCCGGCGCTGGCCAGGCTGGCCGCCATCCTCGACGGCAAGGAGAAAATCAAGGGCTTGAACGTCAGCCAGGACCAGCGCTGGGCCATCATCGCGACGCTGAACCGCCACGACTACGCGGGCAGCGCCGCACTGATCGACGCGGAACTGGCGCGCGACAAATCCGACAGTGGCCAGGCCGCCGCCGTCGGCGCCAAGGCCGGACGTCCCGACCCGGCCGTGAAGGCGGAGTGGCTGGCGACCATCGCCGACGTGCAGACCAAGGTGCCGTTCTCGCGCGTGCGCAAGGCGATGGAGAATCTGTATCCGGCGCGGCAAGCCGCGCTTGGTGAGCTGACGGCGGCGCAGCGGCTGGCGCAGCTGCCGGCGCTCGACAAGGCGGCCGGTCCGGTGTTCATGCGCAGCTACGGCCCGTCGATGATCCCGGCCAGCTGCACGCCGGCCAGCGTGCAACGTCTGTCCGACGTCGACGCGCAGGACCACGAGCTGTCGACCGGCGCGCGCCGTTCGCTGCAAGTGGCGCATCAGGAAGACGCGCGCTGCGTGACCATCAAGCAGGCGATGACGGTGTCGCTGCGCTGATGTGAGGAGCCGAAGCCCGAGGCGCAGACCGGCCTCGGACTTCGGCGCATCGGCCAACGCCGGATAATCCACGGTGCTACAATGCCTGACACTGTGGCAAGCCTGATGCGCGTTGGCGCTCTGCGCGGCCGGTGCGCCGCCCCACGTCGTTCACCAAGCAGTGATAGAGAACCAGCAGCGACGGCGCCTACCCGGCCGCCGCTCAAGCTGGACATGACGACCATCTAGGAGATTGTTATGCGTTTTTTACTCGCCATACCGTTCATCGGACTGCTATGGGTGCCTTTCTATAATCAGGACCTGCCGTCGCTGTTCGGCTTCCCCTTCTTTTACTGGTACCAGTTCGCCTGGGTGCCGCTGACCGCGCTGCTGATCTGGATCGTCTATCAAGACGGCCTGAAAAAGGGAGTCGAATAATGGAAGGTCAAATCAACTGGGTAGCACTCGGCGTCTTCGTCTTCTTCTTCGCGCTCGTCACCGTCATGGGCTTCTGGGCCTCGCGCTGGCAAAGCGGCGGCGCCAAAAAAGAGGCGCATCTGGACGAATGGGGTCTGGGCGGTCGTAACTTCGGCACCTGGATCACCTGGTTCCTGGTCGGCGGCGACTTCTACACGGCCTATACCGTGATCGCCGTGCCGGCGCTGGTCTACGCGGTCGGCGCCTACGGCTTCTTCGCGCTGCCGTACACCATCCTCGTGTATCCGATCGTCTTCGCCGTGATGCCGAAACTGTGGCACGCCGCCGCCAAGGCCGGCCACGTGACGGCGGCCGATGTGGTCTATGGCCGCTATCAATCGCGTCCGCTGGAATTCGCCATCGCGCTGACCGGCGTGTTCGCGACCATGCCTTACATCGCGCTGCAATTGATCGGCATGGAAGTGGTGATTAAAGCGCTGGGCCTGACCGGCGAACTGCCGCTCGGCGCCGCCTTCGTGATCCTGGCCCTGTACACCTATTCGGCCGGCCTGCGCGCGCCGGCGCTGATCGCCTTCGTCAAGGACTTGATGATTTATATCGTCGTCATCGTCGCCGTGGTGCTGGTGCCGATGAAGCTGGGCGGCTACAGCGCCGTGTTCTCGGCGGCCGGCGACGCGTTCGCGGCCAAGGGCGGCAACACCGGCCTGACCTTGAAGTCGGCGCAGATCCTGCCGTTCGCCACGCTGGCACTCGGTTCGGCGATGGCGGCCTTCATGTATCCGCACACGCTGACCGGCATCTTCGCCGCCAAGAGCGCGGACACGATACGCAAGAACGCCATCTTCCTGCCGGCCTACACGGTGCTGCTGGGCCTGATCGCGCTGCTCGGCTTCATGGCCTATGCCGCCAAGATCACCGTCAAGACCAACAACGACGTGGTGCCGGCGCTGTTCAACGCGCTGTTCCCGGCCTGGTTCAGCGGCTTCGCGTTCGCCGCCATCGCCATCGGCGCACTGGTGCCGGCGGCCGTGATGTCGATCGGCGCGGCCAATCTGTTCACGCGTAACTTCTGGAAGCCGTATGTGAATCCGGCCGTGTCGCCGGCCGGCGAAGCCAAGGTGGCCAAGCTGGTGTCGCTGGTGGTCAAGGTGGGCGCGCTGGTGTTCATCCTGTTCTTGCCGACCAAGTTCGCGCTGGACTTGCAGCTGTTGGGCGGCATGTGGATTTTGCAGACCTTCCCGGCCGTCGTCTTCGGCCTGTTCTTCGGCTGGTTCGGCGCGCGTTCGCTGTTGACCGGTTGGGCGGTCGGCATCGCCAGCGGCAGCTATCTGGCTTACGCGGACGGCATCAAGCCTATCCACACGCTGGTCATCGGCGGCGACAGCTACACGATGTACACCGGCTTGATCGCGCTGACGCTGAACATCGTCGTGGCGGCCATCGTCCGCGTGGTGTTGGGTAACAAGGATGCGATCCAGAAGAAGTAAGCGCATGTTGAATGCGTAATGAAGAACGGCCGGCTTGAACGCTGGCCGTTTTTTTTCGTCCGGCGCTTAGAATGCCTCATCACCGCGAAAGGAATGACTTTGGTTTGGGATTATCCGCATCCATACACGATGGCGCTGACGCCGCAGCCGGCCGATATCGACGGCCTGAATCACACCAACAACGCGGTCTATGTGCAGTGGTGCGAAAAAATCGGCTGGGCGCATTCGCAGGCGCTCGGACTGGGTCTGGCCGATTACCAGCGCCTGGACCGGGCCATGGCGATCCATCGCGCCGAATACGATTATCTGTTACCGACGCTGCTGGATGAAGAACTGACGCTGGCCACCTGGCTGCTCGACAGCGACGGCAAGCTGGGGATGCGGCGCGGCTTCCAGCTGGTGCGCGCGCGCGATGGCGTCACCGTGTTGCGTGGCCGCTGGCAGCTGGTCTGCATCGAAATCGGCAGCGGCCGCGCGCGCCGCATGCCCGATGAATTCCGCGCCGTTTATTTGCCGGCGCTGGCGCTGACCGCCGCGTCAGCATCACCAGCTGCTGCGGCGGCAGCATCACCAGCGGCGGATGCGCCGTCGCCCTGAGTGGCGATCCACGCCAGCAGCTCGCGGCCGAACACGCGCACCCGCGCCGTGTCGATCTGGCGGCTTTTGTAGGCGTCGTGGCTGGCCGGGCCGGTCAGGCTGGCGGCGTGGCTGGCCTGGTCCATCAGCTGGATTTCATATTCGAAGAAAAAGCCCACGTCGTATTCCTGCACGCCCTCGGGCGGACAGGCGGCCGGCGCGTCCTCGTGCAAATGGATCATCTTGCGCACCGTGACCTGGATGCTGCAAAAACCGGCGCCGCTGTGCGGGTTGTCGGCGCGCGTCTGCGGCGCGGCGATGGCCTGTAATTCCTCGTCCATTTTTTTCAGCAGCTCGGCCGGATAGTCGTCGCTGCGCTCCAGCATGGCGCGGTATTTTGTATAAATCTGTTTGGCCGCGGCCAGGTCGAGCAGGGTGTTGCGGGTGCGCTGCGAGTCGACGTTGGTGACCGACAGCAGGTGCGCGCGTTGCAGCGTGCGCAGCGCCAGCAGGCATTCGAAGCGCGTTGCGAAGACCAGCCGCACGCCGAGGTGGTCGTAGATGTCGGCGGCCAGGTAGCCGGCTTTTTGCAGCAGCTTGAGGAGGATGCTGTTGCGGCCCTTGTTGCTCTTTTTTTCGAAGTGCAGCAGCGGCAAACAGGTCTCGCCGTCGGTCAGGAAGTAGTGCTCGCCGTCGCAGTGGATCACTTCGTCGAGGCTGGCGAAGACTTGTTCGCGGATGGTGGGGAAGTGGCGCAGCTTGAGGTTGTTGTCGATGTAGAAAATGCCGTGCATGACCTTCAGCACGGCGCATGACCACATGCGCAGCAGGTCGGCGTGCTGGCCGCGGTGCGAGGCGTAGACCAGCAGTTGCAGCGGGTTGTCCGGATGGCTGACGGCGTGCGGCATCAGCGCCTGCTGGCCGGTGGCGAGGAAGTTGGCGGCAATGAAGTCGACCGCTTCGCGGTGCACGCGGGCGATCAGCGCCGGCGCGGCCGGCTGGTCCAGGTCGAAGCCGTATTCGCGCACGAACTGGCGCGCGTCGTGCAGATTGCGCAGGGCCAGCGCGCCGAGATCGATCGCCGAGATGCCGTGGGCGATCGCGTTCAGATAGTCCCAGTTGAGTGAAAACTTGTGCCGGCTCTTGAGCGAGGCACGCAGCGTTGCGCCCGGCCCCGGCCGTAATCCCATCCGCATGTCTGTCATATCGCCCAGCGTGTCTCTTAGCCGCCTGCCGCGCACCGGGTCCGGTGGCGGTCGTCTGTGCTGCCCGGGGCAGGTGCGGCGCTG
>Ga0209901_1000562_pt1 | contig 13888 bp, 8 predicted proteins | sample OrgsoiDNA_201058_FD_185806 | JGI IMG/M metagenome (GOLD analysis project Ga0209901, IMG submission 185806) | Permafrost soil microbial communities from the Arctic, to analyse light accelerated degradation of dissolved organic matter (DOM) -... | ecosystem: Environmental > Terrestrial > Soil >...
GCGCGCGGCCGGCGGGCCGCTGGCGCCGGGACCGGCGGCGCCGTCGCGGCGCAGTGCCCGCGCCTGCGCCAGCGCGTGCAGCAGGTTGGCGGCGATGGCCGGCTTGGTCAGGGAGGCGTCGATGCCGGGCGCGCCCGCCTGGACCAGCTTGCCGCGGGCGTAGGCATTGGCCATCAAGATGGTCAGCGGCCGGCCGCCGGCCGGCGGCGCGTCCTGCAGCGCCCGCAGCAGCGCCGGCGCGTCGACGGCGGCGCTGTTGCCATCGACCAGCAGCAAGTCGTAGGCCCGGCCGTCCCCGGCGGCGGCCAGCAGCAGGGCCAGCGCCTGCGTGCCGCTGCCGGCCTCGGTCAGCGACCAGCGCCAGGGCGCGACCATGTCCGCCAGATGGCCGTTGGCGCCGGCATGGTCGCCGGCCAGCAGCACCCGCAGGCCGGCGTCGCAGGGTGGCGCGGCGGTCGCGACGGCGCCATCGGGCGCCAGCGGCAAGTCCAGCGCGAAGCAAAATTCACTGCCGCGTCCGAGTTCGCTGTCGACCGTGATCGTGCCGCCCATCATGGTCGCCAGCCGGTGCGCGATCGACAGGCCCAGGCCGGTGCCGCCGAAACGCCGCGTCGTCGACGTGTCGGCCTGGGTGAAGGCCTGGAACAAGCGGCCCTGTTGCTCGGCGCTGATGCCGATGCCGCTGTCGCGCACCCGGAAGCGCAGCGCCGCGCTGCTGTCCCGCCGGGCCGGGCAGTCGACCAGCAGCGTCACCGCGCCCCGCTCGGTGAATTTGATCGCGTTGGCCAGCAGGTTCAGCAGCACCTGATGCAGGCGCAGCGGATCGCCCACATAGGCCGGCGGCACGCCGGGGGCGACGCCGATCAGCAGCTCCAGATCCTTGTCGCCGGCGGTGACGCTCATCATCGTCGCCAGCGGGCGCAGCAATTCGCTCAGCAGCACGGGCGCCGGCGCCAGCGCCATCTGGCCGGCCTCGATCTTGGAAAAGTCGAGGATATCGTTGAGGATGGCCAGCAGCGACTGGCCGGACGAGGCGACCATGTCGAGGTAGCCGCGCTGGTCGGCCGACAGCGGCGTCGTGCCGAGCAGGTGGCTGAGGCCGAGGATGGCGTTGAGCGGGCTGCGGATTTCGTGGCTCATATTGGCCAGGAAATCGCCCTTGGCCTGGGCGGCCAGCTCGGCGTCGCGGGTGGCCGCCAGCAGCTCGCGCTGGCGCCGCCGCGCGTCGCTGACGTCGCGCACGATGCCCGCGTAGCCGCGTTGGCCGGCACAGCTGAAGGCGCTGATCGCCAGTTCCATCGGGAACACGCCGCCGTCGCGGCGCCGGCCGCTGACGGTGCGGTCGGCGCCATCGGAGCGCGCCGCGCTGTCCGACAAAAAGGCCGGCAGCGCCGGCCCGTGCTGGCTGCGGAAGGGCTCCGGCATCAGTTGCAACACGCTGCGGCCGATCAGCTCGTCGGCCCGGTAGTCGAAGATGCGCAGCGCGGCGCGGTTGATGGAGGCGATCGCGCCGTCGGCGTCGGTGGTGATGATGCCGTCGTGGATGTTGTCGATGACCGCGCCCAGCCGGGCCTCGCTGAGCAGCGCGGCCCGGCGCGAGCGGGCCAGCGAGGTCGCGCCCAGCTCGGCCTCGACCAGTTCGCCGAGGTCGCGCAGCGCCGCGTCGTCCTCGGCGCTGAAGCGGCGCGGCCGGATGCCGATCACGCACAGCGTGCCCACCGGATGGCCAGCCGGCCCCTTGACCGGCACGCCGGCGTAAAAGCGGATGTGCGGCGCGCCCGTCACCAGCGGGTTGTCGGCGAAGCGCGGGTCGCGCAGCGCGTCTTCGACCACCAGCACCTGCTCCTGCAAGATGGCGTGGCCGCAGAACGACACATCGCGGCCGGTTTCGGACACGGCCAGGCCCTGCTTGGATTTGAACCACTGGCGCTCGGCGTCGACCAGCGAGACGAGGGCAAAATCCACGTCGAACAGGCGCCGCGCGAGGCGGGTGACGCGGTCGAAGCGGTGCTCGGGCGCCGTGTCGAGCAGGCACAGCTGGTGCAGTTCGAGCAGGCGTTGCGTTTCGGCGGGGTGGGGGGCAGGGGCAAGCATAGGAGGTTGCAGTCGCTATCATTCAGAAAAGCAATTTAATCGATAAAAGCAATTATACTGAATTAATCAAATTAATGTGATTTATTCCACAGCGCCACGTGCACAAGGTCAGCTCGGATGGGACCGGCTTTTGCGACACCGGCGCGAAGCGCGGCGCGGCCGGCGGCATCGCGCGTGCTGTCGTCAGTGTTGGGAAATGATGGGCGTGGCGGCGCACAGCGCGAAGACATGGCCGTCCGTGCGCGACAGTGCGATGCTGGTGATGAGCAAATGCGGCGGTTCGCTGCGCGCCTGCGCCGCGCCCTCTGCGCCGTCGGCCACCAGCAACAGCGGGTGCCGTTCGAAACCGGGCTAGGTGCCGGGGAATGTGCGCTTCAGCACTACTCGTCGACGATAGTGACGCTGGCTAAGGCTAGGCCGCCACGGCCGGCCGCACGGCCAGCGCGCCGGCCAGCGCCTCGGCCAGTTGGTCGACGTCGACCGGTTTGGTGATGTAGCGGAAAAAACCGCTCGCCAGTCCGGTCGCGACGTCGTTCGGCATGGCGTTGGCGGTCAGCGCGATGACCGGGATGGCGGCCGTGTCGGGGTCGGCCGCCAGCAGGCGGCGCGCCTCGGCGCCGCTCATGCCGGGCAGGTTGAGGTCCATCAGGATGACGCTGGGCCGGTGCCGGCGGGCCATGGCGAGGCCGGTCGGTCCGTCCGGCGCGGCCAGCATGCGCAAGCCGCTGCGCATGCGCAGGATTTCCTCCATCAGGCGCAGATTGGCCGGATTGTCTTCCACGTACAGCACGCTGCCGTCCAGGGCCGGATCGGCCACGGGCCGGGCCGGCGCCGGCCCGGCGCCGGTAGCAGCCTCGGCCGCCGGCAGCTCGATCCAGAAGACACTGCCTATGCCCGGCGAGCTGGACACGCCTATGCTGCCGGCCATCAGCTCGACGAGGCGCTTGGTCAGCACCAGGCCGATGCCGCTGCCTTCCTGGGCGCCGCCTTCCTGGCCGAGGCGGTTGAAGGGCTGGAACAGCTCGGCGAGCTGTTCGGGCCGCAGGCCGCTGCCGGTGTCCTGCACGGAGATGCGCACCCGGCCGCCGGCCACCGGCGCGCAATCGACCACCAGCGCCCCCATGTCGCGGTTGTACTTGATGGCGTTCGACAGCAGGTTGAGGATGGCCTGCTTGAGCCGGGTGCGGTCGGCCACCACCCCGCAGTCCACGCGGGGCGGAAAGATCATGCGGATATTGCGCGCGTTGCCGAGCGGCTCGACCATCGTGCGCAGTTCGGCCACCAGCTCGGCCAGGCCGACCGGCTCCAGCGACAGCGCGATCGTGCCGGACTCGATCTTGGCCAGGTCGAGCGTCTCGTTGATCAGGCTCAGCAGATGCTGGCCGGCCTTCAGGATGCAGTCGGTGAATTCGCCGCGCTGCTCAGGCGTGACGGCCAGGCTGGTGTCGGCCAGCAGCTGGGCGAAGCCGAGGATGGCGTTGAGCGGCGTGCGCAGCTCGTGCGACATGCTGGCCAGGAAGCGGTCCTTGGCCTGGTTGGCGCGCTCCAGCTCGGCCGTCTTGTCCTGCAGCGCGCGCTCGACGCGGCGGCGCGCGCTGATGTCGCGGATGGCGCTGGAGACCAGCGTCTCGCCGTCCACCTCCAGCGGACTGAGGCTGATTTCGACGGGGAACTCGCTGCCGTCGCGGCGCAGGCCCAGCAGCTCCAGCCCGGCGCCCATGGCGCGCGGGCGCGGCTGTTCGAAAAAGGCGGCCCGGTGCGCCGGGTGCTGGCCGGCGTAGCGCTGCGGGATCAGCACTTCGATGCGGCGTCCCAGCAGCTCGGCGCGCGGGTAGCCGAACAGCTGCTCGGTCTGCGAGTTGACCAGCACGATCTCGCCCTGGCGGTTGACGATGACGATGGCGTCCGGCGCCGCCTCCAGCAGGCCGCGGAACTTCTGTTCGGCCTTGCGGCGCTCGCTGGTGTCGCGGATGGCGCTCATGACCAGCGTGCCATCGTCGGTGGTGATCGGGCTCAGGCTGATTTCCAGCGGGAACTCGACGCCGTCGCGGCGCAGGCCGTACAGCTCCAGTCCGGCGCCCATGGTGCGCGGCCGCGGCTGGCCGAAATACTGGCTGCGGTGGCCGACGTGGCCGGCGCGGTAGCGCTCCGGCAGCAGCACTTCGAGCGGCTGGCCGCGCAAGGCGCCGGCGGCGTAGCCGAACAGCCGCTCGGCGTGGCCGTTGGCCAGCACGATGCGGCCGCTGGCGTTGGTCATGATGATGGCGTCCGGTGTCGATTCGAGCAGCTCGCGGTATTTGGCGTCGGCCTGCTGGGCGTCGCGCAGCGCTTTTAAATGGGTGATATCCTTTTTGCTGAACAGGATATATTCGATCTGGCCTGCGGCATTATAAATAGCCTTGCTGGTGGCATCGATATACACCGGCGCGCCATCCTTGCGGCGGCGCAGGCATTCATAATCGTTGATGCCCTTGTCGTTGAGTTCATACATGACCTTGTCGCGCGCGCCGCGCTGGTCGTCGAGTTCGATCAATTCGGCCAGCGCCCGGCCGACGGTCTCCTCGGCGCTGTAGCCGAAGATCAGCTGCGCGCCCCGCGACCAGTGCACCACCTCGCCCTTGCGCGTGGTGACGACGACGCCGCCGGGTGCTTCGTCGAGGATCAGGCGATCGAAATCGGTCGGCATGCGTTGTACCTTGCTGGCGCCGGACGGCGCCGTTTAGTGGACCAATAAAATCGGAGTTACTTGCATTAATTAAGTAATCCGTTTGGAATTGGGCAGGGGCTGGGCCGCAAATTAACAGCTCGAGTATAAGTCGCTGGTCTTATTTTTAACAAGCAATTAGTTTATTTAAAATACCCGGCGTGGTATCTGGCGCGGCCGCGATTATTAGCGGCCGGATTAAATGCGGCGATTGGTTTTATTTGTCCTGGACATTATAAATGGCGGCTGGGCCTAGCCTTCACGCCTCGTCCAGCAGCTGCTTTAATTCGCGCACCGGAATGTCCAGCGTTTCGTGCAGCCGCAGCAGGACGTCGGCGCTGACGGTCAGCTGGCCATGGCGGATCTTGCTGATGCGGGCCGGCGCCAGCGCCAGCAGACGGCCCAGCGCGGCGTCGTTTTTCAGCGCCAGGCGCGCGATGATGGCGTCGAGCAGCCGGTGCGGCTGGCGTGGCCGGTGCGGCCGCTGCGGCGCTGGCGCGCGTGTGGCGTCGTGGACGGCGGCGTTCATGCCGCCACCCGGTCGATGTCGGCGTAGCTGTCGATCATGGCGTCGACCGCCGGCAGCGGGCGGTCCTGGTGGCGGGCATGCACCGCGCGCACCGCGTCCCAGTCGGCCAGCAGCGCCTCGACGCAGGCCGGGTCGAAGTGGCCGCCGGCGCCGGCCCGCAGGTGGATGGCGGTCCGTTCCAGGCTCCAGGCCGCCTTGTAGGGCCGCTGCGACGACAGCGCGTCGAACACGTCGGCCACGGCGACGATGCGGCCGTACAGCGGGATCGCGGCGCCGGCCAGGCCCTGCGGATAGCCGCCGCCATCGTAGCGCTCGTGGTGGCTGACGGCGATGGCGGCGCCGGCCTGCAGCAGCGGCGAGCTGCTGCCGCCGAGGATGTCGCCGCCTATGGTCGGATGGGTGCGCATGATGGCCATTTCGCGTTCGTCGAGCGGGCCGGCCTTGAGCAGGATGCCGTCCGGGATGCCGACCTTGCCGATGTCGTGCATGGGTGCGGCGTCGCGGATCAGGTCGCACTCGGCCGCGCCCAGGCCCAGGTGGACGGCCGTCAGCCGCGCGTATTCGGCCATGCGGCGCAGGTGGGCGCCGGTTTCCGGGTCGCGGTATTCGGCGGTGCGCGAGAGCCGGACGATGAGTTCGTGCTCGCGCGCGACGATGTCGGCCGTGGCGCGCCGCACAGCCTGGTCCAGCCAGTCGGCGCGCTGGGCCAGTTGCAGCTGGGCCGCGCGCAGCGCCAGCAGGTTGCCGGCGCGGGCGTTCAGTTCGATGCAGTTGACCGGCTTGGTGAGGAAGTCGTTGGCGCTCAGGCGCAGCGCCTCGTGGCGCACGCGCACTTCGGTGGCGGCGGTGACCATGATGACCGGGATCACCGCCATGCCGGGCAGGGCGCGGAAGCGGCGCAGGAATTCCAGGCCGTCCATGGCCGGCATCATGTAGTCGACCAGCACCAGGTCCGGCGTGTGCAGCATGCAGCGCGTCAGCGCCGCTTGCGGACAGTCGAACTGGATGGTATGGATGCCGCCGACCATTTCCAGCATGTGGCTGAACAGGTCGAGGTTGGTTTGCTTGTCGTCGATGATCAAGACTTCCATGGTGTTTCCTTTCGGGTGGAGTAGGGTGGGGCGGGGCGGGCGTCAGATGGCCAAAGCCAGCGGCAGGGCGGCCGGCGCGCGCCGTGGGGCGGCGGGCAGCGCGCCGCGACCGCCAGCGACGGCGGCAACCGGCGCCGCCAGGCGGAACACGCTGACCGACTGCTGCAGCTCGGCGGCCTGATCCTGCATCGCCGCTGCCGCCGCTGCCGCCTCCTCGACCAGGGCGGCGTTCTGCTGGGTCACCTGGTCCATCTGGCTGATGGCGGCGTTGATCTGCTCGATGCCGCTGCTTTGCTCCAGGCTGGCCGAGACTATCTCGCTCATGACGTCGCCGACGCGGGTGATGCCGTCGACGATGGCCTGCATGCCGGCGCCGGCCTGGGCGACCAGGCGGCCGCCCAGCGCGACCTGTTCGCCCGAGCTGCCGATCAGCACCTTGATATCCTTGGCGGCGGCGGCCGAGCGCTGCGCCAGGTTGCGCACCTCGGTGGCGACGACGGCGAAGCCGCGCCCCTGCTCACCGGCGCGCGCCGCCTCGACGGCCGCGTTCAAGGCCAGGATATTGGTCTGGAAGGCGATGCCGTCGATGACGCCGATGATGTCGCTGATCTGTTGCGACGCGGCGCTGATGGCGCCCATGGTCTGCACCACCTGGCCGACCACGGCGCCGCCCTGGCGCGCCGCGTCGGACGCGCTGGCGGCCAGTGTGTTGGCCTGGCGGGCGTTGTCGGCGTTCTGGCGCACGGTGGCGGTCAGCTGTTCCATCGACGAAGCGGTTTCTTCCAGCGCGCCGGCCTGCTGCTCGGTGCGGGCCGACAGGTCGAGATTGCCGGCGGCGATCTGGCCCGAGGCGCTGGCGATGGCCACGGCGCCGCCGCGCACGTCGCCGACGATGGCGGCCAGGCTGGTGTTCATGTCCTGCAGGGCCTGCAGCAGCTGGGCCGTCTCGTCGCCGCCGCGCACCGTGATCCGGCTCGACAGGTCGCCGCCCGCCACGCGCCGCGCCACGGCGACGGCCTGGTGCAGCGGCCGCACGATGGCGCGGGTGGTCAGCACGGCCAGCAGCGTACCGGCGGCCAGCGCAGCCAGCGCCAGTGCCAGCAGCAGCGACCCGGTCTGGTCGGCCGTGGCGGTCGCCGCGGCGCCGCTGTCGTCCATCAACTTGGACTGGTAGGTGATCAACTGGTCGAGCCGGGCGAAGTAGTCGTCCTGGCTCTGGCGGATCGCATCGAGCAGCAGCGTCTGCGCCTGCGCCTTGTTGCCGGCGTCGAACAGCGCCATAAATTGCGTGCGCTGGGCCAGGAACTGCTGGCGGCTGTGCGTGACGTCGGCCAGCAGCTGGCGTCCTTGCGCGCTGGTGATGGTCTTGTCGAGCTGTTCGAGGTCGGCGCTGATGAGCACCGAACTGGCGGCGATATGGGCTTGCTCCTGCTTGATGCCGGCGTCATCGCTGAGCATCAGCATGGTGCGCATATTGCGCGTGGTCGCGTTCAGCTCGTCCTTGATGGCGTGCGCCAGCACGGTCTTGGGATAACGGTCCTGGGTGGTCAGGCGGATTTCGGTATTCAGGTCGCCGACGCGCACGTAGGCCAGCGCGGCCGTCGCCAGCAGCAACACCAGCACGGCGCCGAAGCTGAGCGTCAATTTGCGGCCGATAGTCAGGGATGACAGGTTCATGGCGTTCTCTCTTTTTTGGGGGGGGATGTCTGGGGTTCAGGCGGCCAGGCGTTCGGGCGCGGTGTCGAGGATGCCGCCCAGCAGCCGCACGATATCGACCAGGATCAGCAAGCGCTCGTCGATGGTGGCGACGGCAAGCACGTGGCCGGTGTCGATGGCGCCGCTGATCTGCGGCGCCGGGCGCAGCTGCTCCGGCCACAGGTCGACCACTTCGTTGACCCGGTCGACGACGATGCCGACCGTGCGCCGGCCCAGGTCGAGGATGATGACGACGGTGCTGCTGTCGTAGACCGGCACATCGAGACCGAACTTGATGCGCAGGTCGAGCAGCGGCACGATCACGCCGCGCAGGTTGATGAAACCTTTGATATAGTCGGGCGCGTTGGCCAGCCGGGTCACCTGGCCATAGCCGCGCAGCTCCTGCACCAGGGCGATGTCGATCGCGTACTCCTCCCTGCCCAGGCCGAACACCAGCGTGGCGCGGGCGGACGGCGCGCTGCCGGATGGTTGCTCTTGCTTGCTATTCATGATGTACTCCTGTGATGGAATTGAATTTCGCGATTTTCCGCGCGCCGTGCCGGCCGCGGCTTGGCGCTATGCCAGCCAGCGTTTCGGCGGCATAATGGCGGTGAGCGGTGGCGCTGCGTGTTGGGCTATGCGTCGCCGATGAAATCAATTATAATGAATTAATCAAATAAATAGTGATTTAGTGAATTTATTTTTTCATTCGTGGTTAATTTGGGATATTTGCTAAATGAAGAGTAACGATATGGTGGCCGACGAGGTTTGCACCACCCAGCGCGCCGCCGAAATCCTCGGTGTATCCGTGTCCTCGGTCCAACAGCTGGTCGAGGCCGGCGTGATCGAGGCCTGGAAGACCAAGGGCGGTCACCGCCGCATCCCGCTGCAGGCCGTGCTGGCCTACAAAGCCACGCCGCTGAGCGGCGGCGTGCCGGCGCGCGCCGCCGCGCCAGCCGCAGCCGGGGCGTTGGCCACCATCCTGGTGGTCGAGGACAATCCCATGCAACGCGCCATCTACGAGCGGCAGATCGGCGCCTGGGATCTGCCGGCCAGCCTGACCTTCTGCGAAAACGGCTACCAGGCGCTGCTCGAGATCGCCCGCCGCCAGCCCGACATCCTGCTGGCCGACATCGTCATGGACGGCATCGATGGCTACGAGGTCGTCAAGACCATCGTCGCCGATCCGGAACTGAACGCGATGCACATCGCCATCCTGTCCGGCTTGACCGAGGCCGAGCTGGCGGCGCGCGGCGGCGTGCCGGCCGGCGTGGTGTTCTTCGCCAAGCCGGTCAACTACGATGAGTTGCGCGGCTACCTGAAGGCCTGCTGCGCGCAATACCGCCGTGTTGCTAAATGATTTTATTGATTTAGTTGAATTTGACAAATTTAACTTGCGCAGGCAAGATAAAGTCTCGATAGCGGCGCATCGGCCATCCGGCCGGCGGCCACGTCGTCGGGGAGGGCGCGATGTGGCGACAGACATACAAGCGGATCGACGCGCGCTGGCTGCTGGGCGTGTTTGCGCTGCTGTTGATGGTCGGCGTCTGGACCGTCACCGTGGTTCAGCTGCGGGCGGCCGAGCGCGACGAGCTCGCCGACGCGCAACGCGAGGCCCAGGCCTTGGTGCGCCTGTTCAGCGAGCATGCCAAGCGCACATTGGAGGCGGCCGACCAGGCCGTCATTTTTCTGCGCCGCCGCTACCTCAGCGAGGGCTTGGCGCTTGACGTCGGGCGCGCCTTGCGCGAAGGCCAGGGGCCGAGCGACATCTATAATTTGTTCAGCATCGTCGACGCTCGCGGCGACGTGGTGCTGGCCAGCGCGCCGTTCGCGCCGCTCAACGTCGGCGACCGCGAACACGTCCGCGTGCACCGGCACGATGACGACGATCAGCTCTACGTCAGCCAGCCCTTGCTGGGACGGGTATCGAACAAATGGTCGCTGCAGCTGACGCGGCGCATCAGCGGGCCGGACGGCAGCTACCAGGGCGTCGTCGTGGCGTCGATGGATACGGCTTATTTCACCCGGCTGTACCAGGACATCGATGTCGGCCGGCAGGGCTCGATCGCGCTGGTCGGCGCCGACGGCGTGATGCGGGCGCGGCGCGTCGGCCAGGACGAGCGCCTGGGCCAGGACGAGCGCGCCGGCCAGGACATCCATGACAGCGCCGTGTTCGCGGCGCTGCGCGCCAACGGCCACGGGCTGCTGACGGCGCCCGGCCCGGTCGACGGCCGGGTGCGGGTCTACGCGTACGCCAAGCTCGACCGCTTCCCTCTGTACACGCTGGTCGGCATCGACCGCGCCGAGCGCCTGGCCGGTCACGCGGCCGGCCGCCAGCGCGCGCTGGCGCTGGCGGCTGCCGTCACGCTGCTCATTGCGCTGTTCACCGGCGCCATCTTCCTGCTGGTGGGCCGCCTCGTCGCCAGCCGCGCCGAGGCGATCGACGCCAACGTCGGCAAGTCGCGCTTCCTGGCCAATATGTCGCACGAACTGCGCACGCCGCTGAACGGCATCCTCGGCTATTCGGAACTGCTGGCCATGGAGTTCGGCGCCGGCCGCGCCGGCGGCTTTGTGCAAGCCATCCACGGCTGCGGCATGAAGCTGCTCGGCCTGGTCGAGGCGGTGCTGGAGCTGAGCGCGCTGGAGGCCGGCCATGTCGCGCTCGAACTGCAGCCCGAGGCGCTCGGCGAGGTATTGCAGCAGGCCGTCGCCGGCCTGCGCGGCGCGGCGCACGACAAGGCGCTGGCGCTGGAGCTGCATTTCGGCCCCGGCCTGCCGCGCCAGCTCGTCTGCGACCGCCACAAGCTGTTGCGCGTACTCGACATCCTGCTACGCAACGCCGTCGACGCGACCGACGCCGGCAGCGTGCGCCTGAGCGCGCAGGTCGACGGCCCCGGCGTGCTGCTGCAAGTCAGCGATACGGGGCGCGGCGTGCCGCTGGCGCTGCGCCGCCGCATCTTCGAGAAATTCTCGCAGGCCGACGACGGCGCCGACCGCGCCAAGGATGGCGCCGGGCTGGGCCTGGCGATCGCGGCCCGGCTCGTCGAGCTGATGGGCGGCAGCATCTGGGTCGGTGACGCGGCTGTGCCGGGCGCGGTGTTTTGCGTGTCGCTGCCGTGTCCGCGCCAGCGTGCGGATGTGGCGGCGGCGTGGTCGGAGCAGGCCGCGTGAGCGCCGGCTACGACAGCATCGATCCGGCCGTGCTGATGCGCGCCGTGGCCGGCGACCTGGCCTCGTTCCGGGCCTTGTCGGAGACTTTCCTGAGCATCACGCCGCCCATGTACGCGCGCCTGTGCGCCGCGCTCGGCGAGCGCGACCGCGCCGCCATCGCCCATGCCAGCCATGCGTTCAAGGGCACGGCGGCGCTGGTCGGGGCGGCGGCGCTGACGGCCCGGCTGCAGCAGATCGAACACGCGGCGCGCGCGGACGCGGCGCTGCCGGGGCCGGACAGCGGGCAGGCGCTGGCGCCGCTGTTCGAGCAGGTGCTCAGCGATGTCGCCGCCAGCATTGCCGGCTACGACGGCGGCGACGCGGCGGCGCCATGAGCGCGCAGCCCCCTATCCAGCACGACGATGGCAGCGCTGGGCTGGGCGTCGACGCCGCCACCGGTATCGCCGTGGGGCGCGGCGCCGTCGGCGCCATTCCGGGCCGGCGCCGCAACCCGCTGCGCTGGACCGGCCTGCCCGCCGGCCGTGCCACGGCCGCCATCGGCGCCGTCATCCTGCTGCTGCTGTGCGCGACGACGGCGCTGTCGGCCTGGATCTTGCGCGTCCACGAAATCGAGGACTGGCGCCAGGACCTGGCCAGCCTGACACTGGTGCTGGCCGAGAACACCGCCCAGACCATGACGTCGACCTATCTGACGCTCGACAGCCTGGCCGAGACCGCGCGTCCGGCGCGCGGCGAGCGTGCCGTGTTGGCCAGCGTCGCCATGCAGCAGACGCTGCACGACAAGCTGGCCGGCCAGCCGCAGATCGCGGGGGCGGCCCTGGTCGACGCGGCCGGCGACATGATCAACCATTCGCGCGTCTACCCGGCGCCGGCCATCAATCTCGCCGATCGCGATTATTTCATCCACCACCGCGACCACCCCGGCTCGGCCGCCTTCCTGAGCCGGCCGGTGCGCAACAAACGCGACGGCAAGTGGACCTTCTTCGTCAGCCGCCGCCTCGACGACGGCGCCGGCCGCTTCGCCGGCGTGGTGCTGGTCGGTGTGTCATGCGACTTCTTCGCCGACTTCTTCAGGAACGTCAGCCTGGGCGACCACGCGACGATCACGCTGTACCAGAGCGACTACACGCTGCTGGCGCGCTGGCCGCTGATGGAGCCGCTGATGGGCCAGCGCGTCACCGGCGGCGCCACGCACGAGGTGCTCAGCAGCGGACAGGACAGCGCCGTCGTGCTCACCGACACACCGCGCGCCTCCGACGGGCGGCGCGCGGTGTTCCGCATGGGCGCCGTGCGCCGGGTTCGCAATTACCCGCTGATCATCAACGCCACCATCACCGAAGATTTGCTGCTCCAGGGCTGGTGGCGCAACGTGCGCCTGCTGGGCGCGGTGGCGCTGGTGGCCGTGGTGGCGCTGCTGGGCGCGTTCTGGCTGATGGCCGTGCTGCTCAAGCGGCGCGAGCACGACGCCGCGCGGGCGCTGGCGCTGATGGCGCGGGCCGATGCCGCCAGCGAAGCCAAGTCGCGTTTCCTGGCCATGATGAGCCACGAGATCCGCACGCCGATGAACGGTATCGTCGGCATGTCCGAACTGATGCTGGACACCGTGCTCGACGACACGCAGCGCGGCTACGCGCGCAATGTGCATTCCAGTGTCATCGAGCTGATGCACATCATCAACGATGTGCTCGATTTTTCCAAAGTCGAGTCGGGACGCATGGAATTGGAACAGGTCGCCTTCGCGCCGGCCGGCTTGCTGGAACAAGTGGCGGGGCTGCACCGCGCCAGCGCCGGCGCCAAGGGTTTGACGATAGCCGTGCGCTGTGGCGAAGGGCCGCTGCGCGTGATCGGCGATCCGGGCCGCTTGCGCCAGGTGCTGGGCAACCTGCTCAACAACGCCATCAAGTTCACGCCGGCCGGCACCATCACGCTGCGCTACGACGCCGAGCCGGAAGGCCGCGATGCCGCCCTCTGGCGGCTGCGCTACAGCGTCACCGACCAGGGCATCGGCATCGCGCAAGGCGCGCAGCAACGCTTGTTCGAACCATTCAGCCAGGGCGACCAGAGCATCAGCGGCAAATACGGCGGCACCGGGCTGGGCCTGGCGATCTGCCGCCGCCTGGTCGCGCTGATGGGCGGCAGCATCGCCTGCGTCAGCGCGACCGGGCAGGGCGCGCAATTCCTGTTCGACGTGCCGTGCCGCCTGGCGCCGGCCGCAGACGCGGCGGCGACAGCGACGGCGGCGTACAGCGCGCCGGCCAGCGCGGCGGAAGCGGGGCAGGGCCAACGGGTGCTGGTGGTCGAGGACACGGAGATGAACCGCCAGCTGCTGCGCATCCTGCTGGCGCGGCTGGGCTGGCAGGTCGACGAGGCCGTCAACGGCCAGTTGGCGCTGGCGGCCCTGGAGCGCGCGCACTACGACCTGGTGCTGATGGACTGCATGATGCCGGTAATGAATGGCTACGACGCCTGCGTGCGCCTGCGCGCGCGCGAAGCGGCGCTGGGGCTGCCGCGCATGGTGGTCATCGCGCTGACCGCCAGCGCCATCGATGGCGACCGCCAGCGTTGCCTCGACGCCGGCATGGACGATTACCTGACCAAGCCCTT
>Ga0209901_1000567_pt1 | contig 13810 bp, 8 predicted proteins | sample OrgsoiDNA_201058_FD_185806 | JGI IMG/M metagenome (GOLD analysis project Ga0209901, IMG submission 185806) | Permafrost soil microbial communities from the Arctic, to analyse light accelerated degradation of dissolved organic matter (DOM) -... | ecosystem: Environmental > Terrestrial > Soil >...
GAATTTTTGTGGTAAGTTTCGTAGGGAAAGATAGTCATTGCAACACCATCTAAAAATAATTACATAGATCCCATCCAAAATCTGCTTTTTAGGAAACTTCATGCGTTTGATACTGTTAGGAGCACCCGGTGCCGGTAAGGGCACCCAGGCTAATTTCATTAAAGAAAAATACAATATTCCTCAAATCTCCACGGGCGACATGCTGCGCGCGGCGATCAAGGAAGGTACCGAACTGGGCCTGGCTGCGAAAAAAGTCATGGACCTGGGCGGCCTGGTGTCGGATGACATCATGATCGGCCTGGTCAAGAACCGCCTGCAAGACGCCGATTGTGCCAATGGCTACCTGTTCGACGGCTTCCCGCGCACCATCGCGCAAGCGGACGCCATGAAAGACGCCGGCATTAATGTCGACTACGTGCTGGAAATCGACGTGCCTGACGCCTCGATCATCGAGCGCATGGATGGCCGCCGCAGCCACCCGGGTTCGGGCCGCGTGTACCACACCAAATTCAATCCACCCAAAGTTGACGGTATCGACGACGTCACCGGCGAACCGCTGATCCAGCGCGACGACGACAAGGCTGAAACGGTCAAGAAACGCCTGGATGTGTACCACAACCAGACCAAGGTCTTGCTCGATTACTACAACAACTGGGCCCAGTCTGGCCTGCCAGGCGCGCCGAAATACCGCCGCATCGCCGGCGTCGGTCCGGTAGAACAAATTCGCGACAGCGCATTTGCCGCCCTGGCGCAATAAATCACTTAAAAGCGGACCCCAGTGTCCGCTTTTTTTGCGCCTGCTTTCACAGGCCCTGTCATTTCTTTTTCGTAGTTGAAGTTTTTTGCAGTGCGTGTTTTCCTGGTTGCGCATGCCGGTCCTGTGTCGGTGTGGTCTGCAGCCTTTGGCAATGACGTCGATAAAAACAGAAGGAGACGATATGGCAGCCAGTCTGTGGTTTGCGGTAGCCTGCGGCGTGGTCGCAGTCATTTATGGTTTGGTGTCGCGCAGCTGGATCTTGCGACAGGATCCCGGCAATGCGCGCATGCAGGAAATCGCGCTGGCCATCCAGCAGGGCGCCGCCGCCTATCTGGCGCGCCAGTACCGCACCATCGCCATCGTCGGCGTGGTGCTCTTGATCGTCATCTACGCCTTGCTGGGCTTGCACACGGCGCTGGGTTTTTTGATTGGCGCCGTACTGTCGGGCGCCTGCGGCTTTATCGGCATGAATGTCTCGGTGCGGGCCAATGTGCGCACGGCGCAGGCGGCCACCCTGGGCATCAACCAGGCGCTCAACGTGGCTTTCAAGGGCGGGGCGATTACCGGCATGCTGGTGGTCGGCCTGGGTTTGCTGGGCGTGACCCTGTTTTACTGGCTGCTGGTGACGACGGGAGCGCCGGGCCTGACCCAGCATGATCTGATCAAGCCGCTGATCGGCCTGGCCTTTGTCGCCTCGCTCATTTCCATCTTTGCCCGGCTTGGTGGCGGCATCTTCACCAAGGGCGCCGACGTGGGGGCCGATCTGGTGGGCAAGGTCGAGGCGGGCATTCCCGAAGACGATCCGCGCAACCCGGCCGTCATCGCCGATAACGTGGGCGACAATGTGGGCGACTGCGCGGGCATGGCGGCCGACCTGTTTGAAACCTATGTCGTGACCCTGATCGCCACCATGCTGCTGGGCGCCTTGCTGCTGGCCGACGCGACTACCGCCGCCATCATTTATCCGCTGCTGCTAGGGGCGGTATCGATTATCGCCTCCATCGTCGGCTGCTCGATGGTGAAAACCAAGCCGGGCGCGAAAATCATGTCGGCCCTGTACACGGGGCTGTGGTGGGCAGCCGGCCTGTCACTGATCGGCTTTGCCATCGTCACCTGGCTGCTGTGGCCAGACGACACCATGCGCTACAAGATGATGGGCTCCACCGTGGTCGGCATCGTGCTCACTGGCTTGATGGTCTACATTACTGAATACTATACGGGCACCGACTTCAAGCCCGTGCGCCATATTGCCGAAGCATCGACCACCGGCCACGGCACCAATATCATCGCCGGCCTGGGCGTATCGATGAAGTCCACCGCCTATCCGGTGCTGGCCGTCTGCGTGGCGATCCTGGTGTCGTATCAATTGGCTGGGCTGTACGGCATCGCGATAGCTGCCACTTCCATGCTGTCGATGGCTGGCATTATCGTGGCGCTGGACGCTTACGGCCCGATCACCGATAACGCGGGCGGCATCGCCGAGATGTCGGGCTTGCCGGACTCCGTGCGGGCGATTACCGATCCTTTGGACGCTGTCGGCAATACCACCAAGGCCGTGACCAAGGGCTACGCCATCGGTTCAGCCGGCCTGGCCGCGCTGGTGCTGTTTGCCGACTACACGCATGCGCTCGAATCGGTGGGCCAGCACATCACCTTTGATTTGTCGAACCCGATGGTGATCGTCGGCCTGTTCATCGGCGGCCTGATACCGTATCTGTTCGGCGCCATGGCGATGGAAGCGGTGGGCCGGGCGGCCGGCGCCGTGGTGGTGGAAGTGCGGCGCCAGTTCCGCGATATCAAGGGCATCATGGAAGGCACGGCCAAGCCCGAATATGACAAGGCGGTCGACATGCTGACGGCGTCTGCCATCCGCGAAATGATCGTTCCCTCCTTGCTGCCAGTAGTCGTGCCCATCGTGGTCGGCATGCTGCTGGGGCCAGCGGCCTTGGGCGGCTTGCTGATGGGCACCATCGTCACGGGCTTGTTCGTCGCCATTTCCATGACCACCGGCGGCGGCGCCTGGGACAATGCCAAGAAATACATCGAAGATGGCCATTTCGGCGGCAAGGGTTCCGAAGCGCACAAGGCGGCCGTCACGGGCGACACAGTGGGCGACCCGTACAAGGATACGGCCGGCCCGGCCGTCAATCCGCTGATCAAGATCATCAACATCGTGGCGCTGCTGCTGGTGCCGCTGCTGCCCGCCACGGGCTGGCTGGCGGTCGCCACGCCAGCACCCGTGCATGCGACGGTGCCACCCATTCTGACGCCGGCTACGCCACCGGCGCCACAAGCGCCGGCGCCGATCACGCCGCCCCAGTAATTGGGCTGCAGCCAGATGCCCCGCAAACGGGGCATTTTTCATGGTGCTGAGAGTGCTATCTATATGCCTTGCGTATAAAAGGTGAGCAATTGTTACGGTTCCTTTCATATATGGACTTGTCTGCCAATAATGAATCATGCCTGTAGACCGGGCTGACCAAGGCAGGAGAAATCATGAACACGCAACTGAGTAATATCAAACGGCGTAGCGCGCTGGCGCTACTGGTTCTGGCTTGCGCCGCCTTGGCGGGCACTGCAGCTGCCGCGCCTGGCGGCCATGGCGGCGGTTTCCACGGTGGTGGCTTTCACGGCGGTGGTTTTCATGGTGGCTACCATGGGGGGTATCACGGCGGCGGTTATTACCATGGCGGTGGCCATGTGGGCGTCGGCGTCTGGCTCGGTGCGCCATGGGGTTATGGCTATGGGCCAGGCTGGTATGGCGACCCCTGGTACAACTACCCCTACACCGGCACGATCGTCGTGCAGCAACAACCGCCCGTGTATGTGGAGCAGGGCGGTACGCAAGCCGCCCCCGCTTCTTACTACTGCGACAATCCGCAAGGCTATTATCCTGACGTGAAAAGCTGCAGCGTGCCCTGGCGGCAAGTCGCCCCCACAAGCGCAGCACCCGGCAGCGTATCGCCCTGATACACCGTCTTCTGGCGCCGGCTTAGAAGCGTGACGTCAAACCGACAAACATGCGCCGGCCGGGTACGTAGTACTCGACCAGGCCATCGTTTGCCGGGCCTTTCTTGAACAGGTTTTCCAGGCCGCCGCGCAAGGTCCAGTTTGGTGTGACCTTGTACGACACCACCGTATCGACGATGGTATAAGCCTTGTTGGGTGGACGTCGCGTGGACGTGCGCGCGTCGGCGTCGAGTTCCTTGCCCGTGTACTGGGCCGATACTTCGGCAAACAATTGATCCGTGGCTTGCCATCCCAGCGCCGAGTACAGCGAGACTTTCGGCGTGGCCAGCAGGTTGGTGCCCAGGGTCAGGTTTTTCGCTTCCGCCATATACGTCAGGTTGTTGCGCCAGTTCAGGTGCTTCGTCAATGGAATGGTCAAGGTACCTTCGAGACCGCTGGTGCGCGCTTTCTGGATATTGGTCATGCGCGTCCACCATTTTTTCTGGTAAAAGCCCAGCGGCGCATAATCGATCTTGTTCTTGAAATCCGTATTGAAATAGGTCAAGCCTGCATCCCAGCCATTTTTTTCATAGGCAATCCCGATTTCAGCCGCCGTGCTGGTTTCCGGTTTCAAGTCGGGATTACCCGCCATGAAGCACTCGCCGCGGATATAGCCGAGCGGGTACAGGCTGGTGCAGCCACGGCCACCCGAGTTTGTAGCGGACGCTGGCGAGTTTTCCTTCAGGCTCGGTGCGCGGAAGCCTTGCGAGATACCGCCCTTGACCGTCCATTCCGGCGCCGGGTGGTACACCAGGTATAAACGCGGGCTGTGGTGATTGCCGAACTTGCCATGGTGGTCCAGGCGCCAGCCGATGGTGGCCGTCAGGTTTTCGCGCAGGAACAGCTGGTCTTCCGCGAACAGGGCCGAGGTGGTGCCCGACAAGGTGGCGCCGCTGACCGGGTTGCCCAGGTAATCGGTCGGCACCGTGCCGATGATGTCGGTATTGGTCAGCTCTTCATGTTTCCATTGTGCACCCATCACCAGCAATTGCTCGACGCCCCAGCCCAGGCGTTTTTCCAGGGTCGCATCCAGTGTATTGTCCTTGGACTTGGCGACCGTACCCGGGTACTGGTTGTCGTAATCGTTGTGGTACAGGGTGATACGCGTCTTGCCAAAATCCCAGCGGCCTTCATAGCCGATGGCGGCGCTCTTGCGTATCAGCTTGCTGGCGCCCCAGGCGCCAAACAGTGGATAACCGTCGGCATCCTGGGTCGAGGAATCGCTCGCTTCCTGGCGGCCGTAGCTGGCGTCCAGCGACAGGCTGTGCTTGCTGTTCAGCGCCCAGTTCAATTGCCCCGTGATGCTTTGATTGCGCTCGCCGCCGATGCCGCCCGCCTTGCCGATGATTTTCTCATCGGGATTCTGGCGCGATTGCGCCACGCCGATGCGCATGCCGACCGCTTCCGACAAAGGGCCGGCCAGGTTCAGGCTCAGCTGGTGCGCCGTGCCGCGGCCGCTGTCTTGCGGTTGCGTGTAATTGGCCGTGGCCGAGCCATTCCATTTGCCGGGCACCTTGCGCGTGATGATATTGATCACGCCGCCCATGGCGTCCGAGCCATACAGCGAAGACATGGGGCCGCGCACCACTTCGATGCGTTCGATCATGTCCGGCGAAATCCAGTTCAAGTCCTGGCGGCCCAGGTCCGGGCGGTAAGAAGTGTCGGCCGAACTGCCGACGCGTTTGCCATCGACCAGGATCAAGGTGTATTTGTCGGGCAAGCCGCGCAGCTTGATCTTTGATTCATCGCCGACCGGGCTGGTGCCGCCCGTCACGCCGGGGATGCGGCGCAGCAAGGTGTTCAAGTCATATACGGGCTGGCGCTCGATTTCCTCGCGCGTGATGACGCTGATACTGGCCGGCGCATCCTTGATGTCGATGGCCGTGCCGGAAGCGGTCACGACCACCGTGCTCATGGTGGGATCGTTATTGACTGGATTAGCTTCGGCCCAGGCCTGGCTGACGGCCAGCGACAGCAAACAGGGCAGGAGGACGGCGGCGCGGTGCAAGGAAGAGGTGTGGCGTGCGGCAAAAGCGGAACTGCGGCTGGTCATAGTGGGCTTCCCGAAAGGTGGTGATGTCCTGGCTGCCTTCCGGGTGGCTGGGGATATAGATGTTGTGATGTAATGCGCTTGCATCAAATGAGAATAAGAATCGTTCTTATTGTAATGCTATCCTGGCAATAAAGAAAGCGTAGTCTGAAAATAAAACACCGTTACCACTTGCTTTGCTGAGTGGAAGTCCTGCGTCTTGCCCTGAAACGTGAGAAATTGTTACCGGCACTTGGTACTGGCGTCGCTTGTGCCAATAATGAAAGCAGACGTCTTCTGGAGCCGCCATGAACCTTGCCTTGCCCCGTTTTTCCCTGTCCGCTTTGGCCATGCTGATGTTGTGTGCGGCTGTTGCTGGCGGCCGTGCTGTGGCGCAGGAGCAGCCGGCGGCCGAACCCGATGCAGTGCCGGCGCAAGAGTTGCCCGTCTGCCGGCTCGATCCGCATGACAGCAACAAGCTGGCCGTCGAGCCATGCCGGCCAGCGCCGCCCGTCGGCACGCGCCGCGCGGTGGCGCAAGTGATCGGCCGCATGCCTGCCACGCAGATGGCGCCACCTGTGGTGCACTTTCAAACCATGCCACCGGGCTCAAGCGCTGTCGTTTCCAGGCCATTGGTACCAGCTGGCGCCTGCGATGTGGGCGGTTGCCGTGACGCCGCTGGCGCGCGCTACAACGGTGCGGGCAATAGCACGCTCGATGCCAATGGTCACATCTGCCAAAGGAATGGTGCTTTCATTCAATGCTTCTGAGGTAAAATTGTCGTCAATATGACGTTTACGTAAACGTCAAATATGATGCCGATAACAGGCTATCACTACATCAGGAGACGACATTGCAAATTCAAGATCAGGTATTCATTATCACGGGCGGCGCTTCGGGTTTGGGTGCGGCGACGGCGCGCATGCTGGCGGGCGCGGGCGGCAAGGTCGTGCTGGCCGACGTGCAGGTCGAGGCGGGCCAGGCGCTGGCCACTGAACTGGGCGGTGTCTTCGTCAAGTGCGACGTCACCTCGGAAGAAGATGGCAAGGCCGTGGTGGCTGCCGCCGTGGGCTTGGGCACCTTGCGTGGCCTGGTCAATTGTGCCGGTGTCGCGCCAGCCGTGAAAACCGTGGGCAAGGATGGCCCGCACCCATTGGAGTTGTTCCAGCGCGTGGTCAACATCAACCTGGTCGGCACCTTCAATATGTGCCGCCTGGCGGCAGACGCCATGGGCAAGACGGACGCCACGGCCGAAGGCGAGCGCGGCATCATCGTCAATACGGCGTCGGTCGCCGCCTTCGATGGCCAGATCGGCCAGGCCGCGTATGCCTCGTCGAAGGCCGCCGTGGCCGGCCTGACCCTGCCGATGGCGCGTGATCTGTCGCGCAGCGGTATCCGCGTGATGACGGTGGCGCCCGGCATTTTTGAAACCCCGATGTTGCTGGGCATGCCGGCCGAAGTGCAAGACGCCTTGGGCAAGATGGTGCCGTTCCCTTCGCGCCTGGGCAAGCCGGGCGAGTATGCGCAACTGGTGAAAGCCATCGTGGAAAACGTGATGCTCAATGGCGAAACCATCCGCCTTGACGGCGCGATCCGCATGCAGCCTAAGTAAAAGTGCCGGAGAAACGTCCAGGACGTTGTTGCAGGGCCTCGCCGTACTATTCGTACTGTCTTCGACCCTGCGCCTGGTCCTGAACATTTCCCGGCACTTTGAGGCTACTGCAGGCATTAGTTGATTTAAGGTAGGATACCTCTGTATCTGGCGCACAGCCGTGGTCGGCTGTGCGCTTTTTTTATCGGAGAATCCATGATCAGAATGAAGTCGCTGGCGTTGAGCCTGAGCTTGCTGGGCGCGCTGGCTGCCAGCCCCGCCTTTGCCGAAGTCCCCCAGAAAGCGCCGGAAATCGCCACCGCCTATGTGGAAAAGGCCGGCTGGCCGGCACAGAAATTCATGGTCGCCGCCGCCAATCCACTGGCGGCCGACGCCGGTTACCAGATGCTTAAAAAAGGCGGCAGCGCGATCGACGCGGCGATTGCCACGCAACTGGTGCTGACCCTGGTCGAGCCGCAATCGTCGGGTATCGGCGGCGGCTCCTTCATGTTGTATTCGACCAACAAAGGCGTGCAGGCGTTCGACGGGCGCGAAACCGCCCCGGCCGCGGCCGATGAACATTTGTTCCAGCATCCGGACGGCACGCCGCTGTCGCGCAACGCCGCCATCATCGGCGGGCGTTCGGTTGGTGCGCCAGGCGTGCTGCGCATGCTGGAACTGGCCCACAAGGAACACGGCAAGCTGGCCTGGGCGACGTTGTTCGCACCCGCGATCAAGCTGGCGCAAAACGGTTTTCCCGTTTCGCAGCGCTTGAATGGCTTGCTGGCCTGGGACCAGGCCCTGAAGCGCGACCCGGTCGCCGCCGCGTATTTCTATGACAAGGATGGCAAGGCCTGGCCGGTCGGCCATCTCCTGAAAAACCCGGAACTGGCGCGTACCCTGCGCGAAATCGCCCGTGGCGGCGCCGACGTTTTTTACAAGGGCCGCATCGCGCGCGATATCGCCGCCAAGGTCGCCGCCCACCCGACCAATCCCGGCAAGCTGACGGCGGCAGACATCGCCGGCTACCAGGCCAAGGAGCGCGATCCGGTCTGCAGCGACTACAAGGCATGGACCGTGTGCGGCATGCCGCCACCGTCGTCGGGCGGCATTGCGATTGCGCAAATGCTGGGCATCCTGGAAGTCAAGGACATCAGCCCGTATCCACCGGTCGATGGCGTGCTCGATGCCAAAGCCATCCATCTGTTCTCGGAAGCAGGGCGCCTGGCGTATGCGGACCGCGACCGCTATGTAGCCGACACGGATTTCATCCCGCTGCCGGGCAAGGGCGTCTCGGCCATGCTCGACAAGACCTATCTGGCCCAGCGCGCTTCACTGATCGGCGACAAGTCGATGGGCAAGGCCTTGCCGGGCACGCCGCCCGGCATGCAGGTGGCATGGGGCCTGGACAACGCGCTGCAGCGTCCATCGACGTCGCACCTGGTGGCGGTTGACCAGTTCGGCGGCGGCCTGTCGATGACCACCAGCGTGGAAGACGCGTTTGGTTCGCGCCAGATGGTCGACGGCTTCCTGCTCAATAACCAGCTGACCGACTTTTCGTTCGACTCGCAAAATGCCGACGGCCCGATCGCTAACCGGGTGCAGGGCGGCAAGCGCCCGCGCAGCGCCATGTCGCCGACCCTGGTGTTTGAAAAGGGCACGCACAAGCTGGTGCTGGCTACCGGTTCACCGGGCGGCTCGTCCATCATCAATTACGTCGCCAAGGTGCTGGTCGGCACCATGGACTGGGGCTTGAACGTGCAGCAGGCGATCAGCCTGCCTAACTTCGGCAGCCGCAACGGTCCGACGGAACTGGAAACGGGCCGCGCACCGGAAGCCCAGGTCGCTGCTTTGAGAGCCATGGGCCACGACGTGCGCGTGATCGAGCAAAACTCCGGTTTGCAAGGCATCATGCGCCTGAACGCGCATGGCCATGACTTCTGGTTTGGCGGGGCCGATCCCAGGCGTGAAGGCATGGTGCGGGGAGATTAAACTTTTCCACAAAGCATCAAGACCCATGCTAATCTGCCGGCATGGGAATGGAAAATAAAACCGGCTTGATACTGACGGGGGGCGGCGCCCGCGCTGCCTACCAGGTGGGGGTGCTGCAGGCGATTTCGGCGATCTTGTGGGAAGCGGGCTGGCCGCCGGCGCGCAACCCTTTCGATATCATTTGCGGCACTTCGGCCGGCGCCATCAACGCCACGGCGCTCGCCTGCCGGGCCGACAATTTCGGTGAAGGCGTGCAAAAACTGCTCGACGTCTGGCAGCATATCGAGGTCGAGCAAGTCTACCGCGCCGACTCGCTGGGCGTGCTGCGCTCGGGCGCGCGCTGGCTGTCGCTGCTGTCGTTTGGCTGGCTGCTGCGCAAGTGGCATGCCGCGCCGCCCAATTCCCTGCTCGACAATACCCCGCTGGTCAGCCTGCTGCACCGCATGCTGGACTTGCCGCGCCTGGATGCGGCCCTGGCCGACGGCTTGCTGCATGCACTGGCTGTGACCGCCTCGTCGTATTCGGGCAGCCGCCACATGACGTTTTACCAGACGGCCGCAGAGATTGCGCCGTGGGTGCGCACCCAGCGGCTGGCGCTGCAAGACCAGATCGGCGTCGAACATTTGCTGGCGTCGGCCGCGATTCCCTTCATCTTTCCGGCCGTGCCCCTGTATATCGGCGGCCAGCGCGAATACTGTGGCGATGGCTCGATGCGCCAGCTGGCGCCGATTTCCCCGGCGATCCACCTGGGCGCCAACAAGGTGCTGGTGGTGGGCGCGGGACGCATGACGGAGCCGGCACCCGGCCCAGGCGATGCGGCGCGCTACCCCAGCCTGGCGCAAATCGCCGGCCATGCGCTGTCGTCGATCTTCCTCGATGGCCTGGCGGTCGACATCGAGCGCCTGAACCGTATCAATTTGACCTTGTCGATGCTGCCGCCCGAATTGCTGGGCAAGACGGCCTTGAAACCGGTGGAATTGCTGGTGATTGCGCCATCCGAGCGGCTCGATGCCATCGCCAGCCGGCATATCGGCAGTTTGCCGCGGCCTATCCGTACCATGTTGTCGGGAATTGGTGCTGCCGAGGCCCGTGGTGCGGCTTTGGCCTCGTATTTATTGTTCGAATCGACATATACTAACGAGCTGATCCGTCTTGGACAGCGCGATACGCAAGCCCGCAAGGACGATGTACTGGCGTTTTTTGGTTCCTGAGACGGGCTGACGGTTTTTTTCGCGTTTTTTTTGACAGGACGATTGTGCTGGGATTTCGACGTGCTTGCGGTGTGCCATGGATATTGTGCTTGTGCCTGCTTTTGGGCGCCTGGGGCGGGGCCGGGGCCGCGCCTGCACGCAGCCTGCGTTTCGATCAGCTCAGCGTTGAACATGGCCTGGCGCAGGAATCGGTGCTGTCCATCGCGCAGGACCGGCAAGGCTTCATGTGGTTTGGCGGCCAGTCGGGCTTGAGCCGTTATGACGGTTACCGGGTCGTCGTGTACCGGAATGTCGAAGGAGATAGCAGCAGTCTGGCCGACAACTGGGTCGGCGTGCTGCATGTCGATAGCCAGGGCCAGCTCTGGGTCGGCACCGACAATGGGCTGGACCGTTTCGATTCCGTCAGCCAGACTTTTACGCATTATGTGCAGCCCGATACGAACAAGCGTGGCAATGGCAGCCGGCATGTGCACGCCATTCTTGAAGATGGCGCGCGCGGTTTCTGGATCGCCACCTCGGATGGCTTGCAGCATTTCGATCCCGTCACCGGCACCTTTCGCAGCTGGCATCACGATGACAAGGACCCGCATAGCCTGGGCGATAACGAGATCAAGGCGCTGGCGCTCGATGCGCAGGGGCGTTTGTGGATAGGCACGGTAACCGGCCTGGACATGCTGGCGCCGGGCAGCAGCCGTTTCGAACATTACACCATCGATGCGCTGCCGGCCTCGAAATTCAATGTGATCCAGTCGCTGCTGGTCGACAGGCAGGACAATCTGTGGATAGGCACCATGGCTGGCGCCGAGCGCTGGCGCCTCGATCCTGCAGGCCGGGCGCCGCTGGCGCGCGTGCGCCTGAGTGAAAAGCAGGGTTTCAACGCGATCCGGATATCGAGCCTGTTCCAGGATATCGATGGCACCGTCTGGGTCGGCAGCAATGCCGATGGCTTGCTGCGCTGGCAGCCCGAAAACGACACCTTCCTGCAATTCCGGCACCAGACGGGCGACAAGTTCAGCGTCGCCGACAATCAGGTGGCCTCCTTGTTCCGCGACCGCGCCGGCAGCTTCTGGGCCGGCACCTGGTATAACGGCGTGAGCCGGGTGGACCTGGGCAGCGGCGGTTTTTCACGCATGGTGCGCGCGCAGGACGATACCGCCACGCTGGTCGACAAGAAGGTGCGCGCGCTGGCCGATGCGGGTGGCGGCAAGCTGTGGCTGGGCACCACCACTGGCCTGAAGCTGTACGATACGCGCGATGGCGCGACGCAGATATTCGATATGCGCAGGACGCCGGGCATGTCGCGCGACGAGCAGGTGTCGACCCTGTACCGGGCACCGGACGGCGTGCTGTGGGTGGGCGGACGCACGGGCTTGCACCGTTTCGACCTGGCCACGCGGCGCTTTTCCACCACGCGTTTTGCGGTGGGCGACCCGAACAGCGACACCATCCGCAATATCGCCGGCGACCGTAGCGGCATGCTGTGGGTGTCGTCGCGCGGCGGCCTGCATCGTTTCGATCCCGTCACGAAAAAATTCACCACCTTCCGTCACGACCCTGCCGATCCGGACAGCCTGTCCGACAATATGGTGCGGCCGGTGCTGGAAGACCGCAAGGGCCAGCTGTGGATAGGCACTTTCCATGGCCTCGACTTGCTGGACCGGACGACTGGCCATTTCCGCCATTTTCGCCACGATCCGGCAGATCCGCAGAGCCTCAGCCACGACGAAGTGCATTTTCTGCACGAAGACAAGCGCGGCGTGCTGTGGGTGGGCACGGCCAATGGCTTGAACCGGATGGATGTCGATACCAAGGGGCAGATCCGCTTCCGCCGCTATTTGCGCAAGGATGGCATGGCCGACGATGCGGTGGCCAGCATCCTGGAGGACGATGCCGAACAGCTTTGGCTCAGCACCAACAGCGGTATCACCCGGCTGGACATGCGCAGCGGCCAGTTCCGCAATTACGACAGCGCCGATGGCACGGTCGAGGGTTCCTATTTCGACGGCGCCGGTGTGCGCGCGGACGACGGCAGCATGTATTTCGGTGGTTTTAACGGCATGACCGCCTTTGCACCCAAGGATATCCACGACAACCTCGTGCCGCCACTGGTGGTGGTCACGGAACTGCAGATCTTCAACAAGCCCGTGCTGATCGGCCGCGGCGAGTTTGCCCATGTGCTGGACACGGCCATCGACCATAGCCGCAGCCTGACACTGACTTCGCGCGAGAGCGTCTTTTCGCTGGAATTCGCCGCCCTGCATTTTGCCGCCCCGCAGCGCAATATGTTTGCCTACCGGCTCGAGGGTTTCGACCAGGACTGGGTCATGACGGATGCGGGCCGGCGCTTTGCCACCTATACCAATCTTGATCCGGGCGAGTACGTGTTCCGTGTCAAGGCGGCCAACAAGGATGGGGTGTGGAATGAAAGCGGCACGACCCTCAATATCACCATCTTGCCGCCGTTCTGGAAAACCTGGTGGTTCCGCAGCCTGATGGCCTTGCTGTCGCTGGGGCTGATCTACGGCGTGTACTGGCAGCGCATGCACATACTGCGGCGCCAGCAGAGCAAGCTGGAGCGGCAGGTCACCGAGCGCACGGCCGAGGTATCGCAAAAGAATGCCGAATTGCGCGGCAAGGAAATCGAAGTGCTGGCCCAGTCCCACGAGCTGGCGCTGGCCAACAGCAGCCTGAAGAAAAACGAGGAAAGCCTGCGCCAGGCCAAGCGCAAGGCCGAAGATGCCACGCGCCAGAAATCGGAATTCCTGGCCAATATGAGCCACGAGATGCGCACCCCGCTGGCCGGTGTGATCGGCATGCTGGGCTTTGCCTTGCGCGATCAGCAATTGCATGCGTCGACGCGCGAGCAAATCCTGCGCGGCCAGGCCAATGCCGAGTCCCTGCTGGCCATCATCAACGACTTGCTGGACTTTTCCAAGATCGAGGCCGGCAAGCTGAGTATTGAAAATATCGATTTTGCCCTCGGCGCGGCGATGGAGCATGTGGTCAGCCTGTTCGAAGAGCAGGCGGCCGCGCGCAGTATCGGCTTTTCCATTGATTTCGCGCCGGACTTGCCGCCCTTCGTGGTGGGCGACCCCAGCCGTTTGCGCCAGGTACTGGTCAACCTGGTCGGCAATGCCTTCAAGTTCACCCAGCATGGCGGCGTGAGCGTACGCGTGGAGCGCGCCGGCGTGGCGCCTGGGCAGCTTAATTTGATACGTTTC
>Ga0209901_1000574_pt1 | contig 13707 bp, 10 predicted proteins | sample OrgsoiDNA_201058_FD_185806 | JGI IMG/M metagenome (GOLD analysis project Ga0209901, IMG submission 185806) | Permafrost soil microbial communities from the Arctic, to analyse light accelerated degradation of dissolved organic matter (DOM) -... | ecosystem: Environmental > Terrestrial > Soil >...
GGAGAATGGGGCATCGCATGTTACCGGACGCTTGATGTTGTCAAAGCCCTAACCTCCACGCCGGAGGGCGGCTTCAATCAAGCCGAACCCCAGATGAAACCCTTATTCTCCAAGAGACGAGAGCACGGGCATCGTCTCAAACGTTGAGGCCAGAATGACAACCGTTTTCCATCGCGCTCCGCGAGCCAAACTTCCTATAGCAGTTGCAGGCGATGGAATCGAAATCATCGACTCCGAAGGTAAGCGCTACATCGACGCATCGGGCGGTGCCGCCGTATCGTGCCTGGGCCACAGCAATCAGCGTGTCATCGATGCCATCAAGCGGCAGGCCCAGCAGCTTCCCTACGCTCACACTTCTTTCTTCACGACTGCTGTCGCGGAAGAATTGTCCGACCGCTTGGTCGCTGGCGCACCCGCTGGTCTAGGCCACGTGTACTTCACATCCGGCGGCTCCGAAGCAATAGAAGCCGCCCTCAAACTCGCCCGGCAGTACTTTGTCGAAAAGGGTCAGGGGCAGCGACGTCATTTCATCGCGCGTCGCCAGAGTTACCACGGCAATACGCTCGGCGCGCTCGCTATTGGCGGAAACGCTTGGCGCCGTGAGCCGTTTCTTCCGATCCTCATCGAAGCCCACCATGTGAGTCCCTGCTACGCGTATCGCGAGCAGCGCGCCGACGAAACCGAGGAAGCTTTCGCGCAGCGCCTGGCGGATGAACTCGAGTCAAAAATCCTCGAACTCGGTAGCGATACAGTCGCCGCTTTCGTCGCCGAAACAGTCGTAGGCGCAACTGCGGGCGCGGTGCCGCCAGTGCGCGAATACTTCAAGAAAATCCGCGCGGTGTGCAACAAGTACGGCGTTTTGCTGATCCTGGACGAAATAATGTCCGGGATGGGGCGTACCGGCCACCTGTACGCCTGCGCAGAGGATGGAGTGGTCCCAGACCTTCTGACGATCGCGAAGGGCCTGGGAGCCGGTTACCAGGCGATTGGAGCGACGCTGGTCAGCGACGAGATCTACAACACCATTGTCAACGGCTCGGGTTTCTTCCAGCATGGGCACACGTACATCGGCCACGCGATTGCTTGTGCGGCAGCGCTGGAGGTCCAGCGGGTCATCGCCGACGAGAAGTTACTGGACAATGTGCAGGCAAGAGGCGAGCAGCTCCGTGGCTTGCTCCGCGCGCACTATGCAGATCATCCGTTCATCGGCGATATCCGTGGCCGGGGCTTGTTCATCGGCGCCGAACTGGTGCAGGACCGGGCATCGAAGCGTCCGTTCGATGCAAGCAAGAAGTTGCACGCAGTGATAAAAAGTGAAGCGATGAAGCGCGGCCTGATGGTCTATCCGATGGGCGGCACGGTCGACGGTGCGGTAGGCGATCATGTGCTCCTCGCTCCGCCATTCATCACGACAGCCTCACAAATCGATGAAATCGGCGCACGCCTGACTGACGCCATAGAAGCGGCACTGGGCGCTCACTAAGTAACGATCAAACCCTGGACAACCCATGACCAATCGCCTTCCGAACTTCGATATCGCTAACGCCACAGACGAACAAAAAACGGTTCTTCAAAGCATCCTGAGCGGCCCGCGCGGCAACTTGAACGGTCCGTTTCTGGGATGGATTCATAGCCCGGAATTAGCTGACCACGCTCAACGCCTCGGCGCGTTTTGTCGATACAAGACGGGCTTGTCACTGCGCTTGTCGGAACTGGCCATTCTCGTCACCGCCGCGCGGTGGCAGTCGCAAGGGGAGTGGTTCATCCACTATCCCATCGCGTTGGATGCAGGTGTTCCAAAGGCGGTTGCCGACGCCATCCAGCGAGGCGAGCGACCAGAATTCGATGACGCCGACGACGCGCTCATCTATGAATTTGCCACGGAGCTATACGAGACCCGTCGTGTATCGGATAAAACATTCGCAGCAGCCGTCGCGCGCTTCGAGCATGTGGTCGTCATCAATCTGGTTGGATTGCTCGGTTACTACGCATTGGTCGCGATGACCCTGAACACGTTCGGCATGCGCGCCGAAGGACAGACGACACTACCGTTCCCGGAATAAACGCGCTAAGACGATTCACTCGAATGCGGTGTCGTTCGGATTGGCGTACAGCTTTTGAAGCGCGTCGCTCATCGGAAAATCAAAGCTGATGTTCTTCGGCGGCACTGGCTTCATGAACCATTTGGCGTACATGGTCTTGATCTCTGGTCCCTTCATGACTTCGCTCATGGTGTCGTCCACGAGCTTCTTGAACTCCGGATCGTCCTTTCTCAGCATGAAGCCATACGCTTCGGAAGATTGCGGCGTGCCAACCAGCACATAGTCCGCTGGATTGGCCGACAGCGAACGCGTTCCAGCCAGAAGCACGTCGTCCATCATGTACGCCACTGCACGGCCCGTTTCCAGCGTCAGGCGGCCCTCGCCATAGTCCTTCGCGCTGATGATCTGCATGTTCATCTTTTTCTCCTCATTCATCTTGCGGAGAATTCGCTCGGATGTAGTTCCCTGATTCGTGACGACGGTCTTGCCGGCGAGATCGGCAAAGTCCTTGATGCCCGAATCCTTGCGGGTCAGCAGGCGTGTCGTCGCCACAAAGAAGGTGTCAGAAAACGCGACCTGAGCCTGACGCGCTTTCAAGTTCGTGGTGACGCCGCATTCCAGATCGACCGTGCCGTTCTGCACCAGCGCAATCCGATTCTGCGACGTGACCGGGATGAAACGCACCTTGAGGTCAGGCTTCTTGATCTTCGCCTTCACCGCATCAATGACCTTGTTGCAGATATCTTGCGAGAAACCGATGACCTCATTGTTGGTATCGATGTAGGAGAAGGGGACTGAAGTCTCCCGATGTCCGATTGCAATCGTATTAGCCGCCTGGATCTTGGCCAAGGTGGTTTGAGCATCCTGTGCGGAGACGCCCGTGGACACAGCGGCCATCACGGCGGCTGCGAGCAATGTGGTCCGGTTCATGACATTCCTCAGTCTTTGCGTTGGTTATCGGTAGCGCTTCGCAGCACCGATAACCATATGTTGCCATATAAAAATAAATTACAACATATGTTAACTACTGAGGATCGGCGTGTTGTCAGAAGATGACGCGGACCGGTTGGTGCTTGAGACGATCGGAAATTTGATTGGGAGGGTTTTTGCGACGACGGTTTGGTTCGCATCGCATCGCATCGCGGTAAGCCGACGCAGCCGGTCATCGCATTCGGACCCGGCGCTCATTAAGAAGGCAGCATCAACCCGCTATGCGCATCCATGTCTTATGGTTTTTAATGGATTGATATGTATACATAGTAATAGTTAACAAGCATCGACCATTTCTGTGGATAAGCGGTCAATCTTCCTTCGGATCAACGCTCTAGCGAAAAGGTAACTCGCGTACCGAATGTGGAGCTGGCACTTGGCCGAAGGATAACTTCAGGTGGCTTATGCACAGCACTCGAGTTATCAAGGTTTCGCCCACAGGACTTCACTGAGTTATGCAGGAGTTATCCAGAGCTTTGCGTGCAGCAAGTCACGGTGCGCTACAAACTTCCGCTCACGCATAAAGTCGCACGAGCGCTTCGCGGTTCACCGCCACGATCTGGTTGGTCGGCGCGGTGGGGTGGGTGCGCCGCTGTTGCCGCGCCGTTCCGGATCGGCGACCATGCCGATAGTGACTACCGCACAACGAGGTGACGCATGAAGAACGAGGTGATTGCATTTCTGGGTACTGGCCTGATGGGCGAGCCGATGGCGCGTAATCTGCTGGCGGCCGGGTATGGCGTGCGAGCCTGGAATCGCTCGAAGGAAAAGGCTTCGGCGCTCGCTGAAAAGGGGGCCGTCGTTTGCGATACGCCGGCCGACGCCGCGCAAGGTGCGAACGTGCTCATCTGCATGCTGAGCGATGGTCCGACCTGCGACGCTGTTGTATTCCATGACAAGGCTGTCCTGGCTGCGCTCAGCGCAGGCGGGACGGTGATCGTGATGAGTTCGATCCCCGTAGAGACCGCCGTTGAACAGTCGCGAATGAGCGCCGAGCGTGGCTTTCGTTATCTCGATGCGCCGGTGTCGGGAGGCCAGCAAGGCGCCATTGATGCAACGCTCGCGATCATGGCCGGCGGCGAACTGGATACCTTCGAGGCAGTGCGCGAACTGTTGGGTGCAATGGGTCGCCCGGTGCGCGTCGGCCCCGCCGGAACAGGGCAGCAGACCAAGCTCGCGAATCAGTTGATCGTGGCAAACACGATTGCAGCCGTGGCCGAAGCTTTGTTGTTCGCGGAGCGTGGCGGCGCGGACCCGGCGAAGGTCATCGAGGCGCTTGCCGGTGGCTTTGCAGATTCGCCGATTTTGCGCATGCACGGACGACGCATGATCGACGAATCGTTCGCACCCGGTGGTGCCGTGAAGTATCAGTTGAAGGACACGCGGACCGCATTGGCGCGGGCGCGGTCCCTCGGGCTGGAGTTGCCGGTGGCGCACATTGTGGATGCGCTGTTCGCTTCAATGGTCGATCACGGCGACGGCGATCTCGACCACAGCGCGCTCATTCGCGAGATCCGGCGGGAGAACAACTTGCCGGTGAGTCGTAAAGATAGTTGAGCGCAAGGGCACGCGTCACACAGTCTTCAGCATCCCGCCATCGACGAAATAAGTCGATCCCACGCTATAGCTCGCCCGCTCCGAACACAGGAAGACGATAAAGCTTGCCAGTTCAGCGGGCGTAGCGAAGCGGCGGATGGGCGCGTGTTCATCGGCGACGTTTTGCAAATGCGCTTCCCAATCGCCGCCCGAATCGCGCGTCAGTTCCTTGGCCGTCTTGATCCAGTCGGGGGTCAGCACAAGCCCCGGATTGATCGTGTTGACGCGGATGTTGTCCTTGATCAGCTCGTTCGCCATGTTCTTCGACAGCATCATCAACGCGGCTTTCGTCACGTTGTAGATGGGCTCGTAGCCTAACGGCTGCGTCGCGCAGATCGACGCGTTGTTCAGGATCGCGCCACCGCCGCGCGCCTTCATCAACGGTACGAGACCGCGTGCGAGGCGCACCGCGGCCATCACATGAAGGTCCCAATAGGACTGCCACTTCTCATCGGGCGCGTCCATGATGGTCTCGTTGCTGCCCGTGCCGGCGTTGTTGAAAAGGATGTCGGCGCCACCGAAATTCGCGCTCGCAGTAGCAACGATCTTGTCGACGCCCGCAGCGGTAGCGACGTCGCAGGCAACCGGCACCGCCGATACACCGAACTCACGCGCGATGCGCGCCGCAGCTTCCGTCAGCCGTTCTTCCTGTCGCGCCGCGAGCAGCAGGTTCGCGCCTTCCGCCGCGAATGCCTCTGCTACAGCGAGCCCGATGCCTACGCTCGCGCCTGTCAATACAACAACCTTACCGCGCAGATTCAGATCCATTTTTTTCGTCTCCTTTTTTGATTGCTCAAGCTTAGTTGTTCAGCGCGCTGCGGATCGAGGCAAGCCACAGACCGACCGCATGCGCACCGGGATCGGCAAAGCCTAGCGCACGATCGCCGACGTAACTGGAACGTCCGAGCCGCGGTGTCATTGATGCCGTTTGCGCCGCGCCTGATGTCGCTGCATCGACGGCTGCTTTCAATGCTTCGTCCGCATCGATACCGTCTGATTTCGCAAGCGCGTTTTGCAGTGCGACGGCTGCAGGATGCAGCGCATCGACCATCGTTCGATCGCCGGGATGTGCGCCACCCAGCGCCATTACGCCATCGACAGCCGCGGTGAACGCCGCCGACCAATCCTTAGCAGCGGACTCGCCCGACTGTTCGATAACCGCTGCCGCGCGTATCAGCATAACCGCGTATAGCGGCCCCGATGTGCCACCCACCACGCGTCTTATTGTGGCGGACATGGTCCGCAGCACGGCCCCCGGTGTGTTCTCCGAGGGATAGGTATCGATCTCATGAAGGATGCTCCGGGCAGCGCGAGACAGGCTGATGCCGAGATCGCCGTCGCCCACGCGCTGATCCATTTCGGTCAGGACCGGTTCCGCGTCGAGAAGACACGCGCATACCGCTTCGATAACCCGACGCAACGACGAGTCACGCGAGAGTCGTGCGCCGCTAGCGATGACTGGCGCAACAGGCGCGGGCTTGACTGATGCCTCTGCGACCCGCCCGCTCAACGCGGGCCATGCAGTGGTCTGCGCGGCCGCGTCGAGCCATGCGAGCCGTTGATCGTCCACGCGCAACAACGTGAGGGAAATGCCGGCCATCTCGAGCGCGCTCAGGAACGTGCCCGACCACGCGCGCTCGACTTGAACCCGATGTTCGCGAAGGGTGCGCAGCGCCGATCCTGCAACAATGCTGAGTTCGCTCGACGGCGTGCCGCCGAGATTGTTCACGAGCAACGCGACGCGGTCATCGGCCTTCAATGCAAGATCGTCGATGATCTTCGCGAGCAGGCGCCCGACGATCTGCCCTGCCGGTTTGAGCGCGCCACGCTCAACGCCGGGCTCGCCGTGAATGCCGAGGCCCCATTCGATTTCATCGTCGGCGAGTTCGAAACCCGGCTTGCCAGCCGCCGGCACCGTGCACGGCGTAAGGGCAACGCCCATGGTGCCAAGCGAAGCCGCCGTGTCGCGCGCAATCTGCGCCACTTCGCTGAGCGGCCGGCCCTCGGCGGCAGCCGCACCCGCGATCTTGTGCAAGAACACGGTCCCTGCAAGACCGCGCCGGCCGGCGTGTTCGCCGTGTGCCGACAGAGCGACATCGTCGGCGACGATCACCATCTCCACCGCAATGCCCTCAGCCCGCGCGATCTCCGCGGCAAGGCCGAAATTGAAGCGGTCGCCCGTGTAGTTCTTGACGATGAGAAGGACGCCCGCGGAGCCGGCAACGGCACGGATGGCATCGAGGACGGCATCGGTCGAGGGCGACGTGAAGACCTCGCCGGCGACCGCAGCGCTAAGCATGCCGGGGCCCACGTAACCGCCGTGAGCGGGTTCATGCCCCGAGCCCCCGCCCGAGATCAGGGCCACTTCACCGCGCGCTGCTGCCGCCTCGGCATCTGCGCGCACGATGATCGTGCTGCCCTGCAGCAACGACAAACCCGGGTTGAGCGCGGCGAGTCCATCGAGCATGTCGGGCACGACCGCGGAGACGTCGTTGATGAGCTTCTTCATGTCAGCCATCCTCCTTGGAAGCCGCTGGCTCTTCGCTACGAGCCCTGCGTGGTTGGGAGACATGATAGATGGCCTGACTACATCGCGCTTTTGCGTTCTTAAATCGCGCTGGTCAGTCGAGAAACTCAGTCGAAAAAAATCAGTCGAGAAACTCGGTCGCGCGCTGCTGAAGCATGGCCCTGAAGTCATCGAGCCAACCGATGGACAGTCGCCAGCTCTGCCAATACAGATCGACGTCGATATGCGCGCCCGGCACCATTTCAACCAGCTCGCCCGACGCGAGCGCAGGCCCGATCATCTGCGTGGGACACATGCCCCACGCCATGCCAGACAGGCACGCGCGCAGATAGCCCGCAACGTGCGGAATCAGGTGCCGCGGCGGATCGAGATCCGCCCGCGTGATCCGCCGCATGAAGCGCTTTTGCATCTGATCTTTCGGACTGAAGTCGACGCGCGGCGCATGACGCAGCGCATCGCGCGTGACCCCCGCGCCGAAGTGCCGGTCGAAGTACGCCGGTGAGCAAACGGGCAGGTAGCGCATGCGCCCGAGCTTGGTCGAGCGGCATCCCTGCACGGGCTCGGCCTGCGTGGTGACCGCCCCTTGCACGCTGCCGTCGCGGAGTTGTTGCGCCGTGTATTCCTGATCTTCGATAACCAGGTCCAGCAGCATTTCCCGTTCGGCGCAGAAACCGGAGATGGCGTCGATGAACCAGGTGCCGACGCTGTCGTCGTTGACCGCCATGCGAAATGTCGGCCACTTTCCGGCGAGCATGCCCGGTAAGGTCGGCATCTGCCCGCCCAGTTCTGTTTCGAGACGTTGCACGCGTTCTATATGACGGCAAAGCAGCGCGCCCGGAGGCGTGGCAATACACGGTTGACCGCGCTTCACCAGCACGCTTCCGACTCTTTCCTCCAGCAGCTTCACCCGCTGTGAAACGGCCGATGGCGTCACGTTCAGTTCCCGCGCGGCGCGATCGAACGAGCCGAGGCGCACGACTGCGCCGAGTGCATCGAGCAAGGCGTAATCTAACATTAGGAAAATTTAACTCGCATTAGAAAAGTTAGCTTCTTTTAAGCGTTGACGAAGGGCAGACTACGCCGGTTGGTAGCGTCCGTCCACCGGCCTTTTTGCCGGGCCAAGGCTCCGGCTGCCGCACGTGCGCGACTTGCTACCCGCTGCAAAGACAGCACCTTTTCCCGGAAAAAACCATGACTCCATCGCCGTTTCAACTCGAGCGTTATTTCGCCGTTCACGAATTCACCGCACGCTATCTGCTGTGCAGTTCTGATCCGGAGTCCATGTCGATTACGGATCTGCTTGCGTTCGAACCCGGTTCTATGGAAGGCCTTGGCAGCTTGCGCCTGGGATACACTGAATATCCCGGTGCGCCTGAACTTCGGCGAGAACTTGCGACGTTGTACGAATCAATCGATATTGATAACCTGATCGTGCACACGGGCGCTCAGGAAGCGATTTTCTCGTTCGTCCATTCGATGCTCAAGGCAGGCGATCATATGATCGTCCACATGCCCGGTTATCAGTCGCATTACTCGATCGCCGAGGCGGCGGGTGTTGCCGTGTCGCCGTGGCTTGCACGCGAATCGGAGAATTGGGCCCTGGATCCCGACGAGTTGGAGAAGCTCGTCAGGCCGGAAACGAAAGCGTTGCTGATCTGCGCCCCGCACAATCCGACAGGTTATCTGCCTGAGCGCGAGCGGTTTGAAGCAATCGTCGATTTCTGCCGGCGACGCGGTCTATGGCTATTCAGCGACGAGGTTTATCGAGGGCTGGAGCATGATCCCGCAACGCGTTTACCGGCGGCCTGCGATCTCTATGAGAAGGCGATATCGCTCGGGGCTTTGTCGAAGTCGCATGGCTTGGCGGGGCTGCGCATTGGCTGGGTCGCCAGCCGGGATCGCGATGTGCTTGCGGCCATGAGCACGTTCAAGGACTACCTGACCATCTGCAATAGCGCGCCCAGCGAGTATCTCGCGGCCATTGCGGTGCGTAACACGGGCGCGTTGATCGAACGCAATACGTCGATTGTCAGGAACAACCTCGCCATCCTCGATCCGTTCTTCGAACGTCATCAAGAGATCCTGGCGTGGCGCCGGCCGGCCGCAGGGACGGTCGCTTTCCCTAGACTGAAGCACGGGGGAGCAGAGCGCTTCTGTGCCGAAGTCCTCGAGCGTACCGGTGTGCTTCTGCTTCCCAGCACTCTGCTCGATCATGGCAACGAGCATTTCCGTATCGGCCTGGGACGGAGAAATTTGCCGGAGGTCCTGAAAATATTTGAGAACTATTTGCGCGAGCGCGGTACGAAGTAAAACCACCGGGGAAGAGCCGACCGGCCCAGGTTTGTCGGCTTATCCCGTTACGGGGCCAGTGCCAGAGCGCATTGGCGCTTTACCCTTGCCGATTCACTCGTACACTAAGAGGTGCAATATCGCTAAGACTCACCGACTGCAAATCACGGAGTACAAAATATGAAGTGGCTACTTGTATCGCTTGCAGCGTTGGTTGGATACAGCGCACATGCTCAGAACGCTGAACCGAAGCAGGCCACCAGTGTCGCCTCACCGCGGTTCACTCGCGATACCACGGAGGACATCAACATTCAGATGGAAACGGATCACGAAACAGGTTGCCGTTATCTGATTGCACAAGGCCAGGGCATCACGCCGCTTCTGAAGAGTAACGGCACGCCCGACTGCAACGCGCCGAAACTCGGGCAGCAATAGCCAATGCGCAGCGTTGCGAGGTCTTGATCGACCGCGTGGCCGGCAAATAAGCCTGAGCGAGACAAGTCGCCGAGTGTTGAAGCAGCGCCGAAAAGCGCGCCCACCCCGCGACAGCGAGGGCCTGGAGCGTCTACCACTTCCATCGGACGCCTGCATTGCCGCCCAGGGTCCGTTGATGTGAACCGCCCAGATTCGTCAGATAGCTCGCCGTGACGAACGCGCTGCCCGAACGCGTGACCTGGGCAACCAGCCCCACATTCAATTGCCCAGCGGTCTGTCCGACAGCGCCAGGGATCACGGTTGTTCCACCGAAGGTTGTGCTGTCGCCCTCACCGAATGCGCGCAGGACGCTCACGCGCGCATACGGTTGCCATGTCATTCCCGCGCTGCTGAAGGTTCGCTGCACCCTCACGCCGACGCGGCCGGTGTACGTGTTGCCGTTGTTGAACGACACCGAGGACACGCCGTCGTTGAAGTCATTGAGGGACAAGTTTTGCCAGATGATTTGCGCTTGCGGTTCGATCACAAGTGCCCCGCCCAGCGTGATGGGGAAGCCGCCTTCGACGGAGCCCGTCACCGCCGTGCCGTGCGTTCCCGCGCCGGTCGCCTGGCTCGATAACGGGTCCACCGTGATCGACGATCCCATCAGCACCGCATCCGTGTACCAGCCCGACGGGCCAAGATGCGTCCAGTATCCGCCGACGCTATAGGCGTTCAGCGCAAGATGGCCGACATCGACATTGGGAAAACCTAGCGCAAAGCCGTCGACATCGCCGACTGCCCGGGCGAAGCCGACGAACAAACCGTAGTGGTTCCGATGACCCGACGCCGTCACGTCCGAATAGAGGTCATGGCCGACTTGCGCGCCGAAAATGGAGCCATCGAACTCTGGGTTCGCCGCGCCGCCCTGGCTGCTGGCCGAATGTCCGCCCCAGACGCGTCCCCACGCGGCCGGCAGCGCGCTGGTCTCGGTGAGCAATGACCGGTCACCTTGCCGGTCGTGGAAGTTATCGATTTGCTGAATGCCGATTTGCCTGGCGACCATCGGAATGGCGGCGTACAGCGCCACTTCCGGGCGATACAAGGGAATCGGTGCAGAACCGGGCGGCGGCGGGGCAGGCAAGGGCGGAGAGCCGGCGGCCGCAATCGGACCGGTGTGCGCGGTGTTGTCGGGCGGCGTGCCGGTGGGCGAGCTGGGCGAAGTCGCCGTGGGGGCGCCCGGAGACGTTCCGGCAGGCGCCCCGGGTGAGGTGCCCGTGGGGGCACCAGGTGACGTGCCGGCAGGCGTTCCTGGCGTCGTCGGACCTGACGGAGTGCCGGGTTGCGTCGGCGGAACCACGGGTGCTGGGGCCACGGTATTGCGCAAATACCAGCTCTCGCTGGTCCCCGCCGTCACGCCACCCTTCGCCAGGTAGTACGAATACGCACCAGCCTTGATGGACGCGGGGAGCGAAAACGCGCCTAAGGCAGAGGTTGCGCCATTGGCGGCTTGAACCACCTGTATGCCGTCGGCGACGGTCGCGGCGCCCGTACCGCCTATGTTCGTGACCAGCAGCATGCTGGAGCCACTGGCATTGCCACCGTTGATCACAAGGCGGTCCGACGCGGAATTATCGGGGCCGACGACCGTATTGAGCGCGATCCGGGCGTTCTGTCCGATGTAGTTTCCCGTGACGACAAGCTGATTGCCTACGCCCGTCCCGGCAATCTGGGCGAGCCCGTTATTGGTGAGCTGGCCCTGTACGCTAAACGTCCCCGATGTCGACGATGCAAAACTTGGGAGCGCGTTTGCGATAAAAATAGTGCCGTTGTTCGTCACATCGCCGACCACGCTTCCATACCCGCCAAGATTTGCCCCGGCGGCTACCGAAACGGATCCGCCGCCGCCGAGCGTTGCGCTGGAATGCGATATATCACCGACAGCGAGCGTGCCCGCGCTGATCGTCGTTCCGCCAGTGAATGTCGTCGGTGCCTGAAGCAGCAGTTGTCCGGCGCCGAGTTTAGTGAGCGAACCGGCGCCTGAAATCCCCTGAGCCACGGTTGTATCGAAGCTCTGTGTATCGATGACACCGCCCGCCACACCCAGCGAGATGGGGCGCGTTGCCGCCAGATCGAGCGCGTTGTTCAAGAGAAGCGTGCCACCGTCGAGCGTGAGGCCGCCCGTAGGGGCACCGAGCGCGCTATCGGCGCCAATAGCGAGTGTTCCTGCGTTGACCGTCGTCCCGCCGGAGTAATTATTACCGGCAGCGGCAGCCGGGGCGAGCGTAAGCGTGCCCGCGCCATCTTTCTCCACAGCGCCAGTTCCTGACAGGGTGCCGGTGTAGCTGCCGTCGCTAGTTTGCGCAAACTGGACCAGCCCGTTATCGGTGACCGTGGACGGCATGTTTTGCGCGGTCGCCCGGAGCGTGCCGGGGGCATCGACCAGAGCGACTGTTGTCGGCGCGAACAGGCCGGTCAGGGTGAGCGTGCCGGTCTGTACTTCTGCGAGATTGAAGTCGCCCGTGCCGCTGAAGGTCCAGGCGTCGCCTGACATGCGCAAGGTCTGGAACCGGGTGAACGGGTTCGATGCAGTACCCGTTCCCTCGAGAATCACCGTACTCGCGCCCGGGCCGCCCCCGCCGTCAGCGGTGCCTATGATTTCCGAACCCGTCTGGAGAATCAGCGTGTTGGCGCCGTTGCCCATGGAGACGGCCGTGCTGCCGCCCGATTGCAAAAGGCACGCATTGATCACCGTGCTGGCGCCGTTCAGGGTTCTGACCGCCGCCCCGCTTTGGCTGAATATCTGGCCCCCCGCACGGTTTTCAATAGTCGCTGTAAAGCTGGATCCAGCGGTGTTCGAGAAGACGGCGTCCGAGTCCGCGCCGGTCGCAGTGATGGTGCCGGTGTTGACCAGCGTGTCGTTGTTGCCTTGCAGATAGGCCGTGGGGCTATTCGCCCCTGACGTCGATAAACTTCCGCTGTTGTTGATCGTCCCGCTGCCGCCGATGATCGACGCTGCGCGGGCGTTGCTCCCCGAGGTTGCAACGGAGCCGGTGTTGACCAGAGTGTTGTTTAACTGCCCCGCATTGGTCTGACCCCAGGCCGCTGACATCCCGTAGGCATTCGGCCCCGATGTGGCGATGCTGCCGTTGTTGACCAGGGTGTTGCCGCTGCCGTTGGCGGCCATGCCGTCGTTGTAGGCGCCGGTTGTGGTGATTTTGCCCGTCGACGTATTCGTCAGCTGGTTTGCATCGCCCGTGCCGAGCAGGACGGCGCCACGGTTGGTTCCGGACCCGCCGCCGCCTGTGAACGTCAATCCGCCGCTATTGGAGAGGGTGCTCGCGCGTGCGACGCTGAACGCAACCGCCGCGCTCGCGCGGGACAGGGCGGCGGCGACCGTAGAGTCAATTCCAATGATGACCGCGCTCGAACCGGCCACCGCTGCGACCGGAAGAATGCCGGTGCCGGTGCAGACGACGCTTGTTCCTGTCGTCGGCGCAGTCGAACTGCATGCTGCATTGGCGGTTCCGGACAGCGCCTCCGATGCCAAAACGGCGCTGCAAATGCCGATATCCAGCACTTTTTTCATGGCCAGGCGCTCTCAGGACCCTCGATGCCCGCTAAAAATAGACTTTTTTCTTTGTCTTACCAAATGTTTTATTTATTATCTGACTTCCGGATTGTTGGCGCCAAGCATCTCCGGACTGCGCGCGTGACGGTTTTTGGAGGTTCGTTTTGGAAACATCGGGCAGAATCCAATTGCAGACTGTCATTTTCGCGTGGTAAAAGGAGTCTGCAACGCTTGGCCGATTGACGGCCGGTGGCGCTACCAAACGGAATTACGTCTCT
>Ga0209901_1000575_pt1 | contig 13698 bp, 14 predicted proteins | sample OrgsoiDNA_201058_FD_185806 | JGI IMG/M metagenome (GOLD analysis project Ga0209901, IMG submission 185806) | Permafrost soil microbial communities from the Arctic, to analyse light accelerated degradation of dissolved organic matter (DOM) -... | ecosystem: Environmental > Terrestrial > Soil >...
GCTCTTATCAAACAAGATTTAATTCGTTGATTTACCTGATTATTTATGGCGACGAAAAATTACTGTAGGAGCGGACTCGTCCGCGAAAGCGATGTCTCAGGCACGGAAGATATCGCCTGTGCCGACGTCTTCGCGGACGAGTCCGCTCCTACAAGGGCTCCGTTTGCTGCGCGACAGCGCGGCGTCTGGACGACGGGCGACCTCCCACAGATTCTCCCGATGAACTGCTTCCCGGAAACCACACTGAATCTGTGGAAGGCCTCTGGCTGCCTCAGTTCAACTGGAACCTTGCCGTGTTGTCACTCAAGGCGCGGCTGCCTTTGCTCAAGGTATCCGCCGCCTGATTCACCGCCCTTGCCCCATCGAGCAAGCGCCCTGCGGCCTGATCGACCTGCTGGATATTGCCGCTGACTTCATCTGCCGTGGCGGCCTGTTCCTCAACGGCGGTAGAGATTTGTGCCAGGGTATCGGTCACGCCTTGCACCGCCGTGGCAATCTCGCCCAGGCGCAAACCAAGGCCTGTGACGGCTTGTGCGTCGGTTACCGCCTGACCACAGGCCGCTTCCATAAGGCTCACCGCCTGGCTCACTGTGGAGCGCAGGCTGTCCACGGTCCCAGCAATCTGTGCGGTAGACACCTGGGTACGTTGCGAGAGGCTGCGAACCTCATCGGCCACCACCGCGAAACCGCGTCCTTGTTCACCTGCACGTGCCGCTTCGATAGCGGCGTTGAGCGCCAGTAGATTGGTCTGCTCGGCAATGCCGCGAATAGCATCCACCACCGACTGGATCTGCTGCCCCTGCTCGCTGACACGGCCCAATGCCGCCGCCGTGTCGGTCAGGCGCAGGTTCAATTGCTGAATGCTGGCCGTGGTGCGCTGGCTGTCACGGCTGCTGTCTTCAGCGATACGCCGCGTCTGCTGTGCGCTGCCGGAAGCCTGCTCGCAACTTTTTGCCACACCTTGGGAAGTCGCTGCCAGTTGGGTTGCCGCTGTGGCGATCTGGCTGATCTGTTGCTGCTGATCCTCGACTTCGTTGAGCGTGCCGCTGGACTGGGTATTGAGGGTCAATACCGCATCGCCCAGTTGCAGGGTCTCGTGGTTGACGCCCAGCAGGCTGGTACGCAATTGAACCACTGCAACGTTGAGCGCCGTGCTGATCGCCGCCAGCTCATCACGGCCCTCCACCGCCACCTGCACGCACAAATTGCCATCGCGCAGGGACTCGGCCAGGGTAGTGATGCCACGGGCGCTACGACGGATCGACGCCTGCAAGCAGACAAACAGGTACAACGCCGCCAGCAACAGCAGACCGAAGATCACCGCCACCGGGATGAACTGTTGAATCGCCTGATCGTGGTAGTACGTCAGGCGGGTATCCAGCGACACCAAAGATTGCTTGCGCAACTGGGCCAGGTCACCCAGCAAGGCATCGACACTGCGCTCGAAACTGCCGGTATTGAGCTTGATCGTGCCGTCAAATACGCCGTCATCCAGCACTTTCAACTCGGTATCCAGACGCTGCATGCTGCCTTGATACTGCTGAGCCCAGGGCTCCAGCTCCTTCGGCAGCTTGGCTTGCAACGAACCGCCAGTCTTGAGCATCTGGTCCCGGGCGTCGTTGATCCGGCTGCGCAGATCGCGCATCTGCAAACGGCTTTGCAGGCTGAACTGGCCGGAAGCCACCGAAGCCTGGCCGACACTGGCCATGCGCCCCACACGCTCAATCAGTTCTGGCGCCTGCTGTGTCGAGATCTGCATCAACAGGTAGGTTTCAAGCCAGGGATCGAGGATCAGGCCGCTATCCATCGCCACCTGCTCACGCAAGCTCTGCAAGGCCGCCAGCGCCGCGGTAAACCGCTCATAACCGTCCGGCCACCAGCCCACAGTACGCAACCCTGCCGAATCCAGCCCGGCACTGGCCCCTTGCAGCGCTTGATACCGGATCATCGTGTCGGGGCTGGCATTCAGGGCCTTGAGCTGAGTACCCGCCCCTTCCAGGGCTTGGGCCAGGAGGGGCGTGGCATTATCCAGTGCTGCCATCGCTTCAAGCGCAGCAGGGGTCGGGTTATGCAGGATATCGGCTGCCTTCCAGCGCGCGGCCCGGTTACGCTGCGCCGCCAATTGACCGTCCAGCGCATCGAGCGCCAACAACTGCCGCACCCCGGACTGCTCGGTCGAAATAAGAGCGAGCTTGCTGCGGTAGTCCTGCCCGATCATCCATAAACTGCCCACCAACGGCAGAATGAACAGAAAAAACAGCACCTGGAATTTTCGGGCAAAACCGAAACGTCCAAGCAAGCGCATCCCCGGTGACAATAGACCATTCATGTCCGACCACTCCCCTGGACACCCTGGCGACGCGAATTCGCATCACAGAGGTCTGATTAAAGGCTGCAGGCAAAATGCCATGCAATTGTTTCAATGACGATAGCTACCCGTCCTCCAATCCTTGGGACTGGCGGCTTCGTCAGTTTTGGTTTTTTTGCGCTGCGATTACCTAAGGGAACGCTGCGTAAACAGCAGGGAAGCAAGAACCGGACCGTGACCCAAACCCCGTCCGCCGGTGCTGTCCAGAGGCTATCCCTCAGAAAGGCTGAATCGACGCACCATTATGGATCTAATGGCTTTATGCCTGCTTTTATCGAGAGCGTCAGCCAAAAGACAGGGCTTACGATATTGCCGAGCGCGACCGCACAAGCGTTGCCTCACTCCACGGTGCGCACACCTTCAGCGCTACCTTGGGTAATTGGGTATCAGCCTCGGAAAACCGAACGCCGACCTGCGCCAGACGCCCCGGATTACACGCCGTTGCGGCCATTGATTCCTAAGCGCTTGATCGCACGAATAAATCTTCACACACAACGCTTGACACATCTCCGTTATCCGCGAATAATGCGCGCCACTTGGCTACATAGCTCAGTTGGTTAGAGCATAGCATTCATAATGCTGGGGTCCGGGGTTCAAGTCCCTGTGTAGCCACCAAGTACCGATCCATAGATGTCTACAGCAGTCTATGAATCACCTCAAGAAGCCCGCCTCGTGCGGGCTTTCTTGTGTCTGGACATCCAAACTGATCCACCCACATCCTTCACATCCTGTATGCCCCCATGTATGCTTCAATAAAAATTGAACTGGAGGCATACACGGATGAAACGCAGCGATATTAAACGCCGTCCTCTCTCCGATACCGCACTAGTCAATCTCGCTCCCGAAGCGGGGGCCTACCGCGAGCTAGACAGCTCGGGGCTGTATTTCAGAGTAAAGCCTAACGGGCAGAAATCATGGGAGTTGCGCTATAAAAAGCCCGACGGCAAATGGTCGTGGCTCGGGCTTGGCGGGTACCCAGAAGTCAGCGGCGCCTTTGCTCGGCAAAAAGCTGCCGAATTGAGATCGGATGCAGCAGAAGGCAAAAATCCGATAGCCGCCAAGAAAGCTAGAAAAGCTGCGGAGGTAGCAGCAACAAACGAAACCTTTGAAGCGTTGGCTCGTGAATGGCATACGTCTCGCTTGGCTGGCTGGGATGTCGGCACAGCAAAAAGAGTCCTTGGAGCCTTGGAGCGTCACGTGTTCCCTCTTGTCGGAAAACGTCCTTATATCTCCATCATGTCGATGGAGTGGATGGAGCTTTTGAGAGGGCTAGAACGTCAGGGAATCCTCGAGCAGATGAGTCGCGTGAGGGCATACTGCAAAGACATTTACGACCTGGCTCGCGTAACCGGCAGGGCGATGAACAACCCCTTAGAGGGGATTCATAAATTTCTCTCATCGGGAAAGGCCGAGAACTACGCCCATGTCTCCCTGGAAGAGCTTCCCGCACTGCTCAGAGCAATACGATCATACCCACACGCCAGAGATGTCCAGCTAGGCCTCCAACTGCTTACTCTCATGGCTGTCCGCCCCAGCGAGCTTCGAGAGGCATACTGGGCTGAGTTCGACTTTGACAAAAGGCTTTGGACCGTCCCCGTTGAACGCAAAGGCCGTAAAAAAGGGCGTGAACACCTTGTACCACTCTGCAAGCAGGCGCTAAGCGCTCTTACTGAACTACGAAAAATCACGGGAGCGTACCCATTGTTGTTCCCTGGTCGAAGCGATCGAACCAAGCCTCGCAGCGATACCGTTTTTCTGATGGCGCTAAGGCGCCTTGGTTACGAAGGACGACAGACTGGACATGGCTTCCGTCATATTGCAAGCACCGTACTCAACGAGCACGGTTTTCCAGCGGACCACATTGAGGCGCAACTCAGTCATAAGGCTCCAGGCGTTAGAGGCATCTATAACAAGGCTCAGTACCTGGAGCAACGTACAACGATGATGCAGTGGTACGCCGATCATCTCGACAATTTGGAAACAACAAAGTAACCGCCCCCCATCAAATTGGCGAATCGTCATGACTGCGGATAGAGTCGCTTCTTACCTCTAGGAAGGCACTGCCTTAGTAATCATAAGAGTGGTATGACGAATGGAGATCGACCTGCCTCACCGATCGATTTACCCGTCCGGCGAAGTTACTTGGCCCCGATTGTTCCTAAGGTTATGCATAACAAATCTTATACCGACGTTAGCCGTTCCCATATGCTCGCCCCCGAGAAACATCATCGGTTACTCAACAACCACTTCATGGAGGAGGCACGTTGCAAATACCTATCGCATTGGTGGCAGGCATGGGAGCGCAAAACCGTTCGATTGGCAAACGCCGAGGCCTGTTACGCGTCGTTCCTGATGACCTTCGGCGATTCGCCGAAAAGACGACTGGAAAGCCTGTGATCATGGGGCGAAAAACGTTCGAATCGATCATCGTATTAAGTGGCCAGGCTCTCCCGAAACGTCCGAATATCGTGCTATCTCGCGATCCGAATTTTGGGAGAGATGATGCGATTGTTTGTCGATCACTGGATTCGGCTCTTGAGTGTGCGGCGCGGGACAACCCTGAGGAGATTCATATTGGTGGAGGGTTCGAGATTTATAGCCAAGTTATCCATAGGGTAGATCGGCTTTACCTCACTCTCTTCCATGACGATCATGAGGGTGATACGAAGTTTCCAGAATTCGAGAACGCGTTTATTGAGGTCTCACGCCATGGTGTCAGAGAACACAACGGCTTGCGATACGAATGGATAGATTACGTTCGACGTTGAATGGCTATGCTCATCACTGTGCAGTCTAAAATTCAGGTAAATGCGTGCAAGCGCTGGGATGGGCGCTTTCGAAGCCCTCTTTGGCTCTCAAAAGCATTGGGAAAGTGACTTGATCGGATGTTTACGCCATGGAGGCATTGATGCCATCTCCAAAATTCCAAATCGGCCTTGTGCTGTTCCCCAATCTGACGCAGCTTGACCAAGCAGCTTCGAGTTGGTGCAGTTTCCGGTTTAACTCACTGAGATGAAACATGCATTTATACGTCGTACGGCATGGGGAAACTTGGGCCAATGCCGAACAGCGCTATCTCGGTTCACTTGATCCAGGGCTTACCGAACTGGGGCAGCAGCAAGCTGAAGCACTTAGCCATTTCTTGCCCAGAAATTTTGATGCACTCGTCGTTTCCCCTCGCATACGGGCCAAAGAAACTGCGAGTATCCTCAACGAGGGGCTGAAGCTCCCGGTGGAGATAATGGCGTGCTTCCGAGAGCGGGATGTTGGGGTTTTCGAGGGGTTGACTCAAGCTGACGCAAGAGGGCGATACCCACACCTTTGGTCGCAAAATATCACTCGTCGCTGGGATGCCGGGCCAACCGGTGGTGAATCAATCTCCGACGTAGTGAAGCGAGTACGGGACGGCTTGGTTGAACTGGAATCGAAATACTCGTCAAACACTGTTTTGCTCGTCGCGCACGGCTTTGTTGCAAAGGTCATCCGCGCGTTGGCCAAAGGGAATTTTTCAGATTTTTACGAATGGCAGCTCTCAAACGGCAACATGCTGGTCTTGAAGTGTTTCGAGATTCCAACGCTTGATACTGACATTCTGAGAGACTCGCTGCCTCTGGTGTGATGCTGACTGCTGCATGAATGGGCGCCCGCATGAATTTGAATTTAAGTACATAGTGTCGTCTGTACAGCGCTGGCTTAGCCGATGTGCCAAGAGTCGGCTACCTAGGATGAGCACCAATCGAATATGGCTAGTCCCCCCTCCAATACCCATTTCATGCAGCTTGCTCTTGCCCAAGGGCGTTTAGCCTTACCTGATTGCATTCCAAACCCGCCAGTAGGTTGCGTGCTGGTCAAGGACAACGTCGTGATAGCCCAAGGCTATACACAAGCACCTGGGTTCCATCACGCGGAAGCGATGGCGTTAAGCCTATTAACGAATGGCTGCTCCGGGGTCACTGCGTTTGTCACGCTTGAACCATGCTCCTTTCATGGTAGAACGCCGTCATGTGCTCTGGCACTGATAAACAGCGGAGTCGAAAAAGTTTTTGTTGGGTTGCTTGATCCCGATCCGAGAAACTCTGGAGCGGGTATAAGAATGCTGCGAGAGGCAGGCATTACCGTTGTTGTCGGCTTATTGGCGGAGGAAGCGGCTGAGGACTTAGCTGATTTTTTGGTAAGCAAACCGGGTGGATCGTCGGATCGTAACGATCAGTAAATCGTTGGTATCCCGGCGCAAGGTTCCGTATCGGCCGCACGACTTTTTGTATGAAGTCTTTTTAGCGGTCATCGGGCGCCAACAAATTCCGACTGCCACTGGGTGAGACCTCACTGGCGCTGCCAGCGCCTCTCGGACTTGATCCGTAACCGTAAGATGCGCCGCATCGACCGCCCTTGGTGCCATCCTGGATGTTGATCTTGCCCAGTTAAGCCTCACGCTGAGGCCGGGGCAGATCCGTCAGGATCGCTTCACGCAAGCGCATGCCGGTCTCTCGAGCCAGAAGCACAATGGCACTCACCCTCGGTATGCCTGCGCGTCTTCGGCCAAGCCCCTGAGTATGGGAAGGCTCCGCATTCCCATACTCAGGGGCTCACGCTTAAAGGTCTATCAGACAACCACGATTTTTGCCTTTCTGCGGCGGATCAAGCCTGCTGTTAAGTCGTAGTAGTAGACGGTAGCTGGAGCCGAGCATCGCAGGTAGTGCTCCAGAAACCATCTCACGTGCTTTTCTCTCCAGGACCAGGGAGTCGCGCAACCCCAGCGTTCACGAATCACCTCGTGCATCCTTTCTGCTTGCCTGATGTGCCGCTGCTGCGTGACATGTGCACCTTTGAGCACGGGACGCAAAAACAACGCTATGTCGAACTCGACCGTCATCGCCAACCTCCGATGTAGGCACTCACCACTTCGATGCGGTCATGTCCCAGTTCGTGGCTGATCTGCTGTCGTGCACGCTGATCGAGCTCTCGATCTTCTCGATGAACACGACCGCCGTTGACTGGTGCATTCAAGCCAGTCAGTTGCTCATAGCGCTCACAGGCGTAAGCCGCCCGTAGCTCATGAAAGCCTTTCAATCCATACTCATGCAAGATATCCCGTGCCGGTCGCACAACTGACTGCATAAACTCTTTGTAGCTCTCGTTGGGGGCCAACAGGTTCCGACTGCTACTGGGTGAAGCCTCCCAGGCCCTATCCAAGACGCCACGAATTTGATCAGTAACCGCGATCCAGCGCGGTGCTGACGCGCCTGATCGACCGCCTTTGGTGCCGTCCTGGATGTTGATCTTGTCCAGTTGCATGGCCTCACGTTGCAGTCGGGGCAGGTCCGCCAAGATCGCTTCACGCAAGCGCATGCCGGTCTCCCGGGCGAGGAGCACGATGGCACTCACCCTCGGCTGGTGTCGCTCTGACAGCGCTTGCGCAATCAACCTGACCTGCACCCGGTCTTGGCCTTGTGGCGCCTCACTACGCACGCTTGAGCGCTGCAAGCCCAGCGCCTTACTCGGACTGGGGATTTTGACGTACTGATCACCGCGCAGCGCAGCCATCGTTCGGTTCACGCTGGACAGTCGGTTCTGCGCGGTGGCAATGCCGACGTTGCCCTGATCAACCTGCTCACGCACATAAGTGGCGTACCGCATGAGGATGTCACGGTCGATCTGTCGCGCGTCATTCAGCCTCGGCCCTTCCTCGCATCGACACCAAGTCACGAAGGCCTGCCACCGATCACTATGGGCTTTGACAGTAGCAAAATGGCCGTCGCCAAATAGATCTTTCAGGGCTTGCGGCCCGGCATAGCTGAGTTGGCGACCGAAGCCAAAATTGCGCCCAGATCGCTTACCGACCCGGGCCATGTTTCTGCCCCTGATCGACTGCAGCGAGATCATGTAAAAGGGCTCTCCAGTTCGCACTCACGATGGCGAACTGGGACCAATCAGTCGGGCGAAAACACAGCGTGTTGTCGGTGACGTAGAGATGCGCACCCTCCTCTTTTAACCTTTGAATAATGGCTGTAGTAGAGGCGATAGCTTTATGGGTGGTGGCGACACTGGCGACAGCGGCGACAACCCTCGTCCTGCTTGGTTTTGAGCGTGGCGACAAAGTGGCGACAGTAGCGGCGACAAATCGCGCTTTGGGCTCCTTTTGACGCTGTGCCAGATGGTTGCGCAGCGCTTCATCAAGATTAAACATGGCGCACCTCGAAGGTGTGGCCATCGGTGATCAACCACTGATGATCAATCAACTCGACCAGCAGCTTGGCGGCATGACGACTGCTCTTGCGGGCAAAGCGGGGACCGTTGCGATTCAATTCACGAATACTGAAACGCTTCCAATCTTTGACCTGTAGCCATCGCAGCAGCCGGTCTGCCTCCTCTTTTACTCGACACACTGGCTCCTGCTCAGTCAGGCGCTGGATCTCGGTGAGGTAGTAGCCGACTAAAGCGGAGGCCCGTTGGATATGGTCGACCTCCACGACGCTGCTCTCCTCCACAGCTGCAAGAATGCCGGCGACGCGCAGCAGGTTATCGGCGGCCTTTGATCCGCTGGGCCGTACGCTGGCCAGCTCGCCAAACTCCCCCAGCTGAGTTTCGATAGCATCATGCAAATCAATCCAGCGACGACGCGCCAGCGGGCTGAGGCTCAGCTTTGACAGCTGCAAGGCTCCGTCAGCGGAAAGTGACCAAGGCTGATAAAACAGAGCCGAAAGGCGGTGATGATAGCGCTTAAGGGCGGCGTCTTTGGACAAGTCGACAGCCTGGTAACTGCGCTGCCCGGCCAGGCTGGTAGGCCAGGTCATGAGGCAGCGACCGAGGATGCCTTGCCCTTGCAGCAACGGGTCACTGAGCAACTGCATGGCCAAGTACGGTTGCAGCATCAGGTGCAGGCTCACGCGTCGTGTCATACGCTCGCAGGCTTTCGCCTGCCATAGAGCGAGCACGATCAATCGGGCTACCGTCCCAGAGTGAGGACAAGGTCGTGACCGCTTTCAAGCGGTTATCCCGACTCATGGTACTGCTACCGAGGAATTGTCCGCCCTCATCACAGAACAGACCCATGCTAGGCAGGTCATGACAGAGCCCCTTGATCAGGGCCTCGATAGTCGGGTCCGTGGTGATCAGTCTAGGGGCTGAGGGCTCCGCTTCGAGCGACATTCCGTTTGCGGGCTCAGGATCGCCAGGCTTGATACGCTGCGCCTGTCGCTGTGCGGCACGGTACCGGGCAAGTTGTTCGCGATAGCGCTGCCACTGTTCACGCTCCCATTGCCGTGCCGGCAGCAACGCACATCGGTCTGCGGCGGTCTTGCGATCACCTGACGCGGCCACCGTGATCAGGTACAGCGACAGGGGATAACTTCTCCCGTCGAGCTGTAAGCCCGCATGACCTTGAGTGGCCAGCGCCGAGGCAGCCAACACTGATTGCGCGGCCAATGCCTGGGGCACGCCGATGACCTCGGCCATTCGCTCTACCGCAGGCCCAAGAATCCCACCCAGTGCCTGCACTGGATAAGGCTGGGCCACGGGATTCGACTCAATCAGCGGTCGAGGTGGTCGCGGTAGTTCAAGCTTCGGATCTAACTGCTGCATGGGCCCTCTCCTCGTTCATTGCTGGTTGTCCTCACGTAGTCCCGCCACGGATGTTGAGTGTTATCAGGGATCAAGGCCCCTGCGACCTGTGAGGTGTTCACTGACGCGGAACGTGCGGCTCCTTACGACCGGGAGCAAAGGCATGAACCCATGAATCTGGCCTCCTTAAACGCATCAGAAGATGCGGGCGGGTGGAGGCTGTGCCGACTGACGAGTTCGGCACCTAGATATCCTGGGTGGGAGAAGGCAACAACATCGACATCTGGGGCAGGCCTGACTGTCAGTCAGGTGCAGCCTTTCCATAGGCTGCGGCACCGGTGCCTGTGTTATTGCGGATGGCGACAAATCGGATTTGTCATGCCGATTGTCACGAGGAGAGCTGCGGCAATGCCATGCGCGACGTGGCTTGCAGCAATGGTACGAGCGCCCGTCTCTTTCCTGGAGAAAGAGACGGGCGAGGTCTGGCGCAGCGAAGTGTGCCAAGAGATGAGGTTGCTGCAATGCAGCGAGGTAGGTCCATCGTCTGCCGCAACGGGCAGATTGGTCGAGTAGGCATCCATCACTCCTGGAGAGTGACCGTGCGAGCCGCCGGACGCTAATCGCACTTGGGGAAGAACCACCACGCAAGTGGCGTAGCCTTAAAGGTTCTGGCTACCTGGGCTGGTGCTGTCAACGACAGCAATCCATGCGCCAATTTTTATACCCGCTCGAAAAGGCGGTCAAGCGTCACGACCAAGACGTGCAAAAAAGTGGCGACTGTCGCCACTTTTGTCGCCATGCTCCAGGCTCCGTTATGTATGGGATGTCGCCGCTGTCGCCGCTGTCGCCACCTTTCTAGCCATAGCCCTACGACAAGCTTGGCTCTGACGCTGGGACTGCGTTCCGCTCGATAGCAACTACTCAGATAAAAGAAGACGTGGCGCTACTGAAATTTGAAATGGAATGGTGGAACGAGGTGGCTTCGAGAAAAGCGAGTGAACCCTCCGATCGGCGCGATCAGAGATCGCGCCGATCGGAGGGTTTGGCGAAAAAAGCCAAAGTCCGAGGGCGACGACTCAGGCATCAAGGCGACCATATCCGAAGGCCGTTCTAAGCATTGTGAGGGCATGCTGCAAGCGTAGCAGGAGTGCGGCCTCAAACGCTTACTGCGAATCGCCCAGGCAATGTCGCTTGCGGTTTTGCGCCAGCGCCCACCAGAGGGACAATGGAGAACCGTCGAGCCTGGTTTCGGCGCAGCGCACGCCGTCCTGAATCACCGGGCAAACTCATTGCCCCAAAGCGTACGTATGCCGAGACAACTTTCAGCAGACGAAACCAAGAAACCTTCCTCGTAACGTTTATGGACAGGCAACGGTCGGAAGCCGGTGTGGCTTTGGAACGCTATGTCGTAAAGCACTGCAGCATCATCCAGCAGCTCCACTACCAGTTCGACGTCCTTGGGACAATGGCGCAGGATGCTTTGGGCACCACCAGCCGCAAGCACGCTGCATGGCGAAGCTTGGCGGCCGCGTCTTCCGGATTTAGATTACTGCTAATGTGCCTTGGCGCGATTCGCAAGCTCAAAGAAGCGACAGGGCGCAGCTCGCGCCAAGTAAAGGCACGTTAACAATATCTCATGTAAGGAAGCTTAAAGATGCTGTTTCAACCAGCCCCTCTCGGCAACTCAATCCTCAGTAATCGGATGGTGATGGCCCCGCTGGGTCGCTCCCGCTCCGACGAGCAGACACGCGAGCCTCTACAGCGAGTAATCACCTACTACCGTCAGCGAGCCAGTGCCGGCCTGATCATTTCCGAAGCCACACATGTTGCGCCCGAAAGTGTTAGTCGACTTGGGTGTTCCGCGATACATGAGGAATACCAAGTCGAAGCCTGGGAGCGGGTCACGGCAGCGGTTCACGACGAGGGTGGACGCATTTTCCAGCAGCTCTTCCATCTAGGACGTAAGGCACACCCTTCTCGACTACCCGGTCAACAGTTGCCCATTGCCCCTTCTGCCATCGCAGCAAGGGGCAAAGTGCCGACTACTAATGGACCACAACCCTTCCCGGTTCCCCGCGCCTTACTACGCGAGGAAATCGCCCAGCGTGTTGGGGCATTTCGGGATGCTGCACGAAATTCTGGCCGCGCAGGATTCGACGGAGTGGAAATCCATGCTGCCAATGGCTACTTGGTCGATCAGTTCCTGCGCGATGCCAGCAACCGACGTGAAGACGACTATGGAGGTAGTATTGAGAACCGTGCGCGCTTTTTGTTAGAGATTGTCGATGCTGCCATTAAGGAACTCGGTGCGTCGAGGATTGGCGTGAGGGTATCGCCGCATTTTGACAATGACGGTATCGGCGACAGCAACCCAGTCGCCCTATACAGATACGTGGCAGATGCGCTGCAGGCACGAGGAATTGCCTACATGCATCTCATCGAACCCGACAGCACCGTCGAAAGTCAGCGCCTTGCGCAGATTTTGCGCCAACGTTTTCATGGCTCGTTAATACTCGCCGGCCAATTTGACCGGGAAAGCGCACAAAACGCTTTGGCACAGGGCCGTGCGGACCTCATTGCTTTTGGGCGGCTCTTCATTGCCAATCCGGATTTAGTCAGACGCTTTCGCCTGGGTGCGCCCCTCAATGCGCCCCATGAAGCCAGTTTCTACGTCGGCGGCGACCACGGGTACATCGATTATCCTTTCCTGGAGCGCCTCGTTGATGGAGCTGACATCCAAGCAAAATATAACCATAAAAAATAATATAAGCTTATAATAATTTGTTTCTTGCATATTATTTCAGCTTAACCCTAGTATTCTTTCAACACCTTAGCGATCCTCTTGGCCCTCGCGAAATGTGTCTGTGTCAACATGGGTGTTGGACATGAGTAACATAGGGAGTTTGGACATGAGCATAGAATCAATCGGAAGGATCGAATCGCAACGTTACAGTGTATCCCAGACTCTACGCCAATCTAGGGTCACTAAAGCATGCACTAACGCCTTCTTCACGCGCGTCATCCCGTTGGCCAGCCCAATTCCACTGTTCAGCTCACCCAAGAGCATATCAGCTACGCTCAAACCCTTTAAAACGTCACTATCCCGAATAGCACTGAAAGTGCCAAGGTCCCGTCTATTAATCAATGGCCTGGCAACCTTAACAACGGAATAGCTATCGAGATTAATTTACAAGCGCTGTTAACGGACAACCCGACGCACGGCGAGCAATCAATAGCACCCATAATAAACTTTTAATTTGGTGACTCACGCGCGTCACCAATTATGGAGGTCATGTGCCTGTATCTATTGAAAATGCTTTAACCACACTGCAACTGCAAGGCGTTAACCTCGACGAGTTCTGGCGGTATGCCGCACCGATTGATCCTAATGCTTCGGTTGCCTTGGCGGGTTCATTTGCGGAGGGTTTTTCAACGCCAAGCTCCGATATAGACATATTAATCGTGCATCCACCTGGTACTCGGCTGAAATACTGGGAGCGATGCAGCGATGGTAAAGGTGAAGCCGTTGATTATGCACAAGGAGGACATAGCGTATTTCCCATGCGTAGTTCGATGATTATCAACCATCGACTTTCAACAGGTCACAAACTTCAGTTTAATGTCACGCGCGCTGATGTCATCGGCTCCCTACAGGAGGATCTATCGGCAAGAATCGAAAATGCCAAGTCGCGTATCGAACAAAAATCCGGATCGCATATCAGACCGCGATATCTACTGCCATACTCCGAGCAAAAACTGCTGCACAGAAC
>Ga0209901_1000577_pt1 | contig 13697 bp, 12 predicted proteins | sample OrgsoiDNA_201058_FD_185806 | JGI IMG/M metagenome (GOLD analysis project Ga0209901, IMG submission 185806) | Permafrost soil microbial communities from the Arctic, to analyse light accelerated degradation of dissolved organic matter (DOM) -... | ecosystem: Environmental > Terrestrial > Soil >...
GCACGCGCACGGAGATGGGCGACCTGCCGGCCTCCATCCTGAAACTGCAAAAGCTCACCCTCGACAATCCGGTGCAGGTGGAGCGCTTTAAAAAACTCGAGGCGATGATAGGCGCTTGGACCAAAGACGTGATCACATCGCAGCTGGCGGCGCGTGAACAGATGGGCGACAAGCCCGGCGCGGCGGACGCGATGGGCCACACCGCGGCGCTGTCGGGCGGCAATTCCGCCATCGGCCAGATCTACAAATTCATGGAAGACGCGACGGCCGAGGAACGCAAACTGCTGGCGGAGCGCTCGGCCGCGTCGGCCCACCTGCAGGAGACCATGCGGCTGGTGCTGACGGTCGGCGGCGTGGTCTGCGTGCTGCTGTCGGCGCTCATCGCCTGGCTGCTGGCGCGGGCGCTGCTGGACCCGATGAACAACCTGACCCATACCGTGGGCCGCATCGCCGCCGGCGAGCAGTCGGCGCGCGCACAAGTTTACTCCGGTGATGAACTGGGCCAGGTGTCGACCGAGTTCAACCGCATGGCGCAGGCCATACAGGACAGCGTGGCCAGCGAACTGGCGGCCACCAACCTGCTCAAGTCGAAAGTCGATACGCTGCTCGGCGTGGTCTCGAAAGCCGCATCGGGCGACCTGACCGGCAAGATAGAAATCAGCGGCGGCGACGCCATCGGCCAGCTCGGACATGGGCTGGACCGCATGTTCGTCAACCTGCGCGCGCTGCTCAACAACGTGCAGAAGGCCGGCATCCAGGTCACCACCTCGGCCACCGAGATCGCGGCGTCGGCCAAGCAGCAGGAGGCCACCGGCATCGAGCAGGCCCAGACCAGCGTGGAAATCCTCAGCACCACCAAGGAGATTTCGGCCAATACCACCCAGCTGCTCAGGACCATGGAGGACGCCACCGCCGTCGCCGACTACACCACCAGCGCCACCGCCGACGCGCAAAACAACCTCAAACGCATGGACAGCACCATGCAGCACATGGTCTCGGCCACCGACTCGATCAACGCCAAGCTGGCCGCCTTGTCGGAGAAGGCGTCCAACATCAACAGCGTGCTGATTACCATCACCAAGGTGGCCGACCAGACCAACATCCTGTCGCTGAACGCCGCCATCGAGGCCGAAAAGGCCGGCGAGGCCGGACGCGGCTTCTCGGTGGTGGCCACCGAGATCCGCCGCCTGGCCGACCAGACCTCGGTGTCGACCTGGGACATCGAACAGATGCTCAAGGAGATGCAGTCGGCGGTGTCGGCCAGCGTGATGGGCATGGACAAATTCTCGGAAGAGATACGCCGCAGCGTCGGCGAGGTGCGCCAGGTGACCGAGCAGCTGTCGGGCGTGATGGACCAGGTGCAGAAGCTGGCGCCGCAATTCGACGCCGTGCTGCAAGGGATGCAGTCGCAGGCGGTGGGCGCCTCGCAGATCACGCAGACGATGATGCAGCTGAACGACGCCACCCAGCAAACCGTGGAGTCGCTGAAGGCGACCAGCGAGGCGGTGCACCAGCTGCAGTACGCGGCCGGCGACCTGCAAACCAGCGTCGCCAATTTCGCGGTGACGGTGTGAGCTGATGAAGCAGCTGATCTTCCACATCGGGCCTGACCGCTATGGTCTGCGGCTGCGTTCCATCGTGCGCGTGCTGCCCCTGCTGGAGCTCAAGCGGCTGCCGCTGGCGCCCGACTCCGTGGCCGGCCTGATGGATTTCCATGGCCGCTCGGTGCCGGTGATCGACTTGTGCCGCCTGAGTGGCGTGGCGCCGGCGCGGGAGCATTTCGACACCCGCATCGTGGTCGTCGACTACGTCGCGCCGGACGGCGTGTCGCACCCGCTAGGCCTGCTGGCCGAGCGCGTGCTCGGCGTGCAGGAGGTGGCCGACCATGCGCTGGTCGACAGCGGCGTGCGCGCCGCGCTCTACCTCGGCCAGGTCGCCAGCGACGCCGACGGCATGGTGCAGCTGGTCGAACTGGCGCAGCTGCTGCCCGAATCGCTGCGGGCTATCCTGTTCCAGCCGGAGGTCGGCGCATCATGACGGCGCAGACCATGCTGCGCGAGGCGACCGGCCTGAATCTGTCCAAGTCGACAGTGGACCGGGCGGTCAAGAACCGCATGCGGGAGACGGCCGCCAGCGACCAGGACGACTATCTGGCCGCGCTGACGCCGGCCGAACTGACGCAACTGATCGAGCTGGTGGTGGTGCCGGAGTCGTGGATGTTCCGCGACCCGCAGGCCTTCCAGGCGGCGCTGGAATTCATCCAGGCCCGCTCCGCGTCCGCATCGAACCGGCCGGCGCGCATCCTGTCGATACCCTGCGCCGGTGGCGAGGAGCCGTATTCGATCGCGATGGCGCTGTTCGACGGCGGCGTGGCGCGTACCGCCTTCATGATCGACGCCTACGATATCAGCCCGGGCTGCGTGGCCCGCGCGCAGAGCGGCGTCTACGGCCGCAATGCGTTCCGCTCCAGCGACCTGGCATTCCGCGACCGCTATTTCAGCGCCATCGGCGACGACGAATACCAGATCGGCGAGCCGCTGCGCAAGCAGGTCCGCTTCAAACAGGGCAATCTGCTGACGCTCGATCTGAGCGGATTGCTCGGCTATTACGACGTGATCTTCTGCCGCAACCTGCTGATCTACTTCGACAAGCCGACCACCAAGGCCGCCATCGGCCAGCTGCGCGCGATGCTGTCCGACGACGGCTTGCTGTTCGCCGGCTATGCCGAAGTGCCGTCGTTTTGCCAGCATGGCTTCGCGCCCATCCGCTATCCGCAAGCCTTTGGATTGAAAAAGGAGGAGGCCTTGGCGATGCCCGCCGCCGGCCGCGCCAAAGCTGCGCATCCACCGCCGCATGCAGCAACGCCACGCGCGGCCCGCCCGCTGCCGGCGGCCGCTGCGATGCCAGTCATGCCTGCCGGCCGGCCCGCCGCCAGACCAGGCCTGCCCGTCAAACCGAACGCGCCGGCGGCACCGGCCGACCAGGTAGCGGGCGATCCGCTGGCGCAGGCGCGCAAGCTGGCCGACCAGGGCCGCCACCAGGAGGCCGACGCGCTGTGCCTGGCGCATCTGGCGCGCGCGCCCGATTCGGCCGAGGCCTACTTCATCCTCGGCCTGCTGAACGAACACGCGCAAAAGATGAACGTCGCCGAGGACTACTGGCGCCGCTGCATCTACCTGCAACCGGATCACTACGAGGCCTTGTGCCACCTGGCCCTGCTGGCCGAACAACAAGGCGACGCCGCCGCGGCGGCGACGCTGAAGGCGCGCGCGGCGCGCATCTACAAGCGCCAGCAGGCGTAAGGGCAGACCATGACGACCACCTTCCCCCTGCAAGACATGAACGACTGCTGGAACCGCATCGGCGTGGCCGGCGACCAGAGTTGCGAGAAGCTGACGCAATTTATCCACTGCCGCAATTGCGACGTCTACGCCAGCGCCGCGCAGGGCAATCTGCAGCGGCCCGTCGATGCCGGCTACCGCAGGCAATGGGCCGAGCATTTCCGCCAGCCGCTGGCCAGCGGCGACAAGCTCGATTCGTCGGTGCTGGTGTTCCGCATCGGCCGCGAGTGGCTGGCGCTGCCGACCACCTTGTTCGTCTCGGTGGCGCCGCAGGCCAAGCCGCACAAGCTGCCGCATCGCAATGAGCGCGGGCTGGCCGGCATAGTCAACGTCGGCGGCACGCTGTATCCGTGCATGGCGCTGGCCGATTTGCTCGGCGTCGACGAGAGCGACGGCGAGGCCGCGACCGGCCGCCACACCTTCGCGCGCCTGCTGCTGCTGCAATGGGAAGGCCAGGCCTACGCGCTGCCGGTGGCGGACCTGCACGGCATCGTGCGTTATGCCGCCGCCGCCGTGCGCACGCCGGCGGCCACCATCAACAAGGGATTGACGCGCTTTCTGTCGGGCGTCATCACGCACCAGGATCTGCACATCGGCTGCCTCGATGCGACGCTGATCGGTTACCAACTTGCGAGAACATTACGATGAGCCAGGACCAGCAGGGCGACCTGAGTCAGTTTTCCATGCGCGACCTGTTCCGCATGGAGGCCGACAGCCAGACCCAGATCCTGACCGAGGGCTTGCTGGCGATGGAGCGCCACCAAGGCGACGCCAGCGCGGTCGAGGCGATGATGCGCGCGGCGCACTCGATCAAGGGCGCCGCCGCCATCGTCGGGCTGGACGTGGTGGTGCAGCTGGCGCACGGTATGGAGGACAGCTTCATCGCCGCGCAGCACGGCAAGCTGGCCTTGACGCCGAACCGGGTCGACGTGCTGCTGTCGGGCGTCGATTTGATTTTGCAGTTCTCGCGGCTCGACGACGCCGGCGCCGACACCTGGCTGGGCGCCAACGCGACGCAGATCCAGACCACGCTCGACGCCATCGCGCACATCGCCTTTTTACCCGAGCCGATCAACCTGCAAGCCGAAGCAGCCCTGCTGGCGCCTGCCTCGCCTTCGATCCCCGCCGCGACTGCGGGCGCTTCCGCCGCCGAGGATATGCCCGCCCCGGCGCGCGCCCCGGCACTCGCCAAGAACACGCAGAACTTCGACCGCCTGCTGTCGCTGGCCAGCGAGTCGCGCATCAACGCGCACCAGATGCATCCCTTCATCCAGAACCTGCAGCGCTTCAAGCGCAACCAGAGTAGTTTGTTCTCGCTGGTCGAGCAGCTGCACGAGGCGATCGCCAACAGCAGCGACACCAGCCTGAAAGAGAAATCGCTGCTGGCCTTGCAGAAGACCCATCCGCTCAAGCAGTTCGTGCTGGAGCATATCGCCGACGTCGAAGCCTACGAGCGGCGCGTGCTGGCCGTCTCGCAGGGCATGGTCGACGAGGTGCTGACGCTGCGCATGCGCCCTTTCCGCGACGGCGTGCAAGCCTTCCCGCGCATGGTGCGCGACCTGGCGCGCGGCCTGGGCAAGGAGGTGCATCTTGAAATCGTCGGCGAGGACACGCTGGTCGACCGCGACATCCTGGCCAAGATCGAAAGTCCGCTCAACCACATGCTGCGCAACGCGGTCGACCACGGCATGGACACGCCGGCCGGCCGCATCGCCGCCGGCAAGCCGGGCACCGGCACCATCGTGCTCGATGCGAAGCACCGCGCCGGCATGCTGAGTATCGAAATCAGCGACGACGGCAAGGGCGTCGACCTGGAAAAAATCCGCCGCACGGTGGTCGAACGGAAGATGTCCAGCCCACAGATGGCGGCCGCGCTGTCGCCGGCCGAGCTGCTCGAATTCCTGTTCCTGCCGGCCTTCAGCCTGAAGGAAAACACCACCGAGATTTCCGGCCGCGGCGTCGGCCTCGACATCGTCCACGAGACCATCCGCCAGCAGAACGGCACCGTCAGGATCGAATCGGAACTCGGCGCCGGCTTCCGCACCTCGATCACGCTGCCGCTGACCCAGTCTATCGTGCGCTCGCTGGTGGTCGATATCCGCGACGAGGCCTATGCCATCCCCATCGTCAAGGTTGAACGCGTGGTCAAGGTGCCGCAGTCCGCCATCCACGTCCTGGAGAACAAGCAGTTCTTCGATTTCGGCGGCGAGCATCTGGGGCTGGTGTCGGCCGCGCAGGTGCTGGAGCTGGGCGAGTCGGGCATCGCGCCGGCGGAGCTGCCGGTGGTCGTCATCGGCAGCGGCGCGCGGCGCTATGGGCTGGTGGTCGACACCATCCGCGGCGAACAAAGCCTGGCGGTGCAGGCCATCGATCCGATCTTCGGCAAGATGCGCGACATCTCGGCCGCCGCGCTGCTCGACGACGGCGAACCGGTGCTGATCCTCGACGTGCCCGATTTGCTGATCTCGATCGACAAGCTGCTGCACGAGGGCGGCCTGCAGCAGCTGGCCAAGGCCGACCGCACGGAACGCCGCAGGATGAAGCGCATCCTGGTGGTCGACGATTCGCTGACGGTGCGCGAGATGGAGCGCAAGCTGCTGGTGGGGCGCGGTTTCGAGGTCGACATCGCCATCGACGGCATCGACGGCTGGAACGTGGTGCGCAGCGGCGACTACGACCTGGTGATCACCGACGTCGACATGCCGCGCATGGACGGCATCGAGCTGGTGGAACTGATCAAGAAGGACATCCACCTGCACAAGCTGCCGGTGATGATCGTCTCGTACAAGGACCGGCCGGAGGACCGCGCGCGCGGCCTGTCGGCCGGCGCCGACTATTATCTGACCAAGGGCAGCTTCCACGACGAGACCCTGCTCGACGCCGTGTCCGACCTGATTGGAGACGCACGTCGATGAAGATCGCCATCGCCAACGATGTCGCCATGGCCGCCGAGGCGCTGCGGCGCATCGTCGCCAGCACGCAGGAGCACCAGGTGCTGTGGATCGCCCGCACCGGCCTGGAGGCGGTGCGGCTGTGCGCCGACCAGCGCCCGGACCTGATCCTGATGGACCTGAACATGCCGGAGATGGATGGCGTGGAGGCGACGCGCCTGATCATGGAGCAGTCGCCCTGCGCCATCCTGGTGGTGACGGGGCGGCCGCAGGACAATGTCAACCAGGTGTTCCGCGCGCTCGGCGCCGGCGCGCTCGACGTGACGGCGACGCCGGTGCTGCAGGGCCAGCAAGGCGGCGACGCCGAGCTGCTGGCCAAGATCAAGACCGTCGGCAAGCTGATACGCCACAGCGGCGGCACCCAGGCGATGCTGCCGAAGACGGCCGCCGCCGCGCCGGAAAAACGCACCGCCGCCATCACCTCGCTGGTGGCGATAGGCGCGTCGACCGGCGGGCCGCTGGCCGTGGCCAAGATGCTGGCCGGCTGGACCCCACCAGCCAATTGTGCGCTGGTGCTGGTGCAGCACATCGATGAAAATTTCGCCGACAATTTCGCCCGCTGGCTCGGCGAGCAGCTCGACATGCCGGTGCGCGCCATCGAGCATGGCGACGAGCTGGCCGCCGGCACGCTGCTGATCGCCAAGAGCAACGACCACCTGACGCTGGATCAAAACTACCGCCTGGGTTACGATGCGGCACCGAAGGACTATGCCTACCGGCCGTCGGTCGATGTGTTTTTCCACTGCGTGGCGCGGCACTGGCGCGGCGACGCGATCGGCGTGCTGCTGACCGGCATGGGCCGCGACGGCGCCGAGGGCCTGCTGGCGCTGCGCCGCGCCAGCCATACCACGATCGCGCAGGACCAGGCCAGCAGCGCCGTCTATGGCATGCCGCGCGCGGCGGCCGACATCGATGCGGCACAGATGGTGCTGCCACTTGATAAAATCGGACCGATATTACGCAGTACCCTGGGCGGCAAGCTGTAAGGCCGCCGGCAACCGAAACACTGAAAAGAAGAGCAGCGATGTCCGACGTAATTTTCCCCCTTGCAGAACAAGAGCCGGTGCTGACCGCCTTTAAAGTCCGCGTGCTGCTGGTCGACGACCAGCTGATCATCGTCGAAGCGGTGCGGCGCATGTTGAGCGACCAGCCGGACATCGAGTTCCACTACGTGACCGATTCGACGCTGGCGGTGCAGACCGCGCTGCAACTGCAGCCGACCGTGATCCTGCAGGACCTGGTGATGCCGACCATCGACGGCTTCGGCCTGATCAAGCTGTATCGCGAAGAGGAGGCGCTGCGCAACGTGCCGGTGATCGTGCTGTCGGCCAAGGAGGACCCCAAGCTGAAGGCGCACAGCTTCGCCACCGGCGCCAACGACTATATGGTCAAGCTGCCCGACAAGCTGGAACTGCTGGCGCGCGTGCGCTACCACTCGGGCGCGCACATCAGCCGCCTGCAGCGCGACCAGGCCTTCCGCTTCCTGCGCGAGAGCCAGAAGAATCTGGCCGACGCCAACATCGAGCTGCAAAAACTGGCCGCGCTCGATGGCCTGACCGGCATCGCCAACCGCCGCCGTTTCGACGACACCATGCGCCTGGAATGGCAGCGCGGCCAGCGCGACAAGCAGCCCTTGTCGCTGCTGCTGTGCGACGTCGACTTTTTTAAAATTTACAATGACAGCTACGGCCACCTGACCGGTGACCTGTGCCTGAAAAAAGTGGCCGCCGTGCTGACCGAACATTTGAAACGCCCGGCCGACCTGGCCGCGCGCTACGGCGGCGAAGAATTCGCCATCATCCTGCCGGAAACGGAACTGGCCGGCGCACTGATCGTCGCCGAGTCATGCCGCCGCCACCTGGAACAGCTGGGCATCGAGAGTCCGCACGCGCCGTCCTTCGGCACCGTCACCATGTCGATCGGCGTGGCGACCGTGGTGCCGTCGCCGGCGTCGGATGTGGAGCAACTGGTGCACCTGGCCGACCGGGCTTTGTACGCCGCCAAGCATAGCGGCCGCAATCTCGTGTTCAACGCGGCCGATTTGCCCAGCGAACCTTCGGACCCCCAACCAGAAAGCGCAGCATGAACGAACAATTTGAGCTAGTCAGCGTCGTCAAGAAATCCAATATCTACTTCGACGGCAAGTGCGTGTCGCACAGCGTGCTGTTCGCCGACGGCAGCAAGAAAACCCTAGGCGTGATTTTTCCGTCGTCGCTGACCTTCGGCACCGCCGCGCCGGAGACGATGGAAGTGATCGCCGGCGTGTGCAAGGTGCGCCTGGCCGGCGCCAGCGAGTGGCACACCTATCGCGCCGGCGAGCAATTCCAGATCGCCGGCGACAGCAAGTTCGATATCGAGACGCTCGAAACGCTGGACTACGTTTGCCATTTCGCTTGAGGCCGGCGCTGTAGCGACTGAACAGGGCGGACTGCGGTTCGCCCTGTTTTTTTGCAGGTACGCAACAGAGTGCGCTTACGTGTCGACAGGCCCTATCGACAGGCGTAGGATCAAATGGCATATCGTCAACACGGCAGCCGTGACCGGAAGTCGGCGCGGCCATCGATCACCCACCAAAAGGATAAGCTCATGAAACGTCTCGCCATTGCTGCGTTTTGCATGTTGTCGGTTTCCGCTTTCGGCGCCGAGAAGCAAGCCACTCTCGATCCGAAAGTGCCGTGCACCATCGATTATCCCAAGGCCTCGTTGATGAACGAGGAAAAAGGCACGGTGGTGATGAGCTTGAAGATCGCCAGCGACGGCAAGGTGCTGGAATCCAAGCTGAGCAAGTCCAGCGGCTATAAAAACCTGGACAAGGCGGCGCTGACCAGTATCACCAAATGCAAATTCCAGTCGCCGGGCTCGGAGCAGTGGCAAAACATGGAATATGTGTGGAAACTGGATTGAGCCGGCCGGACCAAAGAATCCTGCCTGCGGCCTGAACCGGCGCAGCCCCCACCAAGCCAGCCATGAAGGTTGGCTTTTTTACGCCTGTGGCGCTTGCGGCGCCTGCGCCTGCGCGCTGCCGACGAACACCGGTTCCGGCTCCAGATTGACGCCGTACTTCGCGGCCACATCGGCTTGTATCGCGCCGGCCAGCCGGACCACGTCCGCGCCGCTCGCGCCGCCGTGATTCACCAGCACCAGCGCCTGTTTCGCGTAGACGCCGGCCGCGCCCAGGCTGCGCCCCTTCCATCCGCATTGATCGATCAGCCATCCGGCCGCCAGCTTTTCGCTGCCGTCGGGCTGGCGATGGTGGACCAGTGTCGGGAACTGTGCCAGCAGCCGCGCGCACTGTGCGCCCGACACCACGGGATTCTTGAAGAAGCTGCCGGCGTTGCCGATCACTTGCGGGTCGGGCAGCTTGCGGCGGCGGATGGCGATGACGGTGTCGGCCACCTGCCGTGCGTCCGGCGCCGCGATGCCCTGCGCGGCCACGGCCTGCGCCAGCTCGGCGTAGCGCAGATTCGGCTGCCAGCGCTTGGGCAGCGCGAACGTCACATCGACGATGATCAGGTCGCGGCCCTCCCGCTGCTTGAAGACGCTGTCGCGGTAGCCGAAGCGGCAGGCCTGCTTGTCCATGCTGATGGTCTGGCCGCTGGCCGGGTCGAAGGCCGTCAGGCTGTGGAACAAGTCCTTGGTCTCGGCGCCGTAGGCGCCGATGTTCTGGATCGGCGCCGCGCCGACGGTGCCGGGGATCAGCGACAGGTTTTCCAGGCCGCCCAGTCCCTGCGCCAAGGTCCATTGCACGAAGCCGTGCCAGTTCTCGCCGGCCGCCGCGCGCACGTAGGTGGCGTCGTCATCGCTGTCGACGACCACGCAGCCTTCGAGCGCGATATGCAGCACCAGGCCGGCCACATCGCCCGTCAGCAGCAGGTTGCTGCCGCCGCCGAGCACCAGGCGCGGCATGGCGGCCAGCGCCGGATCGGCCAGCGCGGCGCGCAGCTGCGCGAGCGAGGTGACGCGCAGATAGGCCTGCGCGTGGGCGGCGATGCCGAAGGTGTTGAGGCTTTGCAGCGGGAAGTGGTGCTGGACGGCGGACTGTATGGACATGGGACAAACCGGAAAATTTAGGCGATTATAGAACGTAACATGGAAAAACCCGCAAAAAACCAGCGTCCATATGGGGGCGCGTGGGCCGTTGTCCGTTAAAATGTCAGCCTTGATGCAGCGTTGCCAAACTTGCGCTGCCAGCCATATTGAAAAAGGAAATAACCATGCCGTCGTTTGATGTAGTCTCCGAAGCAGATATGATCGAGGTGAAGAACGCGGTCGAGCAGTCCAACAAGGAAATCTCGACCCGCTTCGATTTCAAGGGCAGCGATGCGCGCGTCGAGCAGAAGGAAAACGAGTTGACCGCCTACGCCGACTCCGACTTCCAGTTGCAGCAGGTGCGCGACGTGCTGACCAACAAGCTGGCCAAGCGCAAGGTCGACGTGCGCTTCCTGGAAGACGGCGACATCAAGAAGATAGGCGGCGACAAGCTCAAGCAGATCATCAAGATCAAGAACGGCATCGAGACCGAGGACGCAAAAAAGATCGTGCGCGTCATCAAGGACAGCAAGATGAAGGTGCAGGCCAGCATCCAGGGCGAATCGGTGCGCGTCACCGGCGCCAAGCGCGACGACCTGCAGGCGGCCATGGCCATGCTGCGCAAGGACGTGCCCGACATGCCGCTGGAATTCAACAACTTCCGCGACTGATCCCCGAGCCGCCGGCCCGCGCCGCACGGCGCGCCGGCGCGGCCGTCACAGAACCGTAGTCTTCATGGAGTAAAATGAAGGCTGCTTCGAGTCCCCTTGTCCAGCGCTGCCGCGGCCTTTGCCGCGCCAGCCTCCGGGCGCCAGCCGCGCCGGAGACAAGCCACGTAGTCTAAGGATAGCAATGAAACGTGTTGATGATTTCCGCCTGCGCTTTGGCAAAAATGAGTATGTGCCCATCATGGTCGGCGGAATGGGTGTGGATATTTCGACTTCGGAACTGGCGCTGGAGGCGGCCCGCCTCGGCGGCATCGGCCATATTTCGGACGCCATGGTGGAAGACGTGTCGGACCGCCGTTTCGACACCAGCTTCGTCAAGGACAAGACCAAGCTCTACAAGTTCAACATCAACAATTCGGACAAGGCCGTCGTGCAGTTCGACCTGGGCCGCCTGGCCGAAGCGCAGCGCCTGCACATCGGCCGCACCATGGAAGCGAAAAAGGGCGATGGCCTGATCTTCGTGAACTGCATGGAAAAGCTGACCATGAACGGCCCGCGCGAAACGCTGCGCGTGCGCCTGAACGCGGCGCTCGACGCCGGCATCGACGGCATCACGCTGTCGGCCGGCCTGCACTTCGGCTCGTTCGCGCTGATGGCCGACCATCCGCGCTTCCGCGACGCCAAGCTCGGCATCATCGTCTCGTCGGTGCGCGCGCTGCAAATCTTCCTGCGCAAGAATGCCAAGCTGGACCGCCTGCCCGACTTCATCATCGTCGAAGGTCCGCTGGCCGGCGGCCACCTCGGCTTCGGCATGGACTGGGCCGAGTACGACCTGATGACCATCGTCAAGGAAGTGCTGGGCTATCTGGAAACGGAAAAGCTGGCCATCCCGCTGATCGCGGCCGGCGGCGTGTTCACCGGCAGCGACGCCGTCAGCTTCATGGAAGCGGGCGCGGCCGGTGTGCAGGTGGCGACCCGCTTCACCATCACCAATGAGTGCGGCCTGCCGGCCAAGGTCAAGCAGGAGTATGTCAAGGCCAGCGAGGAAGACATCATCGTCAACGGCATCTCGCCGACCGGCTATCCGATGCGCATGCTCAAGAGCACGCCGGCCATCGGCGCCGGCATCCGTCCGGGCTGCGAGTCCTACGGTTACCTGCTCGACGCGACCGGCAACTGCGCCTACATCAATTCCTACAACCGCGAAGTGGCGGCCCATCCGACCGAGAAAAACATCGTCGTGATGGACAAGACTTGCTTGTGCACGCACATGCGCAACTTCAATTGCTGGACTTGCGGCCACTACACCTACCGCCTCAAGGACACGACGCACAAGATGCCGAACGGCGATTATCAGCTGCTGAGCGCCGAGCACGTGTTCAAGGATTACCAGTTCAGCGTCAACAATGAAATCGCACTGCCGGAAAAAGAATTCTGATTCCAGCAGGCGATAAAAAAGGCACGGTCTATCAGAGACCGTGCCTTTTTTGTTTTGGGCGGCAGTTTGCTTAGCCTTCGGAGTTGATGCGGGCGATCAGCGCTTCCAGCACCTCTTCGGAGCGTTCGTTGTCGACCTGGCAGGTGCCGGCGTTCTCATGTCCGCCGCCGCCGTATTCCAGCATTAGCGCGCCGATATTGGTCTTGGACGTGCGGTTCAGGATCGATTTACCGGTGGCGAAGACGGTGTTCTGGTTCTTCAAGCCCCATAGCACGTGGATCGAGATATTCGTTTCTGGATACATGGCGTAGATGATGAAGCGGTTGCCGGCGTAGATCGTCTCTTCCTTGCGCAGGTCGAGCACGACCAGGTTTTTGTGCACGGTGGCGCAGCGGCTGATTTGGTCTTTGCACTTTTCGCTATGCTCGAAATACAGCTCCTTACGCTCCTTCACGTCCGGCAATTCCATGATCTGGGCGATCGTGTGATTCTTGCAGTAATCGATCAGGTCCATCATCAGATTGTAGTTCGAGATGCGGAACTCGCGGAAGCGGCCCAGGCCGGTGCGCGCATCCATCAGGAAATTCAGCAAGTCCCAGCCTTCAGGATTCAGCACTTCCTGCTCGTTGAAGCGGGCGGCGTCGCCCTTGTCGACGGCGGCCATCATGTCGTCCCACGACGCCGGGAAAGCCTTCAGGCCGCCATAGTAATCGTAGACCACGCGCGCGGCCGATGGCGCCTCGGGATCGATGATGTGGTTGTTGCGTTCGCCCGTGTTGCGGATGGTCTCGGACAGGTGGTGGTCGAAAGCGATGTGGGCGCCTGCGACGAAAGGCAGATTGGTCGTGATGTCATCGCCGGTGATGGCGATTTTCCCATCTTGCATGTCCTTTGGATGGACGAACAGGATTTCATCGATCATGTCGAGGTGCTTCAGCAGCACCGCGCACACCAGACCGTCGAAGTCGCTGCGCGTCACCAGACGATATTTTTTTGCTTCAGACATGGGATACCTCAGTTGGATTGGACACTGATTAATGATACAACCCAATCTCATGCCTGCCCAGCAATAGTGTGAGGAAGTTGTATTACGCCACATCCACAGGCAAAAAAAAACCCACCAGATCACTGGTGGGTTTTTTCATATAACTAGCCTGACGATAACCTACTTTCACACTGGTTGCAGCACTATCATCGGCGCAAAGTTGTTTCACGGTCCTGTTCGGGATGGGAAGGGGTGGGACCAACTTGCTATGGTCATCAGGCATTG
>Ga0209901_1000580_pt1 | contig 13641 bp, 5 predicted proteins | sample OrgsoiDNA_201058_FD_185806 | JGI IMG/M metagenome (GOLD analysis project Ga0209901, IMG submission 185806) | Permafrost soil microbial communities from the Arctic, to analyse light accelerated degradation of dissolved organic matter (DOM) -... | ecosystem: Environmental > Terrestrial > Soil >...
GCGACATCACCGCCAACGGCCAGGGCACGGTCTCGCAAAGTTTCAACCGCGCCTTCGCCGGCGGCGCCAGCGGCGTGTCGCTGCGCGGCCTGACGGTCGGCGCCACGCTGGTGCTGATCGACGGCCACCGCATGGCCCCGTATCCACTGTCGGACGATGGCCAACGCCCATTCGTCGACATTTCCAATATCCCGTTCGACGCCGTTGAACGCATCGACATCCTGAAAGACGGCGCCTCGGCGGCCTATGGTTCCGACGCTATCGCCGGCGTGGTCAACGTGATCCTGAAAAAAACCGTCGTCGGCACCACCGTGACGGCCGAAGGCGGTAATTCCGCGCATGGCGGCGGCGCCGCCACCCACGCCGCCGTGACCCACGGCATCGGCGACCTGGATAAAGATGGCTACACCGGCTACCTGAGCGCGGAATACCGCAGCGCCCAGGCGATCGACGTCAGCCAGCGCAGCGGCGCGTGGACCACCACCAACTGGGCGCCACAAGGCGGTTTGAATCTGACCCCGGGCGTGCCGAATGCCTTGGTGCCGCGTCCGAATACCAGTTCGCCATACCTGTACAGCCCAGCGCTGGCCGCAGCCAATCCGAATAATCCCGCAGCGGCCTACGCCTTCCTGCCAGGCTCGAGCTGCACCAGCTACGCCAACTTGCAGGCTGGCCAGTGCGCTTACACCGATAACGCATCGCAACTGCAACCTAAGACCGAGAACATCAATCTGCTGGCCAGCTTTACCAAAAAGCTGGGCGACGATTGGCAAATCAACGTCAAGGCATCGTTGTTCGATTCGAAGGACAAGGTTGAAACGTCGCCGGCGACCTTCCCGCACGGCGCTTACGCCGGCAATACCGCACTCGGTCCTGGCATCATCCCGTTCCAGGCTCAAGTGCTGCCGAACTACACCCTGCCAGCCAACTACCCAGGCAACACGCTGGGTGCCGGGGCCTACCTGTACGGCACCATCCCGGATGTCGGTTCGCGCGTCGACGACGTCGATTCCAAATCCTACCGTGTGGTCACCGACCTGACCGGCACCCTGGGCGCCTGGGACATCGCCGCCTCGGCAGGCTTCACGCGCATCGTCACGGCGCAGAACTACCACGGCTATGTCGATCGCGCAGCGCTGCTGAGCGCCCTGAACAGCCCGACCAATCCCTTCCTGCTCAGCGGTGGCAACAGCGCCGCGATGCTGGCGACGGTCGCGCCGCTGGTCAGCGCCCAGCAAACCGATGAACTGGACTTCGTCGAAGGCCGCGGCACCCGCGAAGTGCTCGACCTGAGCGGTGGCGCGATGTCGGTCTCGGTCGGTAGCAGCTTCATCCACAAAAGCCTGAACGCGCCGGACGCGGCCATGTTCGCCAGCGGCCAAATCCCTGGCAACACCGCTTACGCCGAAGGCATGCAGAACGACGCAGCCATCTACGCCGAGCTGTACGCGCCGGTGCTGAAGACCCTGGAGTTCGATGCGGCCGCCCGTATGGACCACTACAACACCTACGGCAATTCGAAGACGCCTAAAGTCGGCTTCAAATACACGCCGAATTCGGCCATCGCCTTCCGCGGCACCTACTCGCGCGGCTTCCGTGCGCCGGGCCCTGCAGAGAACGGTACCGCAGGTTCGAGCTTCAGCTTCAACAACACCTACGATCCTATCCTGTGCCCAGGCGGCGACAAGACCAAGGTCGGCGCTGCTGTCAGCTATTGCAACTTCGCACCAGCCTACATCCAGACCACCACGCCAAGCTTGCAGCCTGAGAAATCGCACTCCGGCACCTTCGGCCTGATTTTGGAGCCAGTCAAGGGTTGGAGCACGACGGTCGACTACTACAACATCGTCATCAACAACCAGATCGTGACCGCTTCGTCGCTGCCTGGCTATGTTCCTAGCTATGTGCGTGGTATTCCTACCCCGACCCCGATCCTGCAAGCTGACGGCAGCACCCCATCGGTCCTGCCATCGACCGGCGAGATCCTGTACGCGACCTCGGGCTACGTGAATGCCGGCTCGACCCAGACCACCGGCGTCGAACTCGACACGACCTACAAGTTCAAACTGGGTGACTACGGCAGCCTGAAGGCCGACTTCCAGATCACCCACTTGACCAGCTACGAGATGACGGTCAACGGCGTGACCTACCAGCTGGCCGGCACGCACGGCCCGACGGTCACCTCCGGCGACACCGGCAATCCGAAAAACCGCGCTCAGTTCACGCTGGGCTGGGATCGTGGCCCGCTCAATATCACGAGCACCATGAACTGGATCGACGGCTACAGCGTGCTGGACCCTTCGACCGGTCCTGGCAACAACGACACCTGCGAGAATTCCTTGCAGAACTCGAATATCTACTTCGCCAACACCACCTACCCGACCCAATACTGCCGCGTGCATTCCTTCTTCACGACGGACGTGACGGTCACCTACAAACTGGGTAAAGCCTGGACCATCCATGGCACCGTGTTGAACCTGTTCGATCGCGCTCCTCCGGTCGACGTGCAAACCTACGGTGGTACGACGGTCGGCGGCAATGCGACGCAGATCCCGTACAACCCATCGCTGCATCAAGCTGGTGCCGTTGGCCGCTTCTTCAACGTCGGTGCAACGTACCACTTCTAAGTCTCTGAGTAACAGCACGCCGGCATAACATCGCCGGCGCAAAAAAGGCGGGTAGCAATCATGATTGCTACCCGCCTTTTTTCTTACCCGAGGCAGCTTACAGGTCGGGGGCGCGCAAACGGCGCTGGCGCACGGCGGCGGCCAGGCCGTGCAGCACCTGCACGCTGCTGTCCCAGTCGATGCAGCCGTCAGTGACGGACTGGCCGTAGACCAGCTCCTTGCCCGGCACCAGGTCCTGGCGCCCCGCCACCAGATGCGATTCGACCATCACGCCGACGATGCGGCCGTCGCCGCCGGCCACTTGCGCGGCGATGTCGGCGCAGACCGGGATCTGGTTGGCCGGATTCTTCGAGCTGTTGGCGTGCGACGCGTCTATCATCAGCCGCGCCGCCAGTCCCTGTGCGGCGATGGCCTTGCAAGCCTCCTCGACGCTGGCGGCGTCGTAGTTCGGCGTCTTGCCGCCGCGCAGGATGATGTGGCAGTCCTCGTTGCCGTTGGTCGACACGATGGCCGAGTGGCCGCCCTTGGTCACCGACAGGAAGTGGTGCGGCTGCGACGCCGCCTTGATGGCTTCGACGGCGATCTTGACGTTGCCGTCGGTGCCGTTCTTGAAGCCGACCGGGCACGACAGTCCCGACGCCAGCTCGCGGTGCACCTGCGATTCGGTGGTGCGGGCGCCGATCGCGCCCCAGCTGATCAGGTCGGCGATGTACTGCGGGCTGATCACGTCGAGGAATTCGGTGCCGGCCGGCAGGCCCAGCTCGTTGATGTCGCGCAGCAGCTCGCGCGCCATGCGCAGGCCGTCGTTGATGCGGAAGCTGTTGTCCATATACGGGTCGTTGATCATGCCCTTCCAGCCGACCGTGGTGCGCGGCTTTTCGAAATAGACGCGCATGACGATTTCCAGGTCGCCGGCCAGTTCGCGGCGCAGCGCCGCCAGCCGGTGCGCGTACTCCATGGCCGCCTTCGGGTCGTGGATGGAGCAGGGGCCGACCACCACCATCAGGCGGTCGTCCTGGCCGTGCAGGATGCGGTGCAGCGCGACGCGGGCGCCGGCGGCGGTCTGCTCGGCTTGCTCGGTGCAGGCGAATTCGCGGATCAGGTGCGACGGCGGGGTCAATTCCTTCATTTCGCGGATGCGCAAGTCGTCGGTGCGGGGCATGTGTTTCTCCTGGTTGGGCTAAAGTCTGGGTAAAAAAAAACCGCCATCGCTGGCGGTTTTTTAGGATTTGCTGGGATCTCGTTTTTTGCTGCTACGTGAACCGGCCGCTACTCCACCGCCTGAGGGTTGGAATTGCTAAAGTAAAAATAGCCGGTAAAGAAAACAAAGCTGTGCATGAACGCGATCCGAAGACTGGTAAAAAGTGTTGAACGACTATAACAACAATAGCGCCGGCTTGGCAAGCTGATTATCGGTCAGCGCCGGCGCGCACTTTACGCCGTGCCGCCAACGGTCACGCCGTCCACGCGCAGGGTCGGCTGGCCGACGCCGACCGGCACGCTCTGGCCTTCCTTGCCGCACACGCCGACGCCCGGATCGAGCTTCATGTCGTTGCCTATCATCGAGACGCGGTTCAGCACTTCCGGACCGTTGCCGATCAGCGTGGCGCCCTTGACCGGGTAGGTCACTTTACCGTTTTCGATCATATACGCTTCGCTGGCCGAGAACACGAATTTACCATTCGTGATGTCGACCTGGCCGCCGCCGAAGTTGACCGCGTACAGGCCGTTCTTGACCGAGGCCAGGATTTCTTCCGGGTCCTTGTCGCCGGCCAGCATGTAAGTGTTGGTCATGCGCGGCATCGGCAGGTGGGCGAAGGATTCGCGCCGCGCGTTGCCGGTGACCGGCATCTTCATCAGGCGCGCGTTCATGGTGTCCTGGATATAGCCTTTCAGGATGCCGTCCTCGATCAGCGTGGTGCACTGGGTTGGGTTGCCCTCGTCGTCCATATTCAGCGAGCCGCGGCGGTCGGCCAGCGTGCCGTCGTCAACCACGGTGACGCCCTTGGCGGCGACGCGCTCGCCGATGCGGCCCGAAAACGCCGACGAACCCTTGCGGTTGAAATCGCCCTCCAGGCCGTGGCCGATCGCCTCGTGCAGCAGGATGCCGGGCCAGCCCGGTCCGAGCACGATGGTCATCGGACCGGCCGGCGCCGGACGCGCGTCGAGGTTGACGATGGCCGAGTTGACCGCGTCGGCGGCGTATTGTTCCAGCAGCGCGTCGCTGAAATAGCCGTAGTCGTAGCGCCCGCCGCCGCCGGACGAGCCGGTCTCGCGGCGGCCGTTCTGTTCGACGATGACGGTGACCGACACGCGCACCAGCGGCCGGATGTCGGCGGCCAGCACGCCGTCGCTGCGCACCACCATCACCACGTCGTATTCGCCGGCCAGGCCGGCCATCACCTGCACCACGCGCGGGTCTTGGGCACGGGCCATTTTTTCCACGCGCTCCAGCAATTTGACCTTGGCGGTGGCGTCGAGCGAGGCCAGCGGATCGTGCGGCAGGTACAGCGAGCGGCCGCCCTGCTGCGTCATGCTCGAAGCGATCTTGACCTTGCCGGCGCCGGCGCGGCCGATGGTGCGGGTCGCGGCGGCGGCGTCGAGCAGCGCGCTTTCCGAGATTTCATCCGAATAGGCGAAGGCGGTCTTGTCGCCGGAAATGGCGCGCACGCCGACGCCCTGGTCGATCGAGAAACTGCCGGTCTTGACGATGCCCTCTTCCAGGCTCCAGCCCTCGTTCTTGGTGAACTGGAAGTACAGGTCGGCGTAATCGACCTTGTGGGTGAACATGGTGCCGAGCGCCTTGAGCAGCTTGGCCTCGTCCAGGCCGAACGGCGTCAGCAGCAGATCGCGCGCGACGGCCAGGGTGGACAGATTCGGTTCAAATGGGGTCATGGTGGTGTCTTCTATGAGTTTGATGCAGCGTATGGGTTCAGCTATTACTCGCCATTGTAGAGGATAGGCGCGCGCGCCGTTACATGGTGCGGTGTTTCAGCGCCGGCAGGCTGGCGCGCACATTGTCCATGAAGACGCTGTCGATGTCGCCGTGGACCACGCCCTCGCCCTCCGAATGGATGGCCTTGATTTCGCCCCACGGGTCGATCAGCATCGAATGGCCCCAGGTGCGCCGGCCGTTCGGATGCAGGCCGCCCTGCGCGGCCGCCAGCACGTAGCACTGGTTTTCGATGGCGCGCGCGCGCAGCAGCACTTCCCAGTGCGCCTGGCCGGTCGTGTAGGTGAAGGCGGCCGGCACGACGATCAGCGCGCACGGTCCCATGGCGCGGTACAGCTCGGGGAAGCGCAGGTCGTAGCAGACCGACAGGCCGACCTTGCCGAGCGGGGTCGCTATGGTGCCGACGTGGCTGCCCGGCACGATGGTGCGCGCCTCGTCATACGCTTCCGTGCCCTTGCTGAAACCGAACAGATGGATCTTGTCGTAGCGGCCGACGTGCTCGCCCTGCGGGTTGTAGACCAGCGTGGTGTTGAGCACCTTGCCGGCTTCCGGCGAGACCAGAGGCAGCGTGCCGCCGATCAGCCAGATGCCGTATTCGCGCGCGATGCCGGACATGAAATCCTGGATCGGTCCGCTGCCCAGCGGCTCGGCCTGCGCCACCTTGTCGGTGTCGGACTGGCCCATGATGGCCCAGTATTCGGGCAGCAGCACCAGCTCGGCGCCGGTGTCGGCGGCGTGGCCGATCAGGCGGCGCGCGGTGGCGATGTTGTCCGCCACGGATGGCGAGGAAATCATTTGGACTGCGGCGACTGTATTCATAGGTGCCTCGGCTTTTATTTCGAATTATTTCGATTCAATGCCCGGCTTGGGCGCGCTATCGACTTTGCCGTTATCGAGCTTGGTGACCACCGGCGCCTTCCACGGCCCCGTCACCTGCATCTGATAGGTCAGCGCCTTCATCACCGGCGTGCTCAGGAACAGCTGCGCGAGGAAGCTGCCGATGCCGATCACCGGGTTGACGGCCAGCGCGTACACCAGCGGCGCCGTGCCCAGGTTCACCTCGGGGATCACCACCACATGCAGATTGGTCGACTCGTTGGCGATGTCGGCGCTGCCGTCCATCAATACCGTGGCGGCGACGCCGTGCATTTTCAAGTTGTCGGTCTTGACGATGCCGCGGTTGATGCTGGCGTTGGCGGTGATGCCGTCGAAGGCCAGGCCTTCGGAGAAGATATCGTGGAAATCGAGTTTCAGCAAATGCGGCAGCGCCTGCAGGCTGAGCACGCCGAGCAGCTTGGCCGCGCCCGGGTCCTGTTTCAGGAACTGGCCCTTCTCCACGTTCATGACGATCTGGCCGGACAGGCTGGGGATGTCCAGCGAATACGGCAAGCCCTTCCACGCGATGTCGCCGCTCAGCTTGCCCTTGCCGTTGCGCAGCGTGCCGGCGAAGCCGAGGCGGTCGAGCAACTTGCCGGCGTCGGCGATGTCGAGCATGAAATTGAGGCTGGTGTCGTGCGCGCCGTCCTTGCTGGTGGTCCATTTGCCGGTGCCGGTCAGCGTGCCGTCGGCGTTGGCCAGCGACAGCTTGCTGACGCGCCATTCGCGCGAGGCGGTGATCAGCGCGTTATTGGCTTGCAAGTCGAGCCGGCCCAGCTGCTTGTTGAACAGCTCGAAGCGCTCGGCGACGATGTCGAGCGCCGGGATGGTCGGCGCGGCGCTGCTCGCTTCGAGCAGATCCTTGACCTCGTTGGCGGCCGATTCCGGGATGATCAGCGACGACAGCCGCGCCGTCAGCTTGCCGATGCCCTGCCCGGTCGGCGACTCGTTCCAGGTCACGTAGCCGGACGCCTGCGCGGCGTCGACGCTGGCCTGCCAGATGCCTTTCTGCCGGCTGACGCCGACGACGACGTTGTCGAGCTTGCGTCCGCCGAGGACCAACTCGCTGGTCCGCGCGGCCACGCTGTCGGGCACCACGTACTGGCCGAAATCGGCGTCGTTCTCGTCCGGCTTGGCGACATTGGCCGCGTCGACCGGGCCGGCGATGGCGTTGCCCAGGTCCAGCCACGCATCGACGTTGAGCGCGTGCAGGTTGACGTTGAACATCATGCCGCTGTCCGGTTCCGGCGCCGGCGCGTTCACGCCGATGCCGCCGCGCAGCAGCCGCCACGCCGCCTTGCCGGTTTTCTGGCGCTGGTAATGGGCTGCGATGCCGGTGCCCAGCGCGATGCGGATATCGTCGCGCGCCACGCCCGGCTCGCCCGGCGCCGCCTCGTTCATCTGGAAGTGCAGCGGCAGCGCGTCGCCGGCGGCCTTCCTGACCGGCACCGGGAAATCGAGGCCCAGGCCGGCCAGATTCGAATCGATGGCCACCTGCAATTGGTGGTCGCGCACGGTGACCAGGCCGGTGTAGCGCGCCTGGCCGTTGAAATGGCCGGCCAGGCGCTGCATCAGCGGCGCCGGATAATTCTTGCGGAAACCATCGGCCGTGATGACGCCGCCGAGCTTGACGACGATGGCGTTGTCGCGCTGCGTGCCGCCGCCTATGGCCACCGGGCCGCCGAGGAAGTTGCCCGTTAGCGCGTTGAGGTTGACGCCGCGCTCGCTGAATTCGATCTTGCCCTGCGACGCCAGCACCGGCGGCAACTCGTCGAACAGCGTGATGTCGTTGCCGGCCAGTTGCAAGCTGCCCTGCACCTTGGCGTCGGGCAGATGGGCCAGCGGCAGGTGCAGATGCAGCGCCAGCTTGGCGTTGCCGCTGGCCTGCGTCTGCTCGGTGAAACCGCCTATCCAGTCCAGCACCGGGCTGGCCGCCATGTATTTGATGAATTCCTGCATGGGCCCGGCGGCGTTGCCGTCGATGTCGAGCATCGAGTCATGCGCCCCCAGCTCCGGCACCACGGCCTTGACGCCGCTCAGCGCCACGCCGGCCGTGCGCGCCGTGTCGCCGTTGATCTGCAGCCGCAAGCCGTCGACCGCGAAACTGCCGTGGATGGCCTCGGCCTGCGGCCAGAACGGCGACTTGCCATCCTTGGCGTAGTGGCCGGGCGCGTAGTTGAGCTTGCCGTTTTCCAGCCTGCCGGCGATGTGGAATTCGCCGCGCGCCCGCTCGGCCGCCGTCTCGCTGCGGAAGGGGAATTGCGCCAGGTCGCCGCGCAGGCGCAGGCTGACGTCCTGCGCCACGCCGTCCTCCAGCGCGCCGGTCAGCCAGGCGCGCAGCTCGGGCGGCGTCTGCAGCGGCAGGTAGCGGCCGACCTGGTTCAGCTGGAAGCCGTTGAGCTTGCCGGTGAAATCGACCTTGGGCCTGGCCTTGCCGGCCAGCGCCATCTGGCTGCTGCCGGACAAGGAACCGCTCAGGCCCTGCTGCACGAAGTCCAGCGCGTCGATCTGCAACAGCAGCTGGTTCTCGGCCGGGAACGACCAGCGCGCCTGCATAGTGAGCTGGTCGAAAGGCATGGCGGCGACGGCGAAATAATCGGGCATCTGCACCACCAGCGCGGTGGAGTTGAGCGTGAAACTGCCGCCCTGGTCGGTCGCGTCTATGCTGCCGCTCAGATTGTCGAAGCCGGGGATGGCCGGCAGGCCGGGTATCGCCGGCGACCTGGCCGTGCGGGCGACGGCCGCGCGCGGCGGCTGGGCTTTCATGCCGAGGCCGGCCAGCTGGCCTTGTATGTGGTACGCGTGCAAGGCCGGATACGTGCCCTGCCATTGCGCGGAAAAATCGACCAGCCGGCCGCGCGGGGCGAAATCGGCCAGCAGCTTGCGCTGGCTGGCGCTCAGCGGCAGGCGCTCGGCCACGCCGGCCAGCGTTTGCAGGTCGAGCAGCTGGGCGTGGATGTCGGTCTGCTCGGGCACTTGGCCGACGGCGGCCACATAATGTTCGGACAGCGAGGTCGGCGCCAGCGTCATGCCGTCGCGCGTGGTCAGCGAAAAGCCGGCCAGCTCGATGCGGTGGCCGCGCGTACCGAAGGCCGGCTTGCCGCCCGCCGCCGGGGCGCCGGCGGCGAATTCCTCGCGGGCCGAGACGCGACCGCTGACCTGTGCCAGGTCCAGCGCCGGCAGGTCGGGGCCCAGCACGGCGGCCAGGTCGGTCAGGCCGACGTCGGCCGTGAAGCCGGCCAGCTTGGCCTGGTCGAGGCTGACCCAGGCGCGCAGCGAGCCGCTGCCGGAACTGAGCGCGAGCGGATAATCCAGATAGGTTTTCCAGGCGGCCAGGTCGGCGCGGCGCAGGTCGGCGTAGATTTCGCCCTTCCACAGCGACAGGTCGGAGATGCGCTGGGAGAAAGCCGGGTGGACGAAGTCGGCGCGCACGTCCAGCGGCGCGCTCAGCGCGGCCGGCGGCGTGGCCTGGATGGCGAACTGGTGGCGCCGCCACTGGTTGCGCAGCAGCAGGTTGACGTTGTCCAGCACCAAGGGCGGCGTGCCGCGCAAGCCGTCGGCCCAGGCCAGCCGGCCTTCGCGGATGACGATTTCGCGCTGCGACAGCAACCAGTCGGCGCCCTTGCCGTCGCCCGGCTTGGCCGGATCGAAATACACGCCGGCCGCGTACAGCTTGCCGTCCGGGTCGCGCCGCACGGCCAGGTCCGGCCGTATCAATTCCAGCGACTCGAAGCGCACGCCGGTGCCCAGCACGCTCCACCACGATAGCGTGGCCTGCACGCTCGGCAGCGCCAGCACTTGCGCGCCCTGCCGGTCGCGCAGCACCACGTCGCCCAGGAACAGATGCGGCCGCAGCCCGTTCCACGAGGCGTAAATGCGCGCGATGCTGACCGGATTGCCGACGGCGCGGCTGGCCATGCGCTCGATGTCGCCCTTGTAGTGGTCGATATTCGGCAGGATGGCGTAGCGCAGCGTCAGGAACAGCACGGCGAAGCCGAAGTACAGCAGCAGCACCAGCTTGACGGTGAAGCCGAGCACATGGTGGGTGGCGAGGTTGCAAAAGCGATAGGCGGCCTGAAGCCTGTGCCAGCGCAGGGCCAATGGCCCCTCGTTAGTCACCGTCTCCTCCGTCGTTTTTTGCATCAATAAGCTAATAAATCCGGCCCGGCGTAAAATAAATCGCTAAAATCGTCGCATCCATCGCCTTTTCCTCCGCCTTGAGGACAGTCTGGCAGTGCGGTGCGACCGTGCCCGGTTGCGGGTCCTGCGCCCGCGTCGCAATTTTACCGCATGCGCCGCCGAACACCGCCGTAATTACACGCCGTTACCCAACGCCACACCACAGCAACAGACCGGAAACAACGCATTTCATGACGCAAAGCAAACCGACCGCCGCCTCCCGTTACTACCAGCGCTGGCTGGCCGCCGCCCCCGACCGGGCGGCCAGGGTCGATGAACTGGCGCAATTATCGCTGGCCCAGCTCGATTTTTCCGACTATCTGGCTAAAGAGCTGGCCGGCGGCCTGTCTTTGGATCGGGCCATGCGGCGTTTGCGCAACTTGCTGCTCTGCGCCTTGATCCAGCGCGACCTGTCCGGCCGGGCCGATTTGGCCGAGGTGGTCGAGACGATGACGCGCTTCGCCGACTTCGCCATCGCTCGCCACCTGGAAGCGCTGGACGCCGACCTGCGCGCCGCGCACGGCACGCCGACCGGCCACGAGTCCGGCCAGGCCCAGCAATTGATGGTGCTGGCCATGGGCAAGCAGGGCGGCGGCGAGCTCAACGTGTCGTCCGACATCGACCTGATCTTCGTCTACGCCGAGGATGGCGACACCGTCATCACCGCAGCGGGCCAGCGCGGCCTGTCGAACCACGAGTATTTCATCCGCCTGGGCAAGAAGCTGATCGCCGCCCTGTCGGAGATCACCGAGGACGGCTACACTTTCCGGGTCGACATGGCGCTGCGGCCGAACGGCGGCTCCGGCCCGCTGGCGGCCAGCCTGAGCATGGTTGAGCAATATCTGATCGTCCAGGGCCGCGAATGGGAGCGCTACGCCTGGGTCAAGGCGCGCGCCGTCACCGGCTCGGCCGACGACATCGCCGCGCTCGACGCCATCGTGCGGCCCTTCGTGTTCCGCCGCTACCTCGATTTCGGCGTCATCGACGCGATCCGCAATATGCACGCGCAAATCCGCGCCGAGGTCAACCGGCAGGAGCGGCTGCATCCGGATCGCAGCAACAACGTCAAGCTGGGCCGCGGCGGCATCCGCGAAATCGAATTCCTGGCGCAAGTCTTCCAGCTGATACGCGGCGGCCGCGACGCCGCGCTGCGCGACCGCTCGACGCGCGCCACGCTGCGCACCATCGCCGAGAAATCCCTGCTAAGCCCAGCCATCGTCCTGCAACTGCTGGCATCCTATACCTTCTTGCGCAACCTGGAACACCGCCTGCAATACCTGGAAGACGCTCAAACCCACACGCTGCCGGCCAACGACACCGACCGCCTGACCGTCGCGCAAATGATGGGCCTGCCCGACACCGCCACTTTATTGGCCCAGCTGGAAGCGCATCGCCAGTTCGTCGCCGGCCAGTTCGATGAAATGTTCGCCGACAAAACCAGCGCCAGCGAGACCGATATCAACCCGCAGTCCAGCCATGAATGCGCCGATCCCGACAACCACCAAGCCATCGAGGCGCGTTTCGCCGTGCTCGGCTTTGACGATCCGGCCGGCGCCGCGCGGCGCCTGATCGCCACCTGGCAGGCACCGCGCCTGCTATCCTTGCCCGAAGCCAGCCGCAACCGGCTGGTCGCACTGGTCAATACCGCACTGCCGCTGATCGCCAAATGCGCGCAGGAATCGAGTGGCGGCAGCGCGCAGGCGACGCTGGGCCGGCTGCTTGACTTCCTCGAGGCCATCGCGCGCCGCTCGGCCTATCTGTCGCTGCTGACCGAATATCCGCACACGCTGACGCGCGTGATCCGCATGATGGCCGCCAGCGGCTGGGCCGCCACCTTCCTGACCCAGCATCCCATCCTGCTCGACGAATTGCTCGACGACCGCATCCGCAACGCGGTGTTCGACCCGCTGGCGCTGGCAGCCGAGCTCGACGAGCAGTTGGCCGGCGCCGCCGGCGACACCGAGCGCCAGATGGATATCTTGCGCGAAGTCCACCACGCCCAGTTGTTCCACCTGCTGGCGCAGGACTTGGCCGGCGACCTGACAGTGGAAAAGCTGGCCGATCACCTGTCGGCGCTGGCCGACACCATCGTCGCGGCCACGCTGCAAGCCGTGTGGCAGACGGTGGCCACGCGCCACCGCGAGGTGCCGCGCTTCGCGGTGATCGCCTACGGCAAGCTGGGCGGCAAGGAACTCGGCTACATCTCCGATCTCGACGTGATTTTCCTGTTCGACGATGAGGACCAGGACGCTCCCGGCCTGTACGCCAAGCTGGCCCAGCGTTTCATTACCTGGATGACGTCGCACACCTCGGCCGGCATCTTGTTCGACATCGACATCGCGCTGCGGCCGGACGGCGCCAGCGGCATGCTGGTGTCGAGCGTGGCCGCGTTCGAACGCTACCAGGGCAGCTCGGCATGGATCTGGGAACACCAGGCGCTGACGCGCGCCCGCTTCTGCGCCGGCGACGCCGCGATCGGACAGCAGTTTGAACAGATACGCGAGGCGGTGCTGCGCAAGGAGCGACCGCCGGCCCTGGGCTTGAAGGAAGAGGTGCTGGCGATGCGCCAGCGCATGCATGACGCCCATCCCAGCCGCAGCGCATCGTTCGACTTGAAACAAGATGCTGGCGGCATGATCGACATTGAATTCATCGTTCAATTCCTGGTTCTGCAATACGCATCCAACTTCCCGCAATTGACGGCAAATTCCGGCAATATCGCGCTACTGAAGTTGTGCGGCGAACTGGGGCTGATCGATGCCGGGCTGGCCGCCAAGGTGGCCGACGCCTACCGCCAGCTGCGCCGACTGCAGCACCAATTGCGTTTGCAGGGCCAGGATCTGGCACGGGTGGAGCTCAGTTTGGTGGCCGAGCACGCGGCCAACGTGCAGCATCTGTGGGCAGCAATTTTTAACAACATTCCTGAGCCAGAAGCACTACATTGAGGTGTATATTTACCTTCACGCAATAAGCGGCCCGACAAATCGCGGGACTGCTTGAGCTTGG
>Ga0209901_1000582_pt1 | contig 13597 bp, 18 predicted proteins | sample OrgsoiDNA_201058_FD_185806 | JGI IMG/M metagenome (GOLD analysis project Ga0209901, IMG submission 185806) | Permafrost soil microbial communities from the Arctic, to analyse light accelerated degradation of dissolved organic matter (DOM) -... | ecosystem: Environmental > Terrestrial > Soil >...
TGAACCGCGGGCGGGAAACATCGCCAAACGAGGTTATCGCCAGGGCGATAGCGTTGACTCGCCGGCTCGTTAGCGAGTCATGTGCCTTCGACGCTTCCCCCGTATCGACAAAACTCGTCAACAAAAACGATGCATTAGACCGGGCAAGCAAATCGGCGCGCGCATGTTGGACAATTTGAAGACTGGCTGCTTCGATTTTTGTACTACCCGGGGCGAGTTAAACGGGTCTTAACGATGATGCGGACATCGTCGAAGCCGGGTCTGGCGCCTGCTGGCCGTTTAGCGGCACCACAAACGACTGAAGGCGCAATACCCTCGGCAGGCGACTTGATGGAGATCGCGAATGCCATAAGAGCAGACAAAGCTGCGATTCCGAGTGCAAAGAGGATGGGCGTCGCGCTCCTCAACCGGTTGTAAAAGCGAACGTAGCTGGCATACGCGTGAACGTTTTGTTGGTAGGTATGATAAAGACGTACCTTTTCATACGCCATGTCGTACAAGGCCTTTGCCTCTATAGTCACTGCGTATCGCCTTTATCTCGCTCGACTCACGATCTGATCTGTGAGCGCCGGCGTCTTTATCGTCGCCGGGTTTGGTGTACAAAGATGAGAAGTAAAGTGGATCAGCCCGAAGCAGCCGCAAGGTGCTCAACAGTGCCGTACAGATGCAGCTAAAGCCCGCGACAAGCGCAATGCACGCGAGGTAGAACCGCAAGCTCCCCATCAGCGCACGAGTTGAACAACCAGGCATTGCGACGAATGATATTTCTTATTGCGACAGAGCCCGATTACGCCCTTCACGTTTGGCCTTTAGCAAAAGGGCATCCGCACGCTGGAGCGTGTCCTCCCATTGCTCCCCCGCGCGATGTTCGGCTACCCCGACGCTAACCGTGATGGAAACAGCCCGTCCCCCGACGTCCATGGAATGATCTGGAATTCCTTGCCAAATTCTGCCGATTACGCCCAATGCACTGTCCAGCGTCGATTCTGGCAGCAGCGCCAGGAACTCCTCGCCTCCCCACCGGCCGCACACGTCGTACTCGCGCATCTGGCTCTTCATGAAGTGAGCGACCTTTTGCAGTACGGCGTCCCCGGCTTCATGCCCGTACGTGTCATTGACCTGCTTGAAATGGTCTACATCGACGATGGCCAGCACAAATGGCTTACGATCCCGGCTCGCGCGCTCGACCTCTCCCTTTAGCCTTTCCATCAGTAGCCGTCGGTTCGGCAGGCCCGTGAGGGGATCGTGCGTGGACGCCTCTTTCAGCGCCAGATTCAGCTCGACCATCATTTTCTGATACCGGTCGGAAATCCGGGCGACCTTTTGCAATTGGCGCAGTTGCTTTTCAAAACGCACGACGAGGCCGTTGTCCTGTTCCCGCGCCAGGCTTTGATAAGCGTCGGACAACCTTGTAATCCGCTCGAGTCGAGCGAGCTGCTCGCCGTAGTGCTGCCAGAGTTGCGCGAGCGCTTCGCTCAAGTCGGACGGCGAATCGGCAAACTCGGCCAGAAGCGCCTGAATACGCTCCTCCAACGCAAGATGCTGACGTTTGATCACGCCGTGCGTCTTATTCATGACTGGCGATCAGAAATGGGAACGTGCAGTCTTCCTTGAACTCCTCTGCTAACTCCGCAAGCCGTTCGTTGCGCTTGTCGTAGTGCCATTTGACCGAGACAGCGCATCCTTTCACGTGCGCGTCTTCCAGCAGGTCGAAGATGTCCATCATCGCCTTGATGCTGCTGGTGTTGAGATAGAGCAGTTGCAATTCCACACGAAGCGAGTCGGCAGAATGGGCCAGGTAATCCTCGACCCACTGAATGATCTCGCCGAATAGCTCGAAAGCATTCTCCGGGTAAGAATCGCCTTGCATCTTCAGTACGCCTGCCTGCCAGTCGGCCTGTATGGCGGGCGTGGACTGGCTTGCGGAAACATTGATATTCTTCACGATACGATGCCCGATAGTGTTCAGATTACCGCGCGCAGGCTAAAGAATGCGCGATCGTCGCCATGCTCGATCAGAGCAGCCTGAAGCGGCTCGCTAGCCTTTCTTGCGATGTCCAATAACCCCAGGCCGGCTCCGCCGGTAAGCGCCGGGTCTCTCGGCTTGCGCAGTTGTTCCTTATAAACGGCTTTCAGTGCGGCTTTATCCAGCGTGGCAAGCGCGTTGATACGGCTCATCACCGCGTGTCCGTCGCCTACCTCGACCAGATTGCCCGCCGAGACGATATAGCGGCCTCTCTCGTCGCGCGAGATCACCACGGTGGCCGCGGTCTCCACCTCTGGGTAGCCGCGTCGCGCCACGTAGTGCCGGATATTCTGGGTCATTTCAATATAAGCTGCGAAAACATCCAAGGCCGCCGCCGGGAGCGCCTGGTCCGCCGCCAGGTAGTTCTTCAAAGCATTGCCAATCTCCTCGATCAGGCTGCGAGAAATTGGCCCGTTGAAGCACAGCATGATTCGCTCGCGATTAAAGTTCTCGCGCAACGCGTAAAGATCTGGGGAGTGCATGGAGGCTCCGGCTTAGGTGGATGTAGTCATATTGGACGAAACGACACCATGGTTACGTCGTCGCGCTGCGGCTGGCTGCGCTGGTAGTCGGCAAGCGTATCGGCGAACGCATCGGGTTGTTCCGTCAGGGGTAGGTCCGCATGAGCCACCAGAGCCTGTTTGAAGCGTTCATTGCCAAAGCAAAAGCCGTCGTCCCCGCCAGCCTGATCCAGGTAACCGTCGGTCACGAGATAGTACGTACGCCCCGCTGTGAGCGGGAACCCGGTATTGGCGAACTCACCAACGCGCTTATGAGCCAGTGGACGCCGGGCTCCCTTAATCTCTTCAACCCGGCCGTCATCACAGACATAAAGCGACATTTTTGCACCCGAAAATGACATATGCCTCGCCGTACGATCCACATAGATGAGCGCGGCGTCTGCATGCGTTGCCAGCGCGCTGTCGAGATGTGAAGCGCTCAACATGGCACGCAGCGCCGTATCAGTACGGGCCAGGATGGCGGCCGGATCACGCATCCCCACTTCCGCAATGGCGTGACTTATCGCGGCGTGAGCCAGCATCGTCATGAGTGCGCCGGGTACGCCATGACCTGCGCAATCCACGACCCCTATCAGGAAATTATCACCATCCTGATGGAAAACATAAAAATCCCCCCCCACCACGTCGCGCGGTTTCCAAAGCACGAAATAGTTCGCACCAAAATAGCGAGCGAGCTGCCGATGCGGCAAAACGGCAGCCTGTATCAGGCTTGCATAGTCGATCGAGTCAGCGATTTTCTTGTGAGTAGATGCCATTTCAAGGTTGGCCGCTGCCAGCGTCGCGGTGTGGCGCTCGACCGCTGCGGCCATGCCATTGAATCCCCTTGCCAGCACGGATAGCTCGTCATTGCCTGCTTCTCGGTTGCGCACACCGTATTTGCCCCTGGTGACGTGCTGCATATTGCCGACCAGTTGATAGACAGGATTGACGATTCGCCTGCGAATATAAAATCCGAATGAGACCATGCCAATAACGGCAGCGCTCACAACAAAAAGCGCGAGGCGAACATACATCAGCTGACGCCGCTCCAAGATTTGCAGTGCGTTGGCGGTACGCGCGTCCACGGCTGCCCGAAAAGTCTGGATTGGCGCCATGATGCTCGCCTTTTCGACCTGATACGACTCGCCATAAAGGAGCGAACGCGCATAACCCGGATCCGGCGTCCGCCTGATCGTCAGGTTCCCGGCGGAATCCATGAACAGACCCTCCATGGCTGCGAAGGCCTCTTTCTCCATATTGACGAGTTTGTCCGAGCGCGACTGCGATTGTTGAAGCAAATCGAATTCGTGTGCGGTGAAACCAGCGCGGCGCATGAGTTCCTTGAGCGGCACCGCTCGTGCTCCCGGAAGGTGTGCGTCATGAGGCAGCCACCAATAAGTGCTGGTGTAGTCGGCTGGCCGAGGTCTTTTCCCATTACGGATATCGAGAATCTCGAAGTATTGATTTTCGTAGAGGCGGTTTCCAGTCGAAATATACGTGCTCGCCATGCGCGTCAGGTCGTCGGAGCTTTGCCGCAATTCATCCGCCAGCTTGAACGACTCGAATCGCTTTTCCTGGCCGCGGATTGTGTCGTGCTCAACATCGAGGATCTGGTACAGAATAAATAAAAGCAGCAGTAACAGAACGCTCAGCGTGGCCGTTGCAATGGTCGTGAGAGTTTTGATTTTCATGGCGGTCTGCCTGCACTTCTTCGTTTGTCCTGGAGTGGCCAGTGCCGGCGAAAATAGTCTCGTGGGATGATACCGACGCTGATTCACAGCGGCTGCATGCCTTTCCCCCACAAGAACATTACGGCATCCGGCCGTTGTTCTTGAGGTAGACGGATGCATCACAAAGTTGGTGCAAAATCGAATGCGATGTCATCAATGATGCCATCGCCGATGAATAAACGCGCTGATACCGATTATGACCCGCGCCGAAACGGCGTTCGAAAAGGCTCTCGAGGTGGCAACGAAATGGACCAAGTGGATGATCAGCGAGCAGGACGCGCCCGTGATCGAACGCTTGCTTGCGCTGCAAGGCTTTTGCCTTTCAGCTATCGGCGGAAGTCGACCCAGGGTGTGTGGAAACCCGACGAAATTACAATGCGACGCATGACCGCTGCCCCCGCGCGGCGCGTTTGGCTGCCTTTGCGGCCATCTACGCGACCTACCGGCAATCCGCTGGAAGATCGAGAATCTTGGCAAGCTGAGGACACGCGATGCGACCCGCTTTACCCATCAGGGCGCGTTACTGGAGGAAGGCTTCGCGGCGCTCGTTGACAGCTAGACGCCTGCCTATGGCAAGTAACCACGTGTGTTCGTAGACGTTCTTGCGGCTCACTGTTTGATTCAGCCCCTGCGGGCGTATGCGTCAGAGCACGTGTCGATTTCGTGCTGCGCGATAATCGGAAAGACGCCAGGTGTCGATGCGTTGCTTAAGCGACCTGGCCTGTTTTTCGGATCTCTGAACACGGCCGGTGAGGCACATGCTGCCATCAGGATCGCCGAGATGATTACGAGCACCTTTTCATCGTTATCGTTATCGGTCTCTATGCTGTTCAATACAACGGGGCTCGGCCTACAACGTAGCCCGCTAGACGAACACATGAGATCTTACGTCGTCCTCGAAATCGACCGTCCAGTGAGTGCCGTTACCAGCGGTGTATCCACGAGTAATATTGCCAAAACTAACCATAACCTCGCGCTCCAACACCTTGATGTCACTGGTCCCGACTAAATCCTCCGTATAAGACACGGTAAATGCGTCTGGCGCGAGCCCGGCATCCAAGCAGACTGTTCGGAAGTCTTCCTGCTCGCTTCGGGGCAAATCGTCGAAGGTCTTGTTGGCCATTTCCGTCTCCACGTGGTCTAGCACGATCGTAGCACGCAGTAGCTGCCAGCCTTTGGCTCCGCCACTGGCAGCTACCATCTCGCGGACAAGGCCTCCAAGCTAGGGTTTGAGAGTGGGTAGCGCTACCGGAAAGCCACCGCTACCGCTGATACCTCGCCAGCATTGGAGGTAGCGGCGTAGCGGAAAATTCGGGGCTGTCGTGGCAAACAGTCAGCCTCCGATGTGCGTGTAATTTTCTGATACCAATTCGCCTTAATCGACACACTTCGCCGCGATCGACGGCACGGTTCGTGCGCTCTACCGTGTACTGGAGAGAAATCATGATCAAGCTCATTCTCGCTATGGCGCTTGCAACCGGCCTCGCTGGCTGTATCGTCGCCCCTGCTGGACCCGGCTATGGATATGCGTATGCGCCCGGTTATTACACGGCGCCCGTAGTTGGGGTCGGCATTGGCGGTGGCGGCTATTGGAGACGATAACGTTGGCAGCGCCTATCGTCAATTATCGAGAACAAATCGATGAAAGAAATCGCCATGATTCTCGCCGTCGCTGTTACGAGCTTGTCCGCTGCAGCTCCTGCCTTCGCCTACCACGACGATCTCCATCATCATTGGCATCATTGTCACCGCGTCTGGCATCACCATCATTGGGAAAGCTTTTGCCGGTAAGTCTACGAAACCGGCGGTGGACCCGCCGTCGCCCTCGCTAGGACGACAAGAGGAAGTACTTCTACATCCGATAGAATCGTTCGTCATACTGAGTCTTCAGTCGCGGCGGTAGGGTTCGAGCGACCCATGAGTGAGACGGATCCGCGGAGCAAGCGTTGCGCGGTCGAGAAATACGATCTTACGCATGCTCAACTCCTTTGCCTTTCTACAGATGGCGCTTTACTTCGGCCAGGACATGGCCGGCGGTGATGCCGAAATGTTCGAACAGCGTGTCCGCACCGGCAGATGCGCCGAAGCCAGTCATTCCGACGAAGCCGCCCCGCTCGCCCAGATCTCCAGCCGTTCGCGTAGGTAGCGGCGATTGGGGAGGCCCGTGAGGGGATCGTGGCGAGCCCAATAGAGCATTTTCGCCTCGGACTGCCGGCGCTCCGTCACGTCTTCGATAATAATGACGGCGCTCCCGTCAGGCACTGGGTTTCGAGTCATCTCGAGTTGGCGTCCGTCGCTGAGAGTCAGGTCGAGGGGACCGCCTTCCTCTGATTGGCGCCGGACAATCGCGGCCATCGCGGCGATGTACATAAAAAGCGGCGGCACGAGAATCCACGACGCACCGCGAGGCGCGAGCAGCGCGCCCAGTCCGATAGGAACCGCCCCCAGGCAAATCTGTGCGATAGCCAGACGGGGCAACGCCGCATTTCTCGACGCTATCCCGCCTAAAATCCCGGCCGTGACCATGATCGCAAGAGAGCCCAGTTGCGCGTCCTGGGACATCACACATGCCATGGGACCGACGCCTAACATGAGGCTGGCCAGCAGCGAAAGCGGCGCGTATCGAGCTGCCCAGGGACCGGGATGAATCGCATCTGGGCAGAAGCTGAGAGGCTCGGGACAATGCCAGCCCGCACGCCGGAACCCACTCACGCTTACAACACTGGAATGATCAGATGCTGGCCCACAAGAATGAGGTTCGGGTTCGGCAGGTTGTTGCGCTTCTGAATCTGGACGTACTTTGCGGCGCTTCCCAGTTGGCTCGACGCGATCAAATTCAACGTATCGCCCGCCTTGACCAAGTAGGCCTTCTCGCCGCTTGTTGCCGCAGTCGTGACGACCTGATTGCTGATGAAATACTTCCTCAACAGATTCAGGTACTCGGGAGACTGCTTGACCTTCGCAATAGCGGAATTCAGATAGACCAGAAGCGTGGCGTCATCCTTGCGCACTCCGATCTTGTAGGCCAGATTCGAACCATCAAGCTTCGTGACCGCAAATGTCAGGTCGGTACCTTCGATCTCCGATACGCCGAACGGGTAGTCGTAAACAATGGCGTCGACCTGTCCGCTGTCCAGATAATGAGAAGTCCAGGAGCGCTCGCCGTTGATACTCGCATCAGACAACTCGACGATCTTGCTCGTCGGAAACGCTTTTTCCGCAAACGCTTTGACGTCCGGGTCTCCCTTCAGGATGCCAACCGTTTTGCCGGCCAGATCGGTCCCCGACTTTACCGGTGAACCCTTTCGCACGATCAGCGAGTAACCAAAGTCGTCGATATAAGGCACCGTATAAACCACGCCACTCGGCGTGTCATCCGGGAAAGTAAGCCCGTCCATGGCAACGTCCACGACCGCGTCGCCATGTTTGTCGGACTGCGTCAATTGCGCGGGCACGGCTGGGTAGGTATCCACGCCGTGGTTCGTGTCCACCTTTATGCTGCCGTGATCGCCTGAAGCAAATTCCTTCTGCGAAAACAGCAGCTTCGCGAAGTCGACATTAAAGCCCTGCGGCTTACCGTTGTCTTCCGAGTAAAAGGGCTTCGACGGATTTTCCACGCTGACGCGCACAACGCCGCTGCTAAGGATCGCTTTTAACGTGTCACTGGTCGGCGCTGGGCCTGACGGCGTATTGGACGCCGTCTTCGGCGTGTCAGAATCACTCCACCCGCTGCTCGCTGCTCCGGCTGCCGGGACATCGGTGGCCGTGACGTGCTGCTCGCCCTCACCGAGCAAGCCCTTCACTCCCCCGTGATAGATGAACCACCCAGCAGCGAGCACGATCAGAAAGAGAGCGGATCCCAGTATTTTCTTCATGTCTTGTATGTGAATAGCTAAAGGTTGTTTTCGTGTTTCGGCGCAGGACTGCGCTTACTTCGGCTGCACGGGCGAGCCTAACTGCTGCTGCACCGGCTGAGCTGCAATCGTGACGTCAATGGCGGCCTTTGCCTGCTGCACCTCGGAATTCTCCATCAGGGACGTTTCCATTTCGGAGAACGCCTTATTGACTGAATTCATCACCGAATCGAGCGCTGCGTCAGTCGTGATCTGGGCAAACGTATTGCTCGACTGCATGCCGGCGATCTTGTTCATACGCTGCGCTGATTGCGACATGTCCCACAGTGCCTTCGCCCGTTCGATGGCGTCAGAAAAGCGCTGCAACTCCTGCTGAACCTGCTTGTACCGGCCTTCGCGGAAGGCAAGAAGTTTGTTCATCGTTTCTAGCTGCGACTCGAAGCGACCGGCGTCTTCGGGATATTGCTTTTTGAAAACACTTGTCTTCTGTTCGAAGTTCTTCACTTCGGTGCGAAAAGCCGTGATGCTGTCCTTAAATTTTTCGGCCGCCTGTCTCTTGTCGTTCAATTCGTTGTACAGCGTCTCGATCGGATTCTTCTCCGCCTCGGTGACCATCATTTTGACCTTTTGGTTCGCAAACTTCATCGCAATGACCGGCGCGAAATTGATCGCCGCCAAGCCCAGGACCGCGGCCACGATTAATCCAACAATCCCCTTGATCAACAAGATTGCCAGTGGCGCACCAACGGCAATACAGAGGCCGATAATGGCCCACTTGATGATTCTCACCTTAGTCTTGTTTGAGGTTGGTTCCACGGACGTATTGCCATTCGACATTTGAATCCCCTTTGACATTTGCAACGGTTTCATTTGATTAACTTGTTCAATTGCCCAGCAAAGTCGTCTCTGAATGCAGCCACGGATCCTTGTCCGTGCAGCCGTGATGTCCCGATTTATGTGCTCAAGCGCCAAGGCGGCAAGCTGCCTGCCTCGATATCAATGTGGAGTAGCCGTGAGCCACGGCATTGCGCATTTGACAAGCGAACGCAAGGGGCAACGCAGGGTTCGCGGTCGCAAATTCCGGGTAGTGCACCTCGACGTTATGGCAAGCCTCGCCGATGATCTCGATGTTTCGGATCACGGCGTCCTGGGTCACCTCGTTCTTCATGAACTCCTGCTCGTTCATGTCGACGGTGTATCGCTCGATGCGCCGAATAGCCTGCGGAACGTGCTCAAGATAGTGAGGTAATCGATCCTTGTCACGGCTCATACCGGGACTGCCTCAGCAAAGACGATCGCACGAAAATCCGCAGGTAGGGCGTTCGGAGTCACCACATCAACCGGCACACCAAGGAGCTGCAGCAGTTCGTGCCGGATCGCGCCGATGTCGAGGAGTGTCGTTTCCGGCGTCGGGTCAATCGAAATGTCGAGGTCGCTGCCCTCGGAATCGTCGCTGTGAATGACGGAGCCAAACACGCGCGCCTTGGAGGCGCGATGAGCCGCAACCACTCGACGAATGGCTTCTCGGTGACTTACAAACGCAAGGGATGACTTCATTGCTTCAAACTCCTCTTCGACACGGCCAAACGGCGCTTGATTGTCCTTCTACCCTTCACATTGCCGCTTCCTCAAATCCTGATGCATGACCCCATATTGGTACGCGTTGCGTACCATGTCAAGCAATAATCTTACCTTTCGTTTTATGACCAGACACCAGACGGTCGACCGCCGCACGCGCAAGTGCAGGAAGTGGCCGATAGTCCTTCGACGTGTCCGGCATCCGATACGTTTTGAGCGCACGTGGGTTGATGCCGGACGATTCGGCAAGTTCATCCCAAGTGACACCGAGCGCATCCTTTGCTGACTTCAAGAATTCTTGTTGGGTAGTATTCGACATGGCCTTTTTGATGATACGCGTTGCGTACCATCATAACGCGTGCTGAGCGCTATGAATATAGCGGCATTTCTCCCCGACTCTTGAATGGGCGGAAGCTTCGCGGACTAAGATTTCCCGCGCGTCAAATCACCCCAGCGACGATCGCGACGAGCTTCACCGGATCACTGTCAATTCAGGTGTTATGTCAAAGCGGAGATCCCGCCGACGCTGACTCGCAGTGACGCACGCGGAAATATGTGTTTCGCGTCAGCGCGCTGCGCCGCCACGCCATAGGTTATCCACAGGGCTGTCAACAAAAACGGGGGATAACTTTTGTTGTCTGCTGACGCGGGCGTTCGATACATCCTGCACAAGAGCAGGCGATTGAAAGCATGTGCCAATTCAGTCAACGTCGCTTGACCTTTGCTGCGACAGACAGGGCCTAGACGAGCTTGTTTCGCCGTAGCTCTCTGGACACCGCCTCATACCATTCAACGAGTTCTTGAGGGCATCGATTGATGTCCGACAAAATCAACGCGCTTGAACTCAAGGCCAGACCGACCAGACAACGGAGTTGATGCGCGGGCACCGTCTTGGCCAATTCTCGAACAGCCAGGGAAACGAAGTTGACCATGGCCCGCCGGCGTGTCGCGCTCAAGGTCTTTGGCTTGCCGGAGTCCAGCCTGAGTGAACGAAGGATGTTCCCGAGATAGCTCGAATGGGCGACCCGGCTGACGGGCGCATTGTCGAACAGTCCTTGGATCTCTGCGGAAATGATGAGCGTGGCGATGGCTATCGTCTCGTGCTTGGTCAGCGTGTTCCTGTCAAATAAACCCATAGCGCGTTCATCCCCTTGGCAGCCTGCGGTACTCAACGCGGTTCGTGGGAGCCAGCCTCCCAATGCGCTCGACGAGGTCTGCAGGTATCCCGCGATGCACAGGGATGACAATGCGCCGGGTTCTGACTTCGCAACGTCTCTTTCCTCACACAAATAATGAATTGTTTGGGAATATACGTTGATGCCCGAACACTTAAATCGGGATTCAAACGCCCCCAGACGCCCTCACTGAATTCATCGGGCCACCTGGGCGATTGCCCAAGTGAGCATTTACTCGTCATGGGTGTGCGAAGCCATTGCCATCGATCGCGATCTTGGCCACGCACGAATCACATGCAACACCAGTTCGCAAGAGTTTGCGGTGTAGCCAATTGTCACCTAATTTAAATGGATCATTCGCTCCGATACCACGGGGATTCCCATGCTGTTTGTGACCTTCCACGGTGGCAAGCTCACCAAAGACGTCCCTTGTCCGGTGAACAACGTCTACGCTTACGACGAGACGGTATCTGTTGGTTCGCCGCCGCCCTACCTGAATGTCCTTTGCGTTCCGGCGAGCGTCGAGCTTTCAGAATTGAGGGACCTTTCCTTTGCAAACGGCTTTCTCTACGTCGCCAACGGGGCGAAGACGACCAGCAACGTCCTTTGCTTCGCAAAGGTGCCCACCTCGGCATTGCCGAACGAAAACTGGTTTTACGTCGGCGCATTCGCTTCGGGCGGTCAAGGCAACGGGAACGTGCTGGCGATAGATCACCCGTTCGCTGTCGAATTCACGGCGGACGGGCGCAGTTGCTTTGTCTCCAGTCAGGACACCAACGTCGTCACCCTGATGAACGTTTCGACCGACGGAAAAACCGGCAGCGTGCAACAAGGCGCCGCAGCGTTCTGGCTCAACCAGTTTCTCAAGCCTTCGAAAAACCCCGGGTTTCTCGACGGGACGTTCGTGGCATCGGCGACGGCGGCTTTACCGCCGGTGCCCGCTACACCACCTGTGCCGACCGCCCAGGGAGGACTTTCGTACAGCACGTCCACCGCGGAGCCGGCCGTATCCGGTAAAGGTGGGCAAGGGAAGATTCGGCATTCCGTGCGCGATGTGGTGCTGTGCAACGGGGTGCTGTGCGTAGCCGATGAGGCGGCAGGGGTCATCAGGCTGTACGACCCCGCGTCGGGCACCTACTGGGGCTCCAGTAACGCGGTCGGCGACGCGACCCATCTGGTCGCGCAGGGTGGGCAGACCTTGTCGTTGACCGCGAAGATAAAATTACCGGATTCAGGATCAGGGATGACGTTCGACAGCGCAGGCAATCTCTATGTCGCCCTTCGAAAAAAGCAACAGATCTACCGGTACGATTCGAGCAGAAACGGCACCTTATTTGTGGATAATCTTCCGGATCAACCCGAGTTCGTCGTGTACGCAGCGAACACCTGACGCCCACTCGCGGCCGCCAATAGAGTTGAGCACAACTGAGACAGCCGCGGTCAAGAGAGAGTCATGCATCCATCGGGTCGAGTCTGGCTATCTAGCGCTCGCAAACAATACCCACCCCTCACCGGAGGTCCGGCATGTCCACACGTACCGTGTCAATGTCCCGCGAGGAGACACCGGCAATAGCGCTTGCCCTGCAAGGTGGTGGCGGGCTCGGCGCTTATCACATTGGCGCCTACGAAGCGCTGGCCGAAGCGCGATTGCTACCTGACTGGGTGTGCGGTATTTCGATTGGCGCTTTCAATGCCGCGGTGATCGCCGGCAATCCGCCGGAGCACCGGGTCGCAAAGCTGGTGGGATTCTGGGACGCCATTTCGTGGCCGGACGTTCCTCTACTCGCCCACGCTCTCCAGTTACGTTATTGGCATAATACGGCGAGTTATGCCAATGCCCTTTTGTTCGGGCAACCTGACTTCTTCATACCCCGCAACCCTCTTTCTTTACTCGCTCCTAGCGCGCCGCCCCAAGAGACGAGCTTTTATGACACGACGCCGATGCTGTCCACGCTGCGGCGTTTTGCGGAGTTTCCCATACACGGAAAAACGGCTGTTCGACTGAGTCTCGGTGCGACCGACATCGAAACGGGCAACGTTCATTATTTCGATAGCACACGCGACGATATCGGACCAGCGCACGTGTTGGCCAGTGGGTCCCTACCGCCCGGATTCCCCGCAACACGAGTGGATAGCAAGTTGTATTGGGACGGCGCTTGCGTATCGAATACGCCCTTGGACGAAATCGTCGACCAGTCAAATCATGGCCACCTCGTCGTATTCTTGATCGATCTATGGAATGCTGCCGGCAAGCCGCCCCGGAACATGAATGAGGTCCTTTGGCGTACGAAGCAAATCGAGTATGCCAGCCGAACTGACTACCACCTCAAGTCTGTTGCGACCAAGGTCCAATTACGTCAGGCCATGCAATCGCTGAAAGTGCGAAATGCCCCGGAAGCCGTCGCCGTGCCGGACGACCCCGTACTGCGTACCCGGCGACTAGACATCGTGCATATCATCTATCGTCCGGGCCCCGATCAAATTCCCGAGAGCGACGCAGAATTCTCACGCGATTCAATTGCCGAGCGGCGACGGGCCGGGTACGCCGACTTAAAGGGGGCGATTGCAAAGGCGCCGTGGTTGACCGAGAAATTGCCCGCCCATCTCGGTGTGCTCGTCCATCGCGTCGAAAATGGCCAGGTGACATCAGTACCTTCGTGAGGCGGGTTTTGGAGCCTCACTGGCAAAACTTCGGACATGGCAGCAGCCGCCAGATCCAGGACCTCGGAAAGCC
>Ga0209901_1000583_pt1 | contig 13593 bp, 14 predicted proteins | sample OrgsoiDNA_201058_FD_185806 | JGI IMG/M metagenome (GOLD analysis project Ga0209901, IMG submission 185806) | Permafrost soil microbial communities from the Arctic, to analyse light accelerated degradation of dissolved organic matter (DOM) -... | ecosystem: Environmental > Terrestrial > Soil >...
CATCTACGCCTATACACGCGATGCAGGCCGGGACGCGACTAACTCTGACTTCGATCTGCAAGCGCGGATGTTCACGCCTCGCATGACAGAAGACCCGGCGACGGGCAGCGCAACCGGCGCTATGGCGGCACTCGTCGCCGAGGTCCGGGGCGTATCGGAGTTGGTGCTGCGCGTTGGTCAAGGCGTAGACATGGGGCGGCCGAGCGTCTTGATCGCCAGCGTCGACATTGACAACGGCAAGCCAAGAGTCCGCATTGGCGGTAAATGTGTCAGCGTGATGGAAGGATCGTTTTGGCTCGATTCTTCTGACTAGACCTGAGCGTGAGCAGCAGTGCGGCGACCTATTAGTGGCTACGTAGAGCTTCTTAGCCGGCTTCGGCTATGCCTTCCTACGCGCCCCGCAAGCCCCCGACCCTCACCGCAGCATGAATGACATCGCCGACAAGCAGTTCAACATACGCACCACATGTTCGACGGACGCTGCGTTAAAGCGCAGCGTCACGCCATCCACTCGGGTAAGCGACGGCCACTGACAAAACAGATCGGCAAGCGCTGTGGTCTGCACGCGCAGTTCGCAATCAACCGGCGCGGATAACACACGCGCGGAATCGCGGATCGTGCCCCCCGCCACGTGACGTTCAACAACCGCGCGTGCCGCACGCTCGATCGCCACGCACGCGCTTTCCGGTGTCTGTGTCACGCCGCTCGCGTGACCGGTCGCGGTCTTGGTAACGACGAAGCTGGCGTCGGGGAATTGCGCTCGCGTTTGCTCGGCGAAAACATCGTCGCCTGAAAGCAGCACGACCTGCGCGCCGTGTTCCGCAGCCAGTACGCCGTACAACCCTGCTTCACCGGTCTCCACGCCGTTCAATAACACCCGCGCAAACGCGAAGCTGTTGATGGTGTGGGCGAGAATACCGCGGCTCTGCGACATCGCGTGGTAGCCGATCATGAATACAAGTGCGGCTCCGTATTCCAGTCCCGCCATCATGCCAAGCGTCCGGGGTTTGCCTAATACGACTTGCGCGCGGGCATCGAGCAGATCCGGTAGCAAGTTGCGGAACCCGCCATGCGAATCGTTGACCCAGACCTGCGTTGCGCCGCCCGCAAATGCCCCTTGTATTGCGGCGTTTGCTTCAAGCGTCATCCACCGGCGAGCGCGTTCATATTCGCCGTTGCCCGCACGTGTTTGCTCGGGATGGAACACACCCGCGATGCCTTCTATATCGACTGAAATCAGGACGTTCATTGGGAAAATAAAAACCAGGTCAGGTGAGAAGTTGCGCGATATCCGGCGCCGCGTCGAGTAATGAAAGACGTCGATGGCCATCGCGGCCCGACAACGAGGTAGCGCTCCAAAGCGCGTCGACGATAGCCTGTTCGACGCTATCCGCACAGGCCTGGAAGAGCGGATCGAGCCGGGTATCGGCGAGTATGGGAGGCAAGGAAATGCGGGTGGCGTTGTGCGGGACTGTGTAGGCCGTGGAGAACGCCAAGGCGATATCTCCGCTGCCGTGTCCGTAGACGGAACCGGTGCGCGCCAGACCGGCTGCGGCGCGCATGGACAAGCGTTTCAGTTGGCGCGCATCGAGAGCCGCGTCCACGGCGATGATCATGATGATTGAGCCCTGCTCCGGTTTTACAGCGCTGGCATGGGCGCTGCGCTCCGCCAGTATCCGGCCGACCGGTTTGCCTGCGAGCGTGAGCATAGGCAACCGGCCGAAGTTGGCGAGCACCAAAGCGCCCACGGCGACCGTCTGTCCCGCTACGGATATCATGCGCGAAGCCGTGCCTATGCCGCCCTTCAGGTCGAAGCACGACATGCCGCGCCCAGCACCCACCGAGCCGCTGGCTACGTCGTCACTCGCCCCACCACGTGCTCGCTCATAGTGTTCGCCGGTGACCGCCAGCGCCTGGATATCGTTCAGGTAACCGTCGTTGCATTCGAACACGAGCGGATTCACCGTCGGCCATTCACGCCCGACCTGTGGGTTGGTACGGATCGTTGCACGAATCTGCGCCTCAGCGATCGCGCCGACACCGAACGTATTCGTCAACGCGATCGGGGTCTCGAGCACGCCAAGCTCTTCAACCTCCATGAGACCGGTGCTCTTCCCGAAGCCGTTGATCACGGTTACCCCAGCCGGCACCTTGCTGCAATATGGATCGCCCCCATGCGGATGAATGACCGTGACGCCGGTTTGCACCGGCCCGTCGTCAAGCGTGCAATGGCCGACCGTCAGGCCTGCTACATCGGCGATAGTCCCAAGCGGCCCGCACGGCAACACTCCAATGGCGGGCCTAAGGGGCAAACCGGTATCGCTCATGGCCGGTCGAGCTTTGGGTCGAGCGCGTCGCGCAAACCGTCGCCGAGCAGGTTGAACGCAAGCACGGTCACGAAAATGGCGAGGCTGGGAAACAACGCGATATGCGGCGCCGTGACCATGTCGGCGCGTGCTTCGTTGAGCATCGCGCCCCACTCCGGCGTAGGCGGTTGCGCGCCAAGACCGAGGAACGACAGGCTCGCCGCGGTGATGATCGAGGTTCCAATGCGCATCGTGAAATACACAACCACCGACGATATGGTCCCCGGCAGGATATGCCGCATGATTATTGTCCAGTCCGACGCGCCTATGCTTCGAGCCGCCTCGATATACGTCAGTTGCTTGAGCATCAGCGTATTGCCGCGCACGAGTCGTGCAAACGCTGGAATGCTGAAGATGGACACAGCGCAGATCACGTTGACCATGCCGTTGCCGAGAATTGCCACCACGCCGATCGCGAGCAGGATGCCGGGAAACGCGAACAGGACGTCCGCCACGCGCATGGTGATGCGATCCCACCAGCCTTCGTAGTAACCGGCAAGCAGACCGAAGAAAGTACCGATCGCCGCACCGATTGCGACCGACAGAAAACCCGCAGCAAGCGAAATGCGAGTACCCGTCAGGATCCGGCTGAAGATATCCCGGCCTAATGAATCGACGCCAAACCAATGCACGACCGATGGCCCCGCGTTCAGCGCGTCGTAGTCGAAATAGTTTTCCGGATCGTACGGAACGATGTGCGGCGCGACGATCGCGACCACCACGAGCAGAAGCACCAGCACGCCCGCCGCGAGCGCAACGTGCTGCTTCCGGAACTTGCGCCAGAACTCGCCCCAGGGTGTGCGGATCGCGCTGTCTGCCTGCGTTCCCGGCGCCACGATATTCGTCTCACTGCCTGTCGTGCTCATGCGGACCTCACTTGAAACGGATGGTCGGATTGATGACGGCATACAGCACGTCGACAACCAGATTGATGACGATGAACTCAAGCGAAAACAGCAGCACCTCAGCCTGGATCACCGGATAGTCGCGCATGGCAACGGCATCGACCAGCAGGCGCCCGAGGCCCGGCCAGTTGAATACGACTTCAACTACGATGGAGCCACCTAGCAGGAAGCCGAACTGCAACCCCATCATGGTGACGACCGGAATCATCGCGTTGCGCAGGCTGTGCTTCACAATTACAAGCCACTCAGGCACGCCCTTGGCGCGTGCGGTGCGCACGAAGTCCTCATGCATCACTTCGACAAATGAGGCACGCGTGAAGCGCGCCATGACTGCGGCAACCGCCGCGCCGAGCGTCAGCGAAGGCAACACGTAGCTCTTCCATGAACCGTCTCCGACAACCGGCAGCCAGCCCAGCTTCACCGAGAAGATCTCCATCAACAACATGCCGAGCGCGAACGCGGGGAATGAGATTCCCGATACCGCCAAGGTCATGCCGAGGCGGTCAGGCCATCGATTACGCCACACCGCCGACGTTATCCCCACCGCCATTCCGAAGATTACTGCCCACACCATGCTCACCAGCGTCAGCAGCAAGGTCGGCATGAAGCGCTCGCCGATCTCCGCGCTGACGGGCCGCTTGCTGCGCGTCGAGATACCGAAATCGCCATGTGCGATCCGCCAAAAAAAGTGCACGAATTGCTGTGGCATCGGCTTGTCGAGACCAAGATCGCTGCGTACAAGGGCAACGGTGGCGTCGTCTGCTTCGGGACCGGCCGCAAGACGCGCGGGGTCCCCCGGCAACAGGTGCACGAACAGGAACACCAGCACCGCGACGATAAAAAGCGTCGGCAGCAAGCCCATGAGACGTTTGACGAGAAAGTTCAGCATGAAGGCGACCCGGCTGTGATGCAGCCACTGTGGCCGGATGTTCCCGGCTACAGCGCACAACAGCAAAAGAGAATACGGAGCAGTCCGGCATGACGGGCCGGACCCACGCGAACAACCCTACTTGATCGCGATCTCGTCGAAGTTGAACGAACCGTCCGGCGCCACGTAAGCACCCGACAGGCGTTTGCTGCGCGCATAGAGCACGTTTTCCTGGACCAGGAAGATCCACGGTGCGTCGGCCCAGATGCGCTTTTGCGCGTCCGTGTACAGCGCCGTTTTCTGCGCGCGGTCGGGGGTCTCGAGCGCCTTCGACAGATCGGCGTCGACGGTATCGTTCTTGTAGTAAGCGGTATTCGTGAGCTTCGGCGGCATTGAAGTGGATGCCAGCAGCGGCGAGATCGCCCAGTCGGCTTCACCGGTCGACGACGACCAGCCGGCGTAATACATCCTCACGGGCGCGCTTGCCGGGTCCGGTGCGCTCTCAACCTTTGCCACGCGCTGCCCTGCTTCGAGCGCTTCCACTTGCACCTTCACGCCGACCTGTGCGAGTTGCTGCTGCACGAATTGAATGACCTTTTGCGAGGTCGAATTGTTATACGCCGACCAGAGGGTGGACTCGAAACCGTCCGGATAACCAGCCTCTTTCAGCAGGGCGCGCGCCTTGGCGGGATCGTACGGCCACGGGCCGGTTTTCGCCGCGTAGTCCACGCCCTGGGGCACGACACCGTCGGCTGGCGTGGCGTAACCTGAGAACGCTACCTTCGTGAGGGCATCCTTGTTCACTGCATAGTTCAGCGCTTCGCGCACCTTCGGGTTATCGAATGGCTTCTTCGTCATGTTCAGGCTGATATACCGCACGATGATCGACGGTCCCGCGAACACGTCGACCTTAGGGTCCGCCTTGAGCATGGCAGCCTGCTCGTAGGGCACCTGAAAGGCGAAGTCGGCTTCGCCGGTTCGCATCAGCGCGGAACGCGTGTTGTTGTCGACGACCGGCTTCCAGTCGATCGCGTCAATCTTGGGATACCCCGTCTTCCAGTAGCCGGCGAACTTCTTCACCGTCAGGTCGCCGGCCGGGTCCCACTTCACGAATTCGAACGGACCCGTGCCGACCGGATGAAAGCCGATGTCCTTGCCCCACTTCGTCATGGCAGCCGGCGAGATCATCACCGCCGACGGATGCGCGAGCACGTTGATGAACGCCGAAAACGGCGTCTTGAGGGTGATCTTGACCGTGTACGTGTCGACGGCCTCGGTTTTCTCGATGCGGTTGAACAGGTTGTAGCGCTTGAGCTTGTTCGCCGGATCGGTCACCCGGTCGAAGTTGGCCTTCACCGCCGCAGCGTTGAAGTCGGTGCCATCCTGGAACTTGACGCCCTGGCGCAGCTTGATTGTGTAGATGCGCGCATCGGGACTGGCTTCGTAGCTGGTTGCCAGCACGTTGACGAGCAACATGCCCTTGTCGAAACCGAACAGGCCTTGATAGAACGACTTCGCGGCGGCTTGCGAAAGCGTGTCGTTGGCGTCGTACGGATCAAGGCTCGTAAAGGTCGATGCAACGGCCATCACGGCGGTCTGTTCGGCGTAGGCCGCCTCGCTCGCGAGCATGGCGAAAACTACCGCGCCGCCGGCCAGCAGCGCACGCAAACGAAACGGAGAAGACAGGACAAGCGAGTTCATAGGGGTGGGCTCCAGGCAGCTTGGTAATGAAAACAGGGAAGCAAAGTCACGATGAAAAAACGTCTGGCGCGTTGAGTGATCAGAAGCGATCAGTACGCACCGCCAATCCGATGCTCGGCAACAAAATGGTCAGGACCGACCATGACAAGCGGGGCGAAGACCGGCTCGTCGTCGAGCGCGCGAATCGGGCTTGGCATTTCATCGACGGCAAGCACGCGCTTCGCGTGACGCCGCTCCGGGTCGGCAACCGGCACCGCGCCCATGAGTTTTTTCGTGTAGGCATGCCGCGGTCCTTCGAACACCGCGCGACGCGGGCCGATCTCCACGATCTGCCCGAGATACATCACCGCCACGCGATGGCTGACGCGCTCGACCACCGCCATGTCATGCGAAATGAACAAGTAAGCCACGCCGAGTTCACGTTGCAGATCGAGCATCAGGTTCACGATCTGCGCCTGCACGGACACATCGAGCGCCGACACGGATTCATCGGCGATCACCACTTTCGGATTCAATGCGAGTGCACGGGCAATGGCTATGCGCTGGCGTTGTCCACCAGAAAACTCGTGCGGATAACGGCGTGCCGCTTCGGCCGGCAGACCCACCTTGTCAAGCAGCCATGCAACCCGCGCCTGCGCCTCGGCACCTTGCGATACGCGGTGCACCAGCAGCGGTTCCATGATCGAGAAGCCGACCGTCAGGCGCGGATTCAAGGACGCAAACGGGTCCTGGAAAATAAACTGGATGTCGCGGCGCAATGCCTGCAACGCGGGTCCGGTCAGCGAACTGATCTCGTTGCCGTCGAACTCGATCGAACCGCTCTGGCTTTCAACGAGTCGCAGCAGCGAGCGGCCCGTGGTGGATTTGCCGCAGCCCGATTCACCGACTAGCGCAAGCGTTTCGCCGGGACGCAAGTCGAAACTCACGCGTTCAACGGCATGCACGCGGCCCGTCACGCGGCCGAACAGACCGGTCCTGACCGGGAAGCGCGTGACCAGATCACGCACGCGAAGGATCGGCGGCGTGGTGTCGGCAATAATCGGCTGCGCTTCGTGCGCGACCGCTGGCGCTGGAACCATGGTTTCATCGGCGCCGGCCTGCTCCACCGTGAGAATCGGAAACTTGGCCGGCGAGTCGGTGCCTGACATCGCTCCAAGACGCGGAACAGCGGCCAGCAACGCCTTCGTATAAGGATGCTCGGGTGCCGCGAACAGGGGGCCGGACGCGCCTTCCTCTACCTTCTCGCCGTGATACATCACGAGCACGCGATCAGCCACTTCCGCGACTACGCCCATGTCATGCGTGATAAAGATCACGCCCATGTTCATCTCGTCCTGCAAGCCGCGAATCAGTTGCAGGATCTGCGCCTGGATCGTGACGTCGAGCGCGGTGGTCGGTTCGTCGGCGATCAGCAGCGCGGGCTTGCATGACAGCGCCATGGCGATCATCACGCGCTGGCGCATACCGCCCGACAGCTGATGAGGGAACCGCGCTGCCACGCGGCGGGCTTCGGGAATACGCACGAGGTCAAGAAGACGCAAGGTTTCCGCACGGGCAGCGCTGCGGCTTTTATGCTGATGCAGCGCGATCGCTTCGCCGATCTGATCGCCTACGGTGAACACCGGATTCAGCGATGTCATGGGCTCCTGGAAGATCATCGCAATGTCGGCGCCGCGGATCGAACGCATCGTGCTGGACGAAGCGCGCGCGAGATCGAGCACATGGCCTTCGCGCCGCCGGAACGCAATGGAGCCGCTGGCAATGCGGCCGCCGCCATGCTCGATCAGGCGCATCAGCGCGAGCGAAGTCACCGACTTGCCCGACCCCGATTCACCGACGATCGCCAGTGTTTCGCCACGATCGACCGTCAGCGACAGGTTGCGCACCGCGTTGAAAGCCTTGTCGCCTTGGCGGAACGCAATCGAAAGATCGTCAACGGCGAGCACGCATTGCGGCGGCAGGGTGTCGAGACGCGAGCGTGCAATGTGCGGTGAAATCGGCACGATGTTTTCCTCAGGAGGTGAACGCGGCTCGGGCGATGATTCGCGCGGTGCCCAAGCGTAGAACCAGACAGATGAACGAACGTCAGCGATAGATCGCCGTGACGGGTGCAACGCCTACCCGCGCAAAACCGCGGTACATACCCTCGGTATTGAACGGCAACGTGACGTTGCCAAGTGCGTCGACGGCGATCAGTCCACCGCGGCCATTTATACGTGGCAGGCGTTTCATCACGACATCGGCCGCGGCTTCTTCCAGCGATACCCCGCGATACGCCATTTGCGCAGCGACGTCGTAAGCGACGACCATCCGCATAAACATCTCGCCGGAACCCGTCGTGGACACAGCACAGGTTGCATCGTCGGCATAGCAGCCTGCGCCAATCAACGGGGCATCGCCCACCCGCCCCGCCTGCTTGTTGGTAACACCGCCTGTCGATGTTGCGGCAGCAAGGTGTCCGTGCTGATCGAGCGCAACCGCGCCAACCGTACCGAACTTTCGATTCGGATCGATGGGTTCGTGTGGCATGGGCTGTTCTCCGTCGCCATCCGGCGATGAGGCTGAAAGCGTCGCGCCGTCGTGATCGAGCATCACACGTTGTTGGCCGCGTGCAAGCAACCATTGCTTGTGACGGGCATCGGTATGGAAGTACGAAGGATCGACGAGTTCAAACCCCTGTGCCACGGCAAATGCTTCGGCGCCTGCACCCGTGAACATCACATGTTCGCTTGCCGCGAGCACGCGGCGCGCGACCAGGATCGGATTGCGCACGCGCTTTACGCAACAGATCGCACCCGCTTCGAGCGTGCTGCCATCCATGATTGAAGCGTCGAGTTCATGCGTGCCGTCGGCAGTGAACACCGCGCCGCGTCCCGCATTGAACAGCGGGTTGTCTTCGAGAAGACGCACGGCCTCGCTCACGACGTCGAGCGCGCTGCCGCCGGCGGCCAGCACGCTCTGGCCTGCTGCCAGGATGTCGTTCAGGCTCGCGTGGTAGCGCTGCTCGGCGTCTGGATCCATCTGCGTGCGCAGGATCGTGCCTGCGCCGCCGTGAATGGCAACGACTGCTGTCGGATTCATCGTTTCGGCTTTTTGTCGGGTCGTGCAGTATTGGATGTCCGGGCCCTTCTCACGGGATGATTCGGCGAGCCCGGTGCTGACGAGCTGCTTACGCCGGACGGGGTCTTGGTCAGCCACGGCAACACGAATTCGGTCATGTCCGCGGCAGCTTTGGCCGAGCGTTTGGTGCGGTACGCCACGGCGTCACAGAGTGCCTCGATCACGGCCAGCACCGCCGCGTCGGAATTTGCCGCGAGCCGCCGTTCTGATCGGACGCACAGCGTCAGGTCCGCGAACTGCCCGAGCGGTGAGTTGACGCTGTCGGTCAGGGCGAGCACGCGGGCACCCAGGCTCGCGGCACGGCGCGCGAGCTGGATCGTGTCGTCGACATAACGCGGAAATGCAATGCCGATCACGAGATCGCCCTCGCCTGCACTGAAGAGACGGCGCGCTGCATGCGTTGGGCCGCCAACGAACGCAAGCGATTGCACATTGTTGTGGTAGGGCATCAGACCATGCTCCATCAGCCCGGCCAGAAATGCGCTTGAGCCTGCTCCGAGCACGAACACCCGGCGCGCAGCAAGGATGGCTTCTACCGCTGCATCGGCCGCGGCACCGTTAATGTCAGTGCGTGTCAGACGCAAATTGACCGCGGCCTGTTCAAGCGACGCGCCGAGCAATTCGTCACCGCTCGCGGGCGATTCCTGTGCTGAACGCAAACGCTCAACCGGTGCAAGCGTTGCTTCGAAACCGCGCACTAGCGCGCTGCGAAATGCCGGGTAACCGTCGAAGCCGAGCGCACGCGCGAACCGGTTTGCGCTCGCCACGGAGGCGCCGACGGCATCTGCCAGTTCATCGATACGCATGGTTGCCGCACGGAACAAGTTGGCCTGCACATAGGCGCCCATGCGGCGATGAATGGGTGTCAGGCCCGGCATTGCGGCCACGATAAGTGCCGCGATACTCAGTCCCGATGGACCGGAGACAGCGGACGCATGCTCAGCCATGGAGAAGAATCAGCGAGAAAGCTGAGAAGTAACGATGAAAGTATATTTACACAAAATATTTGTGGAAAAAATTCATTTTCATTGAGGGGGTTTGCCCTGAGCAGGTCTGGGAGCGCAATTACCGGCGGATGGTGACCATGTCGAGATGGCTCATCCGATCGCACGATCAGGCGAGTCGAAGCATGCCGAATTGCTCTTGCTGCGATGGGCGCAAGCGCTTAGATGCGAGTGACGGATACTTAGCGCGATAGCACTATCCATACAAATTATAGGTATCCTGATTATTATTACGAGACTTACAAGCGGTTTGACTTGGTAACACAAACGTTGCGACGACCGGCGTTGAGGTCTGCTCAAGCTGTGCCGGAAACCGTAACCGAGTCCCACTCAGTGCCGATGATGCATCCACCAATGCCGGTGATGATCTGTCGTGCGCTCGCGGTTTTGACCGGGCCATTTCGACTCGTTAATTAACAGAATAATTGCCACCAAGGCAAGGCCACCGAGGCCGACCAGTACGTTGATCAAATCGATGGCAGAACTGTGCAAGGTTAATCGCGACGCGGTGCCCAGAAGGTCCATTACAGTGTTTACAAATTCGTCCATGATGCCCTCCCACGTACTCTGCACTTACCTCTACATGATAGGTAAACAGAGGTTTAAGAGTAAGCGGTCAGCCTTCAAATTTTTAAGGATATTCCCGGGTGGATTCCAGCCTGCGGTTGCGCCCGATCCTGATGACCACCGCGGCGATGGTACCCGGCATCTTGCCGCTCGTGATCGCGTCGGGGACCGGTGCCGCGCGCCGCAATGCGATGGGACTTGTGATCTTCACGGGCCTGTCGATTGGCACGCTGTTCACGTTGTTCGTCATGCCCGCGATGTACATGTTCGTGCCGGTGGATCACCATCGGGAAATGATTCAAGAATGAGGCGACGGAGCACGAAATGAGGCGATCGTGGTCTTTTCGGGCGGTCGCTTTATCCAGCGCCCCGTCAGCAAGAAACCTTTAGCCCGCCATCAAACCACCGGGCTGGTCAGGCGCACCCGCGCCCTCGGACCGAACATCACGAAACTGGCCACGGCCAGCACCCAGGCGCCGATACAGCCGTACACCATCACGAGACCAAATCCATGCACGAGCGCCGCATGAACGAGCGTCCTTGACGAATCCAGAGAGGCTAGGCCCGGAAACCCTTGCTTGAGGGAGACAACATCGCCTGCGGCTATTCGCTCCGCCAGCGATCGCAGTTGCGGGGCATCGAGCGACCTCGAAAACGTGCTCCGCAAAGACGACAAGATGCCTTCTATCAGGATGTACCCCATTAAGGCGATGTTGATGGCCAGCGAGATCAGCCTGGCACTCGTGTCGATGCCCAGAAGGACGCACAAGCCAAAGGAATCTCCGGAATGATCGCGGATTAAGTATCGGCCGCAATTGTAAAAATATGACACACATCCGCACAACTTCTTGATTTATTGAGGATAACAACACGATCCAACCATCAGTGTTTTCAAATGCAGGGCTACACGTACTTTTATGTGCGCGAGAGATTTCGGAACGGGCGCTATGGCGCCGCTGGATCTGCAAGGCTCGGCACAGGCGATAAATATATTTAACATTACAAAAATCTTTCTAAATACTTGGAACTTATATGCAATGATCTTCCCTAACCTATTCAACCAACCAGTCAACGTCTGGAGATATTCATGAAAAACTTGCTTAGTCAAATCGTGCAGGACAGCGTGTGGAACAAGTGGGTCAGCGTCAACTCCGTTGGAAATGCCGGTTGTATTTCAGCCCGGAAGGAAGGATGTATCTCCAGTCCTGAAGTTGCCAAGGAAGGTTGCATTTCCATTGCTCAAGGCAAGCAACTCCCCAAGGCAGGCTGTATCAGCTGACACCGCCGTCCTCACGCGTAGTACGTAACTTGTTTTTAGTCCGCCCGCTTCGGCGGGCATCTGTTAAGCAGTCCAAATCTGGAGATTCTAATGAAAAATTTGATCAATCAAATCGTGCAGGACAACGTGTGGAACAAGTGGGTTAGCGTCAACTCCGTTGAAAATTCCGGTTGTATTTCAGCCCAGAAGGAAGGGTGTATCTCCAGCCCCGCAGTTGCCAAGGAAGGTTGCATCTCCATTGCTCAGGGCAAGCAACTCCCCAAGGCCGGCTGTATCAGCTGACCCGCCGTCCTGACGGATAGTACGTAACTTGTTTTTCGCTCCACCCGCTTCGGCGGGTGGCTGTTGTTCGCCTCGTTACACGCATGTTCTCATCTTCAAGGTCCATGAAAAATCAGCCCGTCGCAGCGATGATCGAGCAGGTTATGAACATTCCCCTATACCAGCAGTCAATCGCCCAAAATTTCTTTCCGATACTCGAGAAGCCGGACATCGCACACGGATTTCCCGACAATTGGATGACCCCGGCGCTTGCGCAGGCGCTCAAAACCGGCGCCGCTGAATTCGTGCTTTCGACCGGCACCCATCATGCGCGAATGCAGATCATCCGGCCGCCGTACTTTTTGCTGCACTCCTACTACAGACTGTGGAGCGAGCATCCCGATATCAGCTTTACATGGCGGCAGCATTGCCAGCGTGTATCTCTCACGACAGTCCTCGCCACGGAACACGTCGTTAGGATCAACAGCCGGAAGTCCGGCACACCGACCGAGTCGACCAGCCTCGCTGCTCGTCGACTCGACGAACGCACGCTTTATCTAAATCAGAAGTTAGACCCCGCAGACTGGAATCGCGCCGACATCGAGCAAATGCTAAGCGATCTGGAAACAGTCTGGCAGGCTCACCCAGACGGCCTTTACCATCTCGACTGCTCCAGTTATCACTTAGCGCACTTTCTGCTTAAGGTCGACGAGTTCGGACAGACGCACCGTTTTCGTCAACCGGCCAGTGTCGTGCACGCCTACGAATACACGCCCGCCAATGTGCGCCGCTTCCTGATCCGTCAGCTGGACTGTCCTGTCGTCGATCTTTTCGGCAGTACTGAGCTTGGCTATCTTTATTACAGCGACCAGCAAGGCAAGTACACGCCTTACCTCGACAAGATGTGCCTTGAGCTAAAGCCGTTCGCGCCGGGCAGCCGTATCTATAGCCTGATTGTGTCCAGTGTGCGCAATCCCTACATGCCGCTGATTCGCTACCGTTCGGGCGACTGCGTGCAAACGGCGGACGGCTCCGATGATCCAGCGAGCATTGTCCGTTTCTGCGGTCGTGAGAAGGAAATGCTGGAGACATCGCAAGGCATCTTTTCGCAAGCCGATGTCGACGATCTGATCTGCGCTGCATCGCCCGACGTATTTGTTTATCAGTTGCGGATCGAGCTGTCAGGCGCTCGACTTTGCTACACGACATTTGACGGTGTACCGCTCGGTACTCCCACAGTCGCGAATCTGCAGGATGCGCTGCGCGCGTCAACAGGCCTGGATTGCGCAATTGAACATCAAGCCTGTCTTCCCGTCGGCCGGTCAGGAAAGTACGCGTGGCTCGCCACGCAGGCCCGTTCGACCAACGCCGGTTGAAGAGACGGCGCTCGCCATCGAGGCGCGTCGAGGTACGACTTACCTAAATTAAACAAACCGAAACTAAATCCTATGCCTCCCAGCCATTCGCCTGTCTGCGTCGTGGACGTAAAGACCTTTCTGCCGACTGAGCTTTACGACGAAGT
>Ga0209901_1000586_pt1 | contig 13539 bp, 13 predicted proteins | sample OrgsoiDNA_201058_FD_185806 | JGI IMG/M metagenome (GOLD analysis project Ga0209901, IMG submission 185806) | Permafrost soil microbial communities from the Arctic, to analyse light accelerated degradation of dissolved organic matter (DOM) -... | ecosystem: Environmental > Terrestrial > Soil >...
GCGAGGTGTAGGTGTTGTCGGGATAGGTATAGCTGGCACTGTTGGTCTGGCACGAGCTGGTGTTGCTGGGGTTGCACCACTTGACGTCGGGGTAGCCGGTCAGCAGGTTGATCGAGGTCGAGCTGTTGCCGTACAAGTCGGTCTTATGGGCGCCGAAGCCGTCGCCGCTGACCACCGTGTAGGCGGTGGTGGCGGCCGACGTCTGGTCCGGATAATAGCTGCCGTCGTACTTGATCGGCGCCTGGTAGCGCACGGTCGGGTTGTAGTACTGCTTGTTGAAGTCGCTGCTCATGAACGGCGGGAAGCCGACGTTGCAGGCCTGCACCCCGCCCGACAGCTGGGCGCCGGTGCGGCACAGGTTGTCGTTCACATAGTCGGGCGTATACGACTGGTCCATCGAGCCGGAGTTATCGAGCAGCAGCATCAAATTGGGCTTGACGGTGCCGGTGCCGGTGATGTTGAGCAGCGGCACCTGCGCGATATTGGTGGCGGCGCCGAACGCGGCCGACGGGGCCAGTGCGGCGATGCCGCCGACGCTGGCGGCGGCGAACAGCGCGACGGAGGTGAAAAGTGCTTTCATGGTCATTCCAATCAAGAGTACGACAGGCCGCGGCGGGCGGCCGGTTTCCAGCGCGGCCCGCCGGCGCATGCTGCTAGCGCGCCGGCGGACCGGGCGCGGCGGCGGATCAGGGGTTGATCAGCACCACGGCCTGGTTCATCACATTGCCGCCGCGCGGGCCGAAAATACGCGCGGTGATCACATAGTGCAGCTGCGGTTCGGGGCCGAGGTCGGGCGCGTCGCTGGCCAGGTCGGCGCCGAGCGGCGTCGACGAGGCCACCATCGGCTTGGGCATGCTCTTCATGCAGTTGTTGCCCGGCGCGTTATACAGCCCGGCAAAGGTGCACATGCGGTGGATCACATACTGGATCTGGTTGGGCGGCGAGGCATTGTCGGTGAAAGTGGTCGAGCCAGTCCAGAACGCCTGGTCGTTGTTGACGGACAGCTCGGGCGCCATGCTGGCCACATAGCCGGAGGCGGCGATGTTGTTGATCAGCGTGCTCTTGTCGACTGTGCTGACCCATTGAAACGCTTTATAGACGCCCAGGTCGGCCGCCTTGGCCAGCGCCGAATCGTAGGCCAGGTTGGAGGTGGTCAGCGTGGTCGAGGTGCTGGACTTGAGCAGGTAGATGCTGCTGATGAGCATTACCGCCAGCATGATCAGCATCACCGGCAGCGCGATGCCGGCTTGGCGCCGTACGGCTGCGCGGCGCTGGCCCGGCGCGGGCGTGGCGCGGTGGTGGGTCATCACGGCCTCCATTCCAGGTTGCGCATCGGGACGATGGTCTCGAATACGCGGTAGCGATAGCATTTCCAGTCGATCGCATCGCCGGTGACGGTGACGTTGACCGTCATCGGACTGCCCGGCGTGCTGTTGGGCGAGGCGCTGTTGAAGACCACGGGCAGCACCGTCGTCGCCGTGCACAAGCCGGTGGCGGAGTTGGGCTTTTCCGGGTTCTTGCTGCGCGCGATGACGGCCACGCGCACCGCCGCGATGCGCTGGAAATCGCCCGGGCCGCCGACCACGCCATCGCCGTCGGCGTCTATCATCGGACCGGACCACTGGCCGACGAGCATGCCCTTGTCGGCCGAATAAGTTTGCAGCGACGGCACGACGGTGGTGTCGAAGCCATACTGGGCCTTGATGGCGACGATGTTGTCGACCACCGACACGGCGCTGGCCGAGGCGCCGGCCAGGTTGGTCGCGCGCAGCATCAGCACGCCGTTGCTGACCGACCAGGTGTGGAAGGCCAGGTATTTTTCCGGGCCGAGATTGAAGGCGCGCGACTGGTTGGCCAGGAAAACCTCTGTCGCGCCGGCGGCGGCGCCATAGCGGCCGCCGAGCGTAATGGTTTTGCCGGTCGGGGTGGCGGCCACTTCGGCCAGCGTGCAATTGCCGCCGGCGATGGATGGATCGTGCGCCACCAGCAGTACGTCGTTTTGCCCGTAGCCGTAGGGCGGACTGCTGTCGACCGTCATGCTGGCATCCCCCGCCGTATAGGTCGGGGCCAGGCTCACCGACGCGGCCGCGTTGCTGTCGCCGCCGAAGTTGAAGGAGATCTGGTCCGAGCCGGTGCCGTTGGACTGGATCACCACGGGCGCCAGCGGCGTGGCGGCAACGCCGCCGACATTGCTGTTGAGTAGCGTATAGCCATTGGCGTCGCTCATCAGCGTATTGCAGCCGTTGACGCGGTCGTCGTTCAAGCCCCAGCCGGACTGGCCGGCGTCGCCGCTGAGCGTGAACAGCGCCAGCATGCCGTTCTGCATGGCGTCCGAGCCGCCCAGCGAGACCGACTTGTTCTGCTCGGCGTTGACGATCAGCTTGGTGGCAAACATCAGCGCCAGCAGGCCGACGACGACGCTGACCATCAGTTCGACGACGGAAAAGCCGGCGCTGCGGCGGCGCAGGCGCACCGGGCGCCGCGCGGCCGGCGCCGTGATGGTCATCGACGGGTTCATGGCGCTGTTCATATATACGAGGTAATCTGGTGCTGGTTGGTGATGGCCTGCGTCGTCCCCGATGCCGCCTTGCGGGTCCACTTGATCAGGATGTCGACCTGGACATAGCCGGTCAGCTGCGTCTGCGTGACGGTGATGACCGCGTTGGGGATGTAGGACTGGGTCTCCTGGACCCACGGCAGCAGCACCGTCGACGGCGTGCCGCCGGCCGCCAGCGCATAGGAACTCAGGTTGGCCGTGTCGTTGGCCATCACGCCGAGCAGCTTGTCGGCGGCGATGGTGGCCTCGGCGCGCATGTCGGCGTCGGCCAGCGCCGAGTAGGCGCGCGCCTGCAGGCCGATGGTGCCGAGCAGGCCGATGGCCAGGATCACGGTGGCGATCATCGCTTCGAGCAGCGCAATGCCGCCCTGCCGGTGCATGGGTCGGGAAATCATGGTGGGCAGGCCCTCGAATCGGACGACGTGACGGATGGAGATGGAATGCAGGTGCTGGCCATGCCCGACAGCGTCACCGCCACCGCCGACGAGGGAATGTCGGCCGTGTACGCCGGCGCGGGGTCGAACTGGATGCGGGTGACGCGGTTGCTGACGTTGGTGTCGACCCAGCCCAGCGGCGTGAAATAAATGTAGGAGGCGCCGCCCGGCTGCAGGCTGGGCACCAGCACCGACGATTGCGGCAAGGCGTCGGCCGCGCGGTACACCGACAGAAAGCCGGCCCCCGACGTGCCGGTCACGGCCGTGGTGACGGTCGACCAGGTGCCGGAGATGTCGCTGCACGCGATGGCGGCGGTCGGCGCGCAGATGTCGACCTCCCAGTCGAGCTGGCCGTTGCTACTGTTCGGTATCAGGCTGATGCGGCTTTCGACATTGCGCGACACGGCCGTGCGGCGCGCCGTGCTGAAGCCGTCGGCATAGAATTCGGCGGCCGACGCGGCCTTGTTCTTGACGATCCAGCGGGTCATGTTCGGCACGCCGATGGCCAGCAACAGGCCGAACACGGTCATCGCCACCAGCAGCTCGACCAGCGTGAAACCGCCGCGCGCCCGTTTGCCGATGTTGCCGACGTCGCCGATTGTGCTTATTGCGAGCATGCGCCGCCCTTGTGATCGACCCAGCAAGTGGTGCTGGTGCCCCAGCCGGTGGGGCTGGCGGTGGTGGCGCGGTTGCCATTCTGGTCTATCGTGTAGGCGAAGCCGGCCATCTTGCCGGTGCCGGTGGCCGTGATGGTGTAGGTCGACGTGCTGGCGTTACTGAGAGCGTAGGTGAAATTGGGCGTCGGCGCCGGGAAGCCCGAGCTGGTGCCGAAATTGGTGTAGTCGCGTCCGTTGGACCAGTACTGCTCGGCCGCCGGCTGGGCCGCGCCCAGCGTCGAAAACGCCTCGGTCAAGCGGCCGCGCGTCACGTAGTCCGAATAGGCCGGCAAGGCGACGGCCATCAAGATGCCGACGATGGCCACCGAGATCATGATTTCGATCAGCGTAAAGCCAGTCTGGATTTTTTTCATTGCGCGCCCCATGCCGTTGGTTGCGGTCCGGCGGCAATGCCGGACTTTGCTTCAAGTATGATAACGCGGCAAGCTTTCATTTCCCTGAGGAAACGCTGACAAATTCCTGACAAGCGAAAAAAAACCCGCGTCACGACGATGCGGGCTTTCATCTCGCCTGGCGCTTGGGGCGCGCTAGAACACCACGCCGGCCACCAGGATGATGTTGGCATACGGGCTGTGCTCGCCGGTGCGGACGATGGCGCGCGCCGCCTTGCCCAGTTGCTTGAAGTCCTCATGGCTGAGCAGGCGGCGGCGCGGCAGCGCCAGCGCCTCGACGCCCAGCGCGACGGCCGGGTTGCGCCCGGCCAGCTCTTCGGCCAGCACATGGCTTTCGACCTGCATCTCGCTCAGCACCACCTGCACGGTTTGCAGGAAGCCGGGCACGCCGGCCGTCAGCGCCAGGTCGATCAGCGGTACGCCGGGCGGCACCGGCAGGCCGGCGTCGCCGATGACGACCATGTCGCCGTGGCCCAGGCTGGCGATCAGTTGCGACAGCGCGATGTTCAGCAGCGGCGTTTTTTTCATGGCATGTCCAGTTGGCGTTGATAAGGGATCGAGGTTTGCGCGCCGACGTGCGTGACGCTCCAGGCGGCGGCGCGCTGGCCGTAGGCGATGGCGTCCGGCTCGGCCGCGCCGCCGGCCAGCGCCGCGACGAAGCCGCCGATGAAGGTGTCGCCGGCGGCCGTGGTGTCGACCGCGCGCACGCGCTCGGCCGGGTAGTGGTGGCGGCCGTCCGGGCCGGCCGCGTAGACGCCGTCGGCGCCCAGCGTGACCAGCACGCGGCCGCAGCCGAGCGCCAGCAATTGCGTGGCCGCCGCCGCGACGGCGGCGTCGCTGCCGGCCACGCTGGCGCCGCGCGCGCTGTTGGCCGAGGCCAGCATGGCCGCCTCGATTTCATTCGGCACCAGATAGTCGACCATGGCCAGCAATTCCACCGGCAGTTGCTGCGCCGGCGCCGGGTTCAGCAACACCGGCTTGCCCAGGCTGTCGGCCAGTGCTATGGCGTGGCGCACCGTGGCCAGCGGCGTTTCCAGTTGCAGCACGACGATGCTGGCCTGCGCGATCAAGTCGCGCGCGGCGTCGATGTGGGCCGGGCTGAGCAAATCGTTGGCGCCGCCGGCGATGACGATGCTGTTCTGTCCGCTGGCGTCGACCAGGATGGAGGCCACGCCGGTGGCCGCGCCGGCCAGGGTGCTGACGTGGCTGACATCGATGCCGTCCGCTTGCAGGGCCGCGCGCAGCGTGACGCCGAAGCCGTCGTCGCCGACGCAGCCGACCATGGCCACCGGCACCTGGCCGCCGCCGAGGCGGGCCGCCGCGACGGCCTGGTTGGCGCCCTTGCCGCCGGCGATGGTGGCGAAGGCGCCGCCGGCCAGCGTTTCGCCTGGCAGCGGCATGCGCGGCACGCGCAGCACCAGGTCCATATTGATACTGCCGATAACGACGATCATGACGGTCTTCCTATATATTGAAATGAGGGGGATGCGCTTCGGCCACGCTGGAGCCGCGCACATGCAGCTCGGGCGCGACCACGTGCTGCTGCAAGGCGATGGCCGGGTCGGCGATGCGCCTGAGCAGGCACTGCGCGGTCAGGCGGCCCAGCTCGCGCGTGTTCTGCGCCACGCTGGTCAGCGGCGGATGGACGAAGCTGGCCAGGTCGATGTCATCGAAGCCGACCACGGCCAGCTGGCGCGGCACGTCGATGCCGCGCTCGGCGGCCGCGCGCAAGGCGCCGATGGCCATCAAATCGTTGCAGCAGAACAGCGCGTCGGGCCGCTGGTATTGCGGCAGGTCGAACAGCGACAACGCCGCGCGGTAGCCGCCGGCGCTGGTGAAGTCGGCGCTGCGGCAGCGTTGCGGATCGAGCGTGCCGCCGTGTTCGGCCAGCGCCTGCGCCACGCCGGCGATGCGCTCGCGCGAAATCTCGATGTCGTCCGGACCGCCGATGCAGCCGATGCGGCGCCGGCCCAGCGCCAGCAGATGCTGCGCCGCCAGCCGGCCGCCGGCGACGTTGTCGACGCCGACCACGTCGGTGAGCAAATCATGCGGCGCGCGGTCGAGCAGCACGGCCGGGATGCGCATCTTGCGCAGCAGCTCGCTGTCGGTCTGCGCCAGCGCGGCCAGGATCAAGCCGTCGCAGCGCTTTTCCAGCAGCACGTTGAAGTAGTCGCGCTGCTTGGCCGGGTCGTCGTCCGAATTGCACAGGATGACGCTGTAGCCGGCCGCGTAGCAGCTGTCCTCGATGCCGCGCGCCACTTCCGAGAAATACGGGTTGGTGTTGTTCGGGATGATCAGGCCGATGGTGCCGGTGGTGCGGCTTTTCATCGAACGGGCCAGCGCGCTGGGCACGTAGTGCAGCGCCTCGACCGCCGCCAGCACGCGCGCGCGGGCATCGACGCTGACCGGGCGCGTCTCGTTGAGCACGTGCGAGACGGTGGTGAACGACACCCCCGCCAGCTGCGCGACTTGTTTAATGGTGGCCATGGCGAACGCCCTTCCCTGCGATCAGGCGCGTTCGCCGCGACGGCGGTAGGTGTCGAGCACGACGGCGGCGACGATCACCAGGCCGGTGACGATGCGCTTCATCGGTTCGCTCACGCCCACTTGCGCCAGGCCGGCTTCCAGCACGGAGATGATCAGCACGCCGATGAAGGTGCTGATGACCGAGCCGCGCCCGCCCATCAGGCTGGTGCCGCCGATGACGACGGCGGCGATCACCTGCAACTCCATGCCGACGCCGCCGTTCGGGTCGGCCGCCTCCAGGCGCGACACCTGGAACAGCGCGCCGACGCCGGACAGCAAGCCCATCAGCGCATACACCAGCACCTTGCGCGGACGCGGCGCGATGCCCGACAGGCGCACCGCCTCCTCGTTGGTGCCGATGCCTATCCAGTGGCGGCCCAGCACGCTCTTGGTCAGCACCAGCTGGCCGGCCACGACGATGGCCAGCGCGATCAAAATCGCCGGCGACAGGCCGAACACGATGGGTGCGCTGATGAACTCGACGGCGCTGCCGATGTACTCGGTGCGCGAATCGGTCACTTGATAAGCCAGGCCGCGGGCGATTTCCAGCACGCCCAGCGAGACGATGAACGAGGGAATCCGCCAGCCGACCGAGATCAGGCCGGTGGTCGCGCCGCAGATGGTGGCGGCGGCCATGCCGAGCAGGCCCGAGGCCCACACCGGCCAGCCCCAGTGCACCGTGGCCAGCGACAGGATGGACGCGGCCAGCGCCATCACCGAGCCGACCGACAAGTCGATGCCGCCGATGATGAGTACGAAGGTCATGCCGACCGCCATCACGACCAGCGTCGGAATGTCATTGGACAGCGTGGACAGCGTGGATAAGGTGAAAAAGTTTTCGCTGGCGAAGCCGAACAGCACGCACATGGCGATCAGCGCGCCGATCAGGCCGGCGTAGTTTTTTGCGCTGGCCATGCCGCGCTGGAAGGTCGTGTTCTTCATAGGTCGTCCCGGTTAGGCCGCTGATGCGGCGGTATCGTTATGGGTGTGGTCGTTGCTGCCGAGGTAGCCGCTGAAGGCCGCCGACAGGATGGCGTCCTGGCTCCAGGCGCCGCGTTCGAAGGTCTCGACGATGCGGCCGGCGCTCATGACGGCGATGCGGTCGCAGATCAGCATCAGCTCGCGCAGGTCGCTCGAGACGATCAGCAAGCCCTTGCCCTGGCGCGCCAGGTCGGCCAGCAGATGGTAGATGTCGAACTTGGCGCCGATGTCGATGCCGCGGGTGGGCTCGTCGAACAGCATCACCGGCACGTCGCGGTACAGCCAGCGCGCCATGACGACTTTTTGCTGGTTGCCGCCGGACAGTTCGGCGACCGCCTGCGCGCTGTTGCGGCTGCGTACGCCCAGCCGCTCGATGTAGTCGGCGCCAACGGCCGCCTCGGCATTACCGTCCAGCCAGCCGCCCTTGCTGACGCCTTCCAGCCGCGCCAAGGTGCTGTTGACGGCGATCGACTGCTGCAACAGCAAGCCCTGCCCTTTGCGGTCTTCGGTGATCATGGCGATGCCGGCTTCGACGGCATCCTTGGGTGTGTTGATGACGGCGGCGACGGTAGTATCACCGACGAAGACTTGACCGGAGTCGGCGCTGTCGGCGCCGAAGATCAGGCGCAGCAGCTCGGTGCGGCCCGAACCGATCAGGCCGGCGATGCCGACGATCTGGCCGGCCTTCACTTCCAGCGACGTCGGATGGACGACGCCCTTGCGGCCCAGCTCGTGCACGCGCAGCAGCGGCGCGCCGATGACGCGGCCGCTCAGGTCGATCTCGGCGTCGGCCGCGCGGCCGACCATCAGGCGCACCAGGTCGGCGCTGCTGTAGCCGGCGATGGCGTCGTCGCAGACCATCTCGCCGTCGCGCAGCACGACGATGCGGTCGGCCACGCGTTTCAATTCTTCCAGGCGGTGCGAAATATAGATGATCGCCACGCCGGCCGCCTTCAGGCGCTCGATCTGCACGAACAGCAGCTCGACTTCGCGGTGGGTCAGCATGGCGGTCGGTTCGTCGAGCACCAGCAAACGGCACTCGCCGATCAGGTTGCGGGCGATTTCGATCATCTGCTGGTGGCCGATGCCGAGCTGGCCGACCGGCGTCCACGGGTCGATGTCGTTCAGGCCGACCTTGGCCATCTGGGCGATGGCGTCGCGCTCCAGTTTGGCGCGGTCTATCCAGCCGTAGCGGTTGGGCAGCTGGTTCAGATATAAATTCTCGGCCACCGACAAGGTCGGCAGCAAATTGAGCTCCTGCATCACCATGCGGATGCCGAGCTGCTCGGCGGCGGCGCGCGAGGCCGGCTGGAAGGGCTGGCCGTCGAGCAGCATGGCGCCGGTGGTGGCCGGTTCCAGGCCGCAGACGATCTTCGACAAGGTGCTCTTGCCGGCGCCGTTCTCGCCCGTCAGCGCCAGCACCTGGCCGGCGTGCAATTGCAGCGCGACGCCGCGCAGCACCGGCTCGACATAGGTCTTGCCGATATCGGTCAGGCTCAACAACGGCGCCGGGGCCGGCTGGCCCGCAAGGGCTGGGGCGGCGGCGGTGGGTTCAACTGTCATTACGGTCTCCGCAATCGGATCGGACTCAAAACGAGGGACGTGCCGGGTCCGGGCACACACGGCGCCGGGCACTTCAGGAAATCAGGGCGTGTCGGGTGGCCGTGGGCCGCAGGTCGGCGTCCGTCCCGCCTGGAACGAACGCCGCTGCCGCGATCGGCAGTGTCGGCGAGCCGCACCGCGTCCAACGCGGGACGCAGATGCAGGCAACGGTAGCCGCGGCGACGCGCGGGAAGTTCTTAGTGGGTGACCAGCTCGACCTTGGTCTCGATGGTCGAGGCCAGTTGCGCCTGGGTCTTCTTGTCGGCGATGGCTTTGAGCACGGTTTCGATACCGAACACGGCTTGCTGCGAACCGAACTGGTCGGCGGTGGCGATCACGCGGCCGTCGGCCAGCATCGGCTTGATGGCCTGGATGTTGTCGTAGCCGACGATCTTGACCTTGCCGGTCTTGCCGGCGGTACGCACGGCCGCCACGGCGCCGATGGCCATGTTATCGTTGCCGCACAACAGGGCGACGACGTTCGGGTTGGCGTTCAGGATGGCCGAGGCGACGGTGTTGCCGCTGGCGATTTCCCACTGGCCCGACTGGACGCTGACGACCTTGGCGCCGACGGCGCTCATGGCGTCCTGGAAGCCCAGCGTGCGCTGCTGCGCGTTGAAGGTGGTCGACACGCCTTCGATGATGGCGACCTGGTCGCCGGCCTTGATCTGCTTGCCGAGGTAGGTGCCGACGATTTTCGCGCCCTTGCGGTTGTCCGGGCCGACGAACGGGATGGTGATGCCTTTTTCTTTCAGCGCGGCTTCGTCGAGCTTGTTGTCAATATTGACCACCAGGATGCCGGCGTCGACGGCTTTTTTCAGCACCGGCACCAGCGCTTTGGAATCGGCCGGGGCGATGATCAGCGCGTTGACCTTGGAGACGATCATCTGCTCGACCAGCTTGATCTGGTTGGCGGTGTCGGTTTCGTCCTTGATGCCGTTGGCGATCAAGTCATATTGGGCGGCGTGGGTTTTCTGGTGGGCCTTGGCGCCGTTTTCCATGGTCAGGAAAAATTCATTGGCCAGCGACTTCATCACCAGCGCGACCTTCGGCTTGGCGGGGGCATCGGCGGCGAACACGGACATGGCGGGCAGCACGCTCAGGGCAACGGCGGCGGCGATCAGTTTCAGGTTGGTACGACGATTCATCTAAGTCTCCAGGGTGGGTTGGCGCACATCTTGACGGTGCTCTTGCTGCGCGCAAACGTTTGCGCGACGCAAATGATAGCGCAGTTTCGGGTTTTTTTCACACCGCGCCTGAAAAAAAATGATGGCCAAAAAAATGCTGCGGCGCAGCGAGAAATCACCGATTGGGGGCTGTGCCGGCGGTGTTGAGGATGGCTGCGCCATGCATGGCGCAGCGCGACAAATGCCGACTGCGCGCCGCAGGCTTATTGATCCGCCGTCACGCGATGGCGACCGATTTGATGACTTAAAGCGCCGGGCGTCAGGCCGAGTACCGACTTGAACACGCGGCCCAGATGGCTTTGGTCGGAAAAACCGGTCGCCGTGGCGACCTCCGCAATCGGCCGCCCCGCCATCAGCAGGTCTTTGGCCTCGATGATGCGCAGGGTCATTTGATAACGATGCGGTGGCAGGCCGTAGGCGGCGCAGAAACGGCGCGTCAATTCAAATTTGGACAGGGTGGACAGACTGCCCAGCGCTTCCAGCGGCACCGGCTTATTCCAATGGCTGCGCAGGTGCTCGCGGGCGGCCCGCAGACGCCCGTCGCTGGCCGCGTCCGGACCGGCTTCGCCGCAGAGCTTGTTTTCTTCAAAAATAAAGTCCGATAGCCGGCGCCATTCTTCCGACCAGTCCAGACGCTGATCCTGATGCGCCAATACGCGCAACACGAATGCAGAGATGCGCCGGCAAAGCGCGCCATCCGGCCGCGGCGCCACGCCCCGTCGATGCAGCGGCAGGCCGCGCCGCAGGCATTGCGCCTGCCATTCGTCGTCGGGAATATGCAGCATCACATATTCACACGGCTGATCGTCGACAGAGCCGCCCGCGTGCGCTTGTTCGGGATGCAGCAGATAGATGTCGCCGGCTTGCGCGAGCTGTTGCGGCTTGGTTTGCAGCGCAATATTCTTCCTGCCGGCGATGACCGCACAGAGCGACCAACCTTCATGCGCGTGGGGCGCGAATTGCTGCTGGCTAAAGCGCGCGTGCGTCAACTCGACGCGGAAAGGTGTTTCGATATAACCATAAATGAGAGGGCCGGCCGCCGCCTCAAGCTGACATCTTGTTTTCATAAAAATTTCCACTATCGCCGGAACGCCGATGTCGGTGCGGGCTAATTCCAGCGGCCCCAACGTCGGCGCCAGCTTGCGCGATTGCGCAATTGCGTTCTAGACCCTCAACGGACAAGCTCCTATCTTAAACGCTTTCTTCATTTTAGGAGCGAGCGCCAGTGAGTGACGTTCAACCGCCTGCCGTTACCGCCCCGTTGGCAGACAAAGTGACGGTCGAGATGAGTTATATCCCCTCCGAGCTACCGATATTCGTGTGCGACCTCAAACTGATCGAGGCGCAGCTGGTGCTGGCGCGCCAGGCCATCGACGAATTGCGCGTCAGCCATCCCGAATCGACGCCGTCGAACGTGCAGGCCGTCTACATGAGTCCATGGAATAGCCACGCGCTCAATGCCAAACTGATGCCCTTGTGCGACAGCGTGGTGACGATCGCGCAAATGATGGCGCAGAGCGCCATGGGGGCCTGGTTCAGCGCGATGCAGATCGAACTCTACGTCTCGAATTGCTGGGGCATCATTTACGAGGACAGCGACTACACCAAGCCGCACAATCACTTTCCCGCCGAATTCGCCTGCGCGATTTATCTGGAAGCCGACGAAGGCTGCGCGCCCATCATCTTTTCGCGCACCGTCAAGGTCCAGCCCAAGCCCGGCAGCATGATCCTGTTCCCCGGCATCATCAAGCATGAAGTGCCGCCCAATAAAGGCCGGCGCGTCGTCATCTCGATGAATTTAATGAAGCGCCCGGTATTCGCCATGCAATAAACGGCACACAACAAGACCACAGACCCGCCGGCCGGCATGGCCGGCAGGCAGCGCCCTACCTTTTTATAAGTATTTTATGACTTCAACGGACCACGCAATGCGCCGCTCCCACATGGCCGCGCTGCTCGCCGGCAGCATCCTGACGCTGAGCGCGCCGGCATCCCGGGCGGCCGACCTGATCCAGCTCTATCAACAGGCGCTGGCCAACGACGCCACTTACGCCGGCGCCCGCGATGCGCTGGCGGCCAGCCAGCAAAAGATCACCCAGGGCCGTGCCGGCCTGTTGCCGTCGCTGGAAGCGAGCGGGCAAAACACCCGCAACACCGGCATGCAACTCACCAGCCTGGACGCATTATTGGATTTCCCGGCGGGCACCACCCCGGGCCAGTTCATCGAATCGGACAGCCAGTACCACCTGAACACCTATACGGTGTCGCTGACGCAGCCGCTGTACAACTGGGCCAGCTGGCAGCAATACCAGCAAAGCAAGCTGGTCGTGGCATCGGCCGAAGCCGACTTCGCCCAGGCGGAGGAGGATTTGATCACGCGCGTGGCGCAAGCCTATTTCGACGTGCTGGCGGCGCTGGACAACCTCAGCGTGACCCAGGCCCAAAAAATGGCGACCACCGAGCAGCTGGCCTCGGCCAAACGCAACCACGAGATCGGCACCCAGACCATCACCGACGCCGACGAGGCGCAGGCCGCGTTTGACCAGGTGGTGGCGCAGGAATTCGCCGCCAGCGACGACCTGGGCAACAAGCGCGCCGCGCTGCGGGCCATCATCGGCGGCAAGCCGCCCGACCTGGCGCCGCTGCGTCCGGGCGTGAGCGTCAGCGCGCCCGAGCCCGACGCCGTCGAGCCGTGGGTGGACTCGGCCGAAACGCAGAACTATGCCGTCGTCGGCGCCCAGTTGAGTCTGGAAGTGGCCAAGCGCCAGATCCAGGTCGACCGCGCCGGCCACATGCCGACGGCGGCCCTGACCGCCAGCAGGACACACAGCTACCAGACCGGCTACGGCACCAACAACAGCAACGCCATCGGCGTGTCGTGGAGCATGCCCTTGTTCAGCGGCTTTGGCGTCACCAGCAGGGTGCGTGAATCGATCGCGCTGGAAAGCAAGGCCCGCAACGATCTGGAGGCGACGCGCCGCAACGCCGCGCTCATCGCCACCGAGGCCTTCCTCGGCGTGAACAGCGGCCTGGCCCAGATCAAGGCACTGGAGGCGGCCGAAGCATCGAGCAAGACTGCGCTGAAATCGAACAAGCTGGGCTACCAGGTCGGCGTGCGCGTCAACATCGACGTGTTGAATGCGCAAAAGCTGCTGTACGCGACGCAAAAGGATTTATCGAAGG
>Ga0209901_1000587_pt1 | contig 13536 bp, 10 predicted proteins | sample OrgsoiDNA_201058_FD_185806 | JGI IMG/M metagenome (GOLD analysis project Ga0209901, IMG submission 185806) | Permafrost soil microbial communities from the Arctic, to analyse light accelerated degradation of dissolved organic matter (DOM) -... | ecosystem: Environmental > Terrestrial > Soil >...
TGTATCGAGCTCGCCACAGTGGCGCCGCAGGCCGCGCGCCAGCCGGAGCCCGCGTCCATACAAGGCCAGCACGGCGGCCAACGCCGACGCCAACAGGATGATGATGCCGCCCGCCAGCGCGCTCATGACAGGCGGCGCGCGCGGCGCGACAAGGTGGGCAAGACTAGGGCGGACAGGGTGTGGATCGGCGACATGCTTTCCCTTTGGCGTGCTGCCGGGCACCGACAGCGCGGCGCCAGCAAGGACTTGTTGCGGAGAGGAAGCAGGAATAATAGTGGATGCGGCCGTTGCGAGCCGACCGTTCAGCCGCAAGCTTGAGTGACATCAAGCTTGCGGTGTGCGGGATGGTACGACTGTTTATATTTGCGCAATAACTTGCATCGGCCGTCCCAATGCGAGCCGCGGCGCGCTGCTGTCTCGGCGCTCGTGCAGCTTGAAGATGCTGACCGACTCGGCCAGCACGGCGGCCTGCTGTTGCAGCGAATCGGCGGCGGCGGCGGCCTGCTCGACCAGCGCCGCGTTCTGCTGCGTCACGCCGTCCATCTGGCTGACCGCCATGCTGATCTGCTCGATGCCGTCGCGCTGCTCGTTACTGGCGATGGAAATCTGGTCGATGATGGCGGCCACCCGCTGCACGCTGACGACCACCTCCTCCATCGTCACGCCGGCCTGGCCGACCAGCCGGCTGCCGGCCGCGACGCGGTCCACCGAATCGCCGATCAGCTGCTTGATTTCCTTGGCCGCCGACGCCGAGCGCTGCGCCAGGTTGCGCACTTCCGACGCGACCACGGCGAAACCCCGCCCCTGCTCGCCGGCGCGCGCCGCTTCCACGGCCGCGTTCAGCGCCAGGATATTGGTCTGGAAGGCGATCCCGTCGATGACACCGATGATGTCGACGATTTTCTTCGACGACTCGTTGATCGAGCCCATGGTCTGCACCATCTGCCCGACCGCCTCGCCGCCGCGCAGCGCCACGCTGGACGCGGTGCCGGCCAGCTTGCAGGCCTCGCTGGCGTTCTCGCTGTTTTGCTTGACGGTGCTGGTCAGTTCGACCATCGAGGCCGCCGTCTCTTCCAGCGAGCTGGCCTGATCCTCGGTGCGCGACGACAAATCCATATTGCCCGAGGCGATCTGCACCGACGCCGTGGCGATGGTCTCCGTGCTGTGGCGCACCTCGCCGACGATGTGGCTCAGATTGTCCTGCATCAGCTTGAGCGAGCGCAGCAGGTCGCCGATCTCGTCGCGGCATTCGGAGGCGATCTCGGTGCGCAAATCGCCGGAGGCGACGGCCTGCGCCACGCAGACGGCATCGTCGAGCCGGTGGGTGATGCTGCGTATCATCCACACCGTCGTCACGCTGCCGACCAGCATCGTGACGATCAGCGTCGCCAGCATGGTGATGGTGGCGCTGCGGTGGGCGGCGGCGCTTTCCTCGTCCATCTCGGCCATCGTGCGGTGCGACTGCTCGGCGATGAAGGCGACGATGTCGTCGATTTTCTTGGTCGGCGCGCGGTCGATACCCTTGACCAGTCCATCGACGATGTGGGCGCTGTCGGCGTTGGCGGGATCGTACTGCTTGAGCGCGGCCATATAACTGCCGAGCAGCGCCTTCTGCGTGGTGATGGCCTCGTCGACCAGCGGCGTGTCGAGATGGAGCTTGCCGAGGATGGTGCTGAGTCTTTGCAGGTCGGCGCGGGTGGCCTCGCTGCTCTTGACGAAGGCCTGGCTGTATTTGTCGAAGGCGGCCGGATCGTTACCGCGCAGCAGCAAGTCCTTCCACTCCTGCACTTCGATCTTGAACTCGACCTGGGCGCCGCGCGCCGTGTCGACGGCGTCGGTCAGCGAAACCGAGCGTTGCATCGCGTCGCCGCTGTGGGCGTTGGCCACGCTGAGCGCGCGCCAGCCGCCGCCGGCCACCACCAGCAGGGCGACAAAAAAGAAAGCGCCCAGCAAACCCAGGCGCACGCCGATTTTCAAGTTGGAAAATTTCATGGCATTCCCCTTGCTAAAGAATTCAATGGATAGCGGTCAGCCCGCCAGCGCCATGGTTTGGGGCGCTGCGATTGCTAATCTTTTTATGAAAACTAAAGGATGTTCAGGGACGCAATGTGGCGTCTCGGCTAAGCCATGATGCGCCAGAGCATGAAAAAACGCTAGGCACGTTTGTATCGAATCTCACCAAATCCCACCGTTTTGCAACATCCCGGCGGCGCTCACGTCACCTTGGCAGCGAAATCGATGCGGTAAAAGTCGGTCGGCCGGCCTTCCGCGTTCGGGCCGGATTCGACCAGCCGCAAGCCCAGCTTGACCAGCAGGTGGCCGGAAACATGGTTGTCGGGGTCGGTGATGCCCAGCAGGCAGGGCAAACGCAGCGTGTCGCGCGCGTAGGCCAGCACGGCGGCGGCGGCCTCGCCGGCATAGCCCTGGCCGCAATACGCCGGCAGGAAGCCGTAGCCGATGTCGACCGCCGGCAGGCTGTCGCGCTTGATCAGGCCGCACAGGCCGATGGCCGCGCCGTCCGCCGTCCGTTCGACCAGATAGATCGAGTGGCCGAGGCGCTGCTGCATCAGCATCGGTCCGTCGACGATGGCCGCGCGCGCCGTTTCCAGCGTGCGGATGCCGCGGTCGGGGATGAAGCGCAGCCAGCTCGGCTGGTTGACCAGGTCCAGGTAAAACGCCGCGTCGCCGGTGTCGAGCGTGCGCAGGCGCAGGCGCGCCGTGTCCAGTATGGGTTTGCTCATTCGGGCCAGTTGTTGGGATCGTCAAGCAGCTGGTACATGACGTAGACGTCGACAAAGCCGAGCTGCTGGTGGCGGTAGGCGCGCGGCAGCGTGCCGATGATGGAAAAACCCAGCTTCTTCCACAGCAGCACGGCGCTCACGTTGCTGCTGACCACGTAGTTGAACTGCATGGCCAGGTAGCCGAGCTCGCGCGCCTCGTCGAGGCAGTGGCGGCCCAGCAGCTTGCCGATGCCGATGCCCTGCGCGGCCGGGCTGACCATGAAGGAGGCGTTGGCGACATGGGCGCCGCGGTCGCGCTGGTTGGGGATCAGCTTGTACATGCCGACCAGCCGCTCGTTGTTGTTGAGCACCGCCACGTAACTGCGGACGCCGGGGCCGAACCAGTAGGCGTGGCAATCGTCGCGGCTGGTGTCGGCGGCGAAGTAATACGTGTCGCCGCTGGCGATGAGCTCCTGGAAGATCATCCACATGGCCTCGAAATCGGCTGCCACGGCAGGACGGATTTGTATGTCTTTCAAGGCGACTCCAGCTCGATTGCGCGAGTGTCGATTGTCGGGGATTTCGCCGCTCAAGTCCAGCGCGCGCATGTAGCGCAAGCACGTCCATCGGGGCGCCGGCCGGCGCTGGCGCCACGCGCGGCGCGGCGGGCCTCAGCGGCCGAGTCGGAAGCCGACGCGCCCGGGCCGCCCCGGCAGGTTCAGCGTGGCCTCGGCGCGCGGCGACTCGCTGATGACCCGACCGCGCCGCATCACCAGCCGGCGCGCCGCGCGCAAGCGGATCGCCTCCACCGGGCTGGAGGCGTCCAGCAGCAGCAGGTCGGCGTGGCAGCCGACGTCCAGGCCGTAACCCTGCAGGCCGAGGATGGCGGCCGGCGTCTCGGTGACGGCGGCGTAGCAGGCGCGCATCGCGTCCTGGCCGGTCATCTGCGCCACGTGCAGGCCCATGTGCGCCACCTCCAGCATGTCGCCCGAGCCCAGGCTGTACCACGGGTCCATCACGCAGTCATGGCCGAAGGCGACGGCGATGCCGGCCGCCATCATCTCCGGCACGCGGGTCATGCCGCGCCGCTTCGGATACGTGTCGTGGCGGCCCTGCAGCGTGATATTGATCAGCGGATTGGCGATGGCCGCCACGCCCGCCTCGCGGATCAGCGGCAGCAGCTTGCTGACGTAGTAATTATCCATCGAGTGCATCGACGTCAGGTGCGAGCCGGCCACGCGGCCGTGCAAACCGAGCCGGTTGCTCTCGTAGGCCAGCGTTTCGATGTGGCGCGACAGCGGGTCGTCCGACTCGTCGCAGTGCATGTCCACGCGCAGGCCCTGGTCGGCGGCGAATTCGCACAGCAGGCGCACCGACTCGGCGCCGTCGGCCATGGTGCGTTCGAAATGCGGAATCCCGCCGACCACGTCGACGCCCATCGCGATGGCGCGCTTGAGGTTGCCGAACGCCGACGGGCTGCGCAGCAAGCCGTCCTGCGGAAACGCCACCAGCTGCAAATCGAGATAGGGCGCGACCTGGCGCTTGACGTCGAGCAGCGCCTCGACGGCCAGCAAGCGGTCGTCGCAGATGTCGACGTGGCTGCGGATGGCCAGCAAGCCGCGCGCGACGGCCCAGTCGCAATATTGCAGCGCGCGCTCGACCAGCGCCTGCTGGCTCAATTGCGGCTTCAGCTCGCCCCATAGCGCAATGCCTTCGAGCAGCGTGCCGGACTGGTTGACGCGCGGCAGGCCGTAGCTCAGCGTGGCGTCCATGTGGAAGTGCGCGTCGACGAAGGGTGGCGACACCAGGTCGCCAGCGGCGTCGATTTCGCGCGCGCCGCGCAGCGCCAGCGCCGGGCCGACGGCGGCGATGCGGCCGGCTTCGATGGCCAGGTCGATGCCGCTGCGGCCATCGGGTAAAACGGCATTGCGTATCACGACATCCATGCCAACTCCCGTCTATTTTTTCCAGTAGGCGAATTCGGTTTCGTAGCAGACCGTCTCGATTTCGGCGATCTTGTCCTGCATCGCGCCCTGCGCGTCGAGGATGGCCTGATTGTAGACAGAGGGGCCGATTTCACGCAAACAAAAATCGAGCAGCAACTTGGCTTTGAGCTCGCCGACCTCCTCGTCCATGTTTTCGCCGCAATAGCGTTGTATCGACGCCAACAGGCGCTGTTCGACTTCTTTACTCAATTTAATCGACATAATGACAGGATGGTATCGCGCATGTTGCAGCGCATTAATTATTACAGGAAATATGCCAAATATGGCCGCCGCCCCGGCGACGCCTCGGCGCCGTATTGCGCCAGATCAAACTCCTTGCCGATAGGAAAAGCAACGGCTTGTCGGATGTTAAGATGAGGACCGCATGGCTGGAAAAATAACTTTCCAAGCCACACAAACGCCGCTAGAATGCCCTTATTGCAGCGCATCATAAATAGCGTGGCGCCGGTGCGCCCGCGCCATGGTGCGGCGGCTTTGCCAGCATTTTAATCGTACCAGGAGAAACCATGTTTTCGATTACAGAACAGTTTTCCGCAGCCACGAAATCGCAATTGGAAGCCCAGCTGAACCTGCTCAACAACTACGCCAGCAAGGCGGTTGAAAGCGCCCAGAAAGTGCTGGCCCTGAACATCAGCACCACCAAGGCGTCGGTGGAAAAATCGTCGGCCGCCGCGCGCCGCCTGCTCGAAGCCAAAGACCCGCAGGAATTTTTCAGCGCCGGCAAGGCGCCCGGGTTTGACAATCTGCTGGCCTACAGCCGCGAGCTGTTCAGCATCGCCAGCGCCGCGCAGGCCGAACTGATCCAGAGCGCCAAGGCGCAGATCGAGCAAGCGGCGCCAGCCGCGAAAGCCATCGTCGCCAAGCCAGTCGCGCCGGCCGCCAAGGTGAAACTGGCCGAGGTGAAGAAAGCGGCCGCCGCGCCGGTAGTCGCAGCAGCAGCAGCAGCGCCGGCCGAGGTCGCCGTCGCCGCGCCGACGGCTGTGCCAACGCCCGCGCCGAAAGCCATCGCCAAACCGGTGGCCAAGGCCAAACCGGCCGCCGCCACACCCATCGCCGACGCCATCGTACAACTGGTCGAGCCGCCGGAGCCTGCCAAACCGGCCGCCGCACCCGTCGCCGCCGCCGCGCCAAAACCGGTCGTTGTCAAGCCGGCACCGAAGCCGGTCGCCGCACCGAAAGCCGCCGCCAAACCGCCGGCCGTCAACTTCCCCACCGCCAAATCGGTCGCGCTCAAGTCGGTGACGTCGTCGGCCAAAACCGCGCCGGGCAAACCGCAAGCCAGGCAGCTCGATATGCTGGGTGGCGGCAAAGGCAAGAAATAATCGTCGCACGGCGGCAGCACCGACCTGCCCTCTCCGTCGGCAGTCTCCGGCAGTGATATACGGGATCAGCTCCGCCGCCATGGCATAAGGTTCTGATCCCGAGTTCCCATCGCAGCACCGTCCAGCGCGACCGCCCCGCGCAGATTTCCCTTTCCGCAGCAAATCAGCGCATGTTGTATCCTAGCGGGCTTCCAGCGCGCGCGAGCTTGCCTGCGCGCGCCACCATCGCAAGGAGTTTCATGAGTTTATCGAGGCTAATCGGCAGCTTCGTGCGCCAGCATAGCGGCGCCTACGTCGCGGCGGGCGCCATGCTGGCCGGCGTGGCCGTCCTCGGCGTCTGGGTGCCGCGCCAGGTCGGCGCGATGATCGACGGCCTGGCCGCGCACCGCCTGTCCGGCAACGAGCTGCTGCTGCACATCGGCGGCCTGCTGTTGATCGGCGCGGCGATTTACTTTTTGCGCGTCGGCTGGCGCCAGACGCTGTTCGCGGCGGCCTATCAACTCGGCGTGTCGCTGCGCACGCGCTTCTACGCGCGCCTGTCGCTGCAAGGCCCGGCCTTCTATCAACAACAGCGCACCGGCGACCTGATGGCGCTGGCCACCAACGATATCGACGCCATCGAAATGGCCGCCGGCGAAGCGATGCTGGCCGGCTTCGACGGTACGCTGACGCTGGTGATGGTGCTGGGCGTGATGCTGCTCGGCGTCGACTGGCGCCTGGCCGCCATCGCGCTGCTGCCCTTCCCTTTCATGGCGCTGGCGTTCTGGCGCATCTCCAGCCATATCCACAGCGCGTCCACCGACTCGCTGCAACGCTTCAGCGCCCTCAACGACCATGTGCAGGAAACCCTGTCCGGCGTGCGCACCCTGCGCGCGCTCGGACTGGAGCAGCGCAGCGGCGCGCAGTTCGGCGCGCTGGCCGGCCACGCCGCCAACGCCAGCTTGACCGCGCAGCGCTGGGAGGCGGCCTACGAACCGGCCGTCGGCCTGACGCTGACCAGCGCCAGCGCGCTGACCTTCGGCCTCGGCGGCTATCTGGTCTGGCAGCACCAGCTGAGCATCGGCCAGCTGACCAGCTTCACCATGTATCTCGGCCAGTTGATCTGGCCGATGTTCGCCGCCGGCTGGGTGCTGTCGCTGATCGAACGCGGACGTGCCGCGTGGGCGCGCCTGCAGCCGATGCTGGACGCGCCGCTGGCGATCGACGACCACGGCACGCTGACCGCGCCGCCCACCGGCGCGCTGACGCTGCGGGCACTGAGCTACGCCTATCCAGGCCAGGGCGTTCCCGCGCTGTCGGACATCACGCTGACTTTACCAGCGGGCCAGACCCTCGGCCTGGTCGGCCCGACCGGCTGCGGCAAGTCGACGCTGCTGCGCATGCTGCTGCGCCAACTGACGCCGCAAGCCGGCAGCGCGAGCTGGAGCGGCCACGCGCTGGCCGACTACACGCTGCAAACGCTGCGCGCCGCCATCAGCTGGGTGCCGCAGGAATCGTTCCTGTTCTCGGCCAGCATCGCCGACAACATCGCGCTGGCCCGTCCCGACGCGACGCGCGCGGAAATCGAACGCGCCGCCCATCTGGCCGCGATCCACGACGACATCCTGCAATTCCAGAACGGTTACGAAACGCTGGTCGGCGAGCGTGGCATCACGCTGTCGGGCGGCCAGCGCCAGCGCGTCGCCATCGCCCGCGCGCTGTTGGCCGATAACGATCTGCTGCTGCTCGACGACGCGCTGTCGGCCGTCGACACCGGCACCGAAACGCGCATCCTCCAGCACCTGGAAGAACTGCGCACGCAACGCCCCGGCCGCAGCGCCATCATCGCCAGCCACCGTTTGAGCGCGGTGGTCAACGCCGACGTCATCGTCGTGCTGCGCGATGGCCGCATCAGCGAAACCGGCAGCCACGCGCAGCTGCTCGAACAAAACGGCTGGTACGCCAGCCAGTGGCGCTATCAACAACTGGAGGCCAGCCTCGATGAAGCCTGAGCACATCTCCATGCGGCGCCAGACCAGCCAGGCGATCGCGCTGCTGCGCCGCGCCGCGCTGCCGGACCAGCATCACCTGATCTGGGCGGTGCTCTGGCTGCTGCTGGCGGCGGGACTCGAAGTGCTCGGCCCCATCATGGGCAAGGCGCTGATCGACCAGCACCTGCTGCCGCGCGTGCTCGATTGGCCGCGCATGAGCGCTCTGCTGGCCGGCATGCTGCTGACCGGCTGGATCGCCAGCGGCCTGCGCTACCTGCAACTGCTGCGGCTGGCCGGCCTGGCGATGCGCTCCGTGCAGCGTTTGCGCGAGAGCGTCTACGGCCACGTGCTGCGGCTGCCGATGGCCTTCTTCGACCGCGCCATCACCGGCCAGCTGGTGTCGCGCGTGACCAACGACACGGAAGCCGTCAAGACGCTGTACGTGCAGGTGCTGTTCGTCATGCTCGATAGTTCGATTGTACTGATCGGTACTATCATCGCGATGGCGTGGCTGGACTGGCATCTGATGATCATCGTCGTCGCGCTGATGCCGGCGGTGCTGCTGATCGTCTGGCTGTACCAGCGCTGGAGCGCGCCGGCCGTCACGCGCGCGCGCGCGCTGCGCAGCGACATCAACGGCCAGATGGCCGAATCGATAGGCGGCATGAACGTGCTGCAGGCGAACAACGCGCAGGCGCGTTTCGGCGCGCGCTTCAAGGCCACCAACGAGCAGCACTACACGGCGCGCATGTCCGAGCTGCGCGCCAACGCGTGGCTGCTGCGGCCGGCGCTCGACATGCTCAACATCGTGCTGCTGGCGGCGGTGATCTTCAGCTTCGGCCAGCGCGCGATGACGGCCGCCGAGGTGGGGATTTTGTACGCCTTCATCAGCTATATCGCGCGCGTGATCGAGCCGCTGATCCAGATCACCATGCAGTTCAGCCAGTTGCAGCAATCGGTGGTGGCGACGGCGCGCGTGGCGGCGCTGCTCGACGAGCCGGAGTCGCCCGAGCACCACGCCGGCCGCGCCGCGCCTGGCCTGGCACCGGCGCCCGTGCCATCGCGCCGCCACGACGACGCCGACGCGCCGGCCGTCGCCATCGAGCACCTCAACTTCGCCTACGTCGAAGGCCAGACCGTGCTGCACGATTTGTCGCTGCAGATTCCGCAGGGCGCCTTCTACGGCATCGTCGGCCACACCGGCAGCGGCAAGTCGACGCTGCTGTCGCTGCTGCTGCGCTTTTATCCGGCGCGCCACGGCAGCATCGCCATCCACGGCGTGGCGCTGGACGCCATCGCCAACGAGCAGTTCCGCGCCGACGTCGGCCTGGTGCCGCAAGACCCCTTCCTGCTGGCCGCCTCGGCGCGCGAGAACATCGACATGGGCCGCGGCCTGACGGCGGCGCAAATTGAAGCGGCGGCGCGCGCCGCGCACGCCCACGATTTTATAGTCGCCCTCGAACACGGCTACGACACGCAGCTGGGCGAAGGCGGCTCGCGCCTGTCGACCGGCCAGAAGCAGCTGATCGCCATCGCCCGCGCGCTGGCCGGCGCGCCGCGCATCCTGCTGCTCGACGAGGCCACCTCGCACATCGACAGCGCCACCGAGCAGATCGTGCAGACCGCGCTCGACGAGCTGCGCGGCCGCGTCACCATCATCGCCATCGCCCACCGGCTCTCGACGATACGCGACGCCGACCGCATCATCGTGCTCAATCACGGCCGCATCGCCGAGGCCGGGCCGCACGAGCAACTGATGCAAATCGGCGCCGGTTTATACCAGCGCCTCTACCTGCTGCAACAGCTGGCGGCCTGACGCGGCGGCCGGCGGCGCGCTATCAAAATCGCAAAATCGGTATTTTGATTATCTTAAATGCCATAAAATTGTGCGTTTTCGAACAAAATGTGACATCCGCTTGAGATTTCTCACCTGCAACAAGAATATAATTGTCTAGACAGTTGCACGCGTTTGTGCAGGACAGACAAGGGGCGGTGGTGACGAGAAAGCGGAACAGGACGATGCGTGGCGTACGCGCCCTGCTGGCGGCGGGCCTGCTCGCGCCGCTGCTGGCGCATGCCGATCCGACGCTGCTCGACCGCATCGACGAGATGGGCGAACAATCGCGCTTCGTGCCCGACAAGGCGCTGGTCCAGCTGCTCCAGGTGGAACCCGAGGCGCGCGCCGCCGACATCCTCACCAAGGCCGAATTCCTCACGCAACTGGCGCTGACGCGCGGCCGCCTGGGCCAGAACGACGTCGCGCTGACGCTGGCGGCCGAACTGGTCGCCTACGGCACGGCCGTGCACAGCAAGGCGGCGCTGGCCAAGGGTCTGCTGTGCGAAGCCTACATCAGGTTCGCGCTGGCCGACGTCGCCAGCGCCCACCGGCTGGCCTTCGAGGCCGAGCCGCTGGCCGAAGCCAGCGGGCTGGAAGCGCTGCGCGTGCAGGCCACCATCACGGCCGGCGAGGCCTACGCGGAACAGGGCAACTTCCCGGCCGCGATGGTCAAGCTGCAAAGGGCCGTCGACATGGCGCGTCCGCTGGAAAACCAGCTGGTGCTGGCCAGTGCGCTCAAGTCGCTGGCGGTGTTGTACGACCAGGTGAAGGAATATGAAAAGGGCTTCGCCGTACTCGACGAATTGCTGGACGTGGCCAGGAAGCTGCAATCGCCGGGCCGGCTGGCACTGGCCAAGAACACCGAGTACGCGCTGTCGATCGACAGCAAGCAGCCCAAGCGCGCACTGCGCGCGCTGGAAGAAGGGCTGGTGCTGGAACGGCAGCTGGGCGCCCAGCGCATGATCGCCAACACCCTGGTCAATCTGTCGGACAGCTACCTGCAACAGCACGACTACGCGCGCGCGCTGCAATACGCCAACCAGTCGCTGAAGGTGGCGCAGCAAAGCAACGACGGCGTGATCGAGGCGACGGCCAACATCAACATCGGCGAGGCTTACCTGGGCATGGGCCGCATCGCCGAGGGCAAGCGCAGTTTCGAGACCGGCATGGCGTTCTACGAGAAGGCCAACAGCCAGCCCGATTTGCAGGCGCTGCTGGTGGAATATGGGCAGGCGCTGGAACGGGCCGGCGACCTGGCCGGCGCGCTGGCCGCCTATCACCGCGAGCGCGACATCTCGAACCAGATGTTTGAAAAGCAGCGCCGCCAGTCGGTGCTGGAGCTGCAGGAAAAATACGAGGCCGAGAAGAAGCAGCGCCAGATCGAGCTGCTCAGCCGCGAGAACCAGGTCAAGGGCACCGAGATCGACAACCGCCGCCTGCAGCAGCGCGTCTGGTGGCTGCTGGCCGTGGTGTTCGCGCTGGCGGCCGTCATCGTCGGCCTGCTGTACCGCAAGGTGCGCCACGCCAACGCGCAGCTGGAGGTGAAGAACCTGGAGCTGAAGGCGCAAAGCGCGCTCGATCCGCTGACGTCGCTGTACAACCGGCGCCACTTCCAGGACTACATGCGCGGCCATAACCACGCCCAGCCCGAAAGGCGCGACGGCCCGCGCAAGGCCGACGACATCGTCGGCGCCCTGTTCCTGCTCGACGTCGACCACTTCAAGAACGTCAACGACACCTACGGCCACGCCGCCGGCGACGCCGTGCTGAAGATGATCGCCGAGCACCTGCGCATCGCGCTGCGCGAGACCGACATGATCGTGCGCTGGGGCGGCGAGGAATTCCTCGCCTTCCTGCCGGCGATACCGCGCAACGGGCTGGAGGAAGTGGCGCGGCGCATCCTGACGACCATCTCGTCGCAGACCATCGCCTACCAGGAGCACCAGATCACGGTCAATGTGTCGGTCGGCTTCGCGCCGTTCCCGCTGATCCCGGCCGACGCGCCGCTGCCGTGGGAGCGCGCCGTCAACCTGGTCGACATGGCGCTGTACCTGGCCAAGGCGCACGGCCGCAACCGCGCCTACGGCGTGCGCGGCTTCGACAATTTCAGCATGACGTCGATGGAGGCGATCGAGCAGGATCTGGAGCGCGCGTGGCGCGCCGGCTTCGTCGACCTGAGCGTGATATTGGGCGGTCCGGCGGACCCGGAAACGCCGTCGCCGAACGAGCATAGCAACGTGGTGCCGCTCAAGCCTGCGGCGCTGGCGTCCGGACGCTGAGGCGCTACGGCGCGACCGCCCAACTCCAGGCGCAGCAGATGCTATACGGCTTGCCGTATGCGACTTGCGGATCGCGGCTGGTTGATCGCGGCTGCTTGATCGCGGCCGACTGATTGCCGCCTGCCGCTGGCGCGGCAAGCGCTGGTTCGCGTTTATTTATTCTCGTTGGCCTTTTCCTGCAATTTCTGACCCGCCTCCTCCAGCTTTTTGCCGGTGGCATCGGTCGCCTTGTCCACCTGCTCACGGGTTTCCTTGGCCGCATCCTGAATCTGCTGGTTGGCCTGATCGGCCGCCTTGGTCAGATCGCGGCCCGCCTTGTCGGTGACCTGGTCGAGCCGGCGGCCTGCCTGTTCGGCCGGCCCCGGCGCGCCGACCGTGTCGTCCTTTTTGTGGCAGCCCGCCACGCCGCCCATCATGATGGCCAGCGCCAGTGCGGCGCCCAGATATTTTGTATGTGCTGCGCTCATCGCGTACTCCCTAGTGGTTATGCTGCCCACAGCATACACCGACTATTGGCAAGCTGACCACACCGCAGAGTGCGTCAGCGTGGCTTGCGATACCGTAGCATCCGCAGCCGATATCCGCGGCGCTCGCCGTCATAGCCATGGCTAGCACATTGCAAAAAAATGACCATGCCGCGATGCGGCGATTTCGATTTTTCGCTGCCTCGTGCTACCCTGAGCAGGCCGCCCATCCATGAAATCATCGCCATGAAACCGCTACGACAGATCGTCAATTCGATATGCCTGCTGTCGTCGCTGTGCGCCGGCGGCGCGGCTGCGGTGACCGAGATCCGCACAACGGCGCAAATCAATTCCGAGCCCAAGTTCATCAGCTCGATGGTCGACGGCCGCGCGAGCGTCAGCGGCATGTGCATCGACGTTTTCCACGCCATCGAAAAAACCGATCCCGAACTCAAATTTATCGGCGCCGGGGACTGGGAGCCGCCGGCCCGCATCGACGTCAGCGTTTTTTATAAGAAGACCGACGCCGCTTGCGGTCTGGTTAAAAGCAAGGAGCGTGAAGGCCGCTTCACGATGATCGAGCCGCCGCTGTTCAACTTCCGCTACGCGCTGGCGGCACGCAACGGCGACGCGGTGGCGGTGTCGAACTGGCACGACGTGATCCGCCTCGGTCATGACAGCGTGGTGCTGGTGGTGCACGGCATGGGTCCGAGCCGGCAACTGGAAGGCATCCCCGGCCTGCAGCTGGACGCCGGCTCCAGTACCATCCAGCAGAATTTCGACAAGCTGCTGGCGCGCCGCGGCCGCTTCATCTATTACAAGGTGCCCGGCTTCGCCTATCTGCTGCGCCAGCGCTGCATGCAGGACAAGATCACGATACTGCCGGCCACGATGAATACGACGCCCATGTATATGCTGCTCGGGAAGCATGTGGCGCC
>Ga0209901_1000588_pt1 | contig 13517 bp, 5 predicted proteins | sample OrgsoiDNA_201058_FD_185806 | JGI IMG/M metagenome (GOLD analysis project Ga0209901, IMG submission 185806) | Permafrost soil microbial communities from the Arctic, to analyse light accelerated degradation of dissolved organic matter (DOM) -... | ecosystem: Environmental > Terrestrial > Soil >...
GACAGGGACTGGCGGCTTCAATATCGGCCACAGCTATATTGCGGGGGCCGGTGGAGCAGCAACCCCGGTGGCGCCGACCGGTGCGCTGGCGCAGGGCAGTTCGGCCAATTCCGCCGTCTTGCCTGCCACGCCAGGCGCCACGCCGCCCAGCTTTACACCGGTGGTGTTCAATACCCAGGACAAGCCGATGCTGTTGGTCAGCAAGATCGCCAACAAGACCACGGCCGAGCTTGGTGACAGCTTGCAGTACACCATCGAGGTGAAGAACACGGGCGTGGCCACGGCGTTTGGCGTCAGCGTGCTCGACAAGCTGCCGGCCGGTTTCCGCTACATCGACGGCACGACCACGCGCAACAATGTGGTGCAGGCCGATCCGGGCGGCAAACCTGGTCCGCAACTGTCGTTCACGCTTGAATCGTTGGCGCCGAACGCCAGTATCACCTTCCGCTACCGCCTGCGGGTAGGCGTGGGCGCGCTGCAGGGCGACGGCATCAACCGGGCCCAGGCGACTAGCACCAATGGTCCACCGTCGAACGAGGCGCGGGCCAGGGTGAAAGTGACGGGCGGCGTATTCACCACCGATGCCTGTATCGCCGGCAAGGTGTTTGTCGACTGCAATCACAACCACGTGCAGGATGCCGAGGAACTGGGCATACCGGGCGTGCGCCTGTACATGGAGGATGGCACCAACTTCACCACTGACGTGGAAGGCAAGTACAGCTATTGCGGCATTACGCCGAACAGCCATGTGATCAAGGTCGATGGTTCGACCTTGCCGCGCGGCAGCCGCATGATGGAAGCGTCGAACCGCAACCTGGGCGATGCGCACAGCCTGTTCCTCGATACCAAGAATGGCGAGCTGATGCGTGCCGACTTCATCGAAGGTTCTTGCTCGGCGCCGGTGCTGGAGCAAGTCAAGCTGCGCCGCTCCCAGGGCGAGACGCGCGGTGTGGAAAAGGAGAAGAGGGGAGGGCCGGGACAGAGTTTCAGCAGCCAGCCTTTGCCGGCCGCCGTTCCAGCCACTTCGCCGGCAGCGGGAGGCCATCATGTTCAATAAGCGCACCCTGGCCATGCTTTATGCCCCACTTCATGCACAATTTCATGAAAAGTCGCCTATGAAGAACCATCTTCCCGTACGCAAGCGGCTGGCCATGGTGCTGGCGCTGCTGATGCTGCCGGCTGTCAGCCATGGGCAAATGCCCTTGCCGGACAGCGTGGCCGGCCCCAGTGTGGCGCCGCTGACCTTGTTTAACGACCGCATCGGCGCGGTGGACTACAGCATCAACCGCGGCATCGCCCGCATCGCCGTCGACACCGATCAAAGCGACGTGGCGGCTGATGGCCAGAGCGCCGTCACGGTGCGGGTCACCCTGTTCGATGAGCAGGGCCAGCCCTTGAAGGGGCCGGCCTTGCTGACGATAGAGGCGAGCGGCGGGCGTATCTTGCTGGCCGGCGCCCGTACCGACGAGCTAGGCCCTGAACGCCGCGATGCCGACAAGGTCACGCCGGGCACCCAGTTGAAGGTGGAAGATGGCGAGGCGAGTTTCAGCCTGATCGCCCCCGATACGCCGCAGGATGTGCTGCTGCGCGTGTCGGCCGGCGCCGTGGCGGCGCAGGGGGTGATCAGTTTCTTGCCCGAATTGCGCGACATGCTGGCTGTCGGCTTGATCGACGGCGTGATCAGCAAGCGCAGCCTGTCGAGCAGCTCGATTTCGCCGTCGCGCTTCAACGACGGTTTTGAAAGGGATATCGACCGCTGGAGCCGCAGCTTCAATAATGGCAAGGCCAACGTGGCGGGGCGCGCGGCCATGTTCTTGAAAGGCACGATACGCGGCGACGCCTTGCTGACGGCCGCCTATGATTCGGACAAGGATACCCGCTCGCGCCTCTTGCGCGACGTCAATCCGGAAGAGTTTTACCCCGTGTATGGCGACAGTTCCATCCGCAATTTCGACGCCCGTTCCAGCGACCGCCTGTACGTGCGCATCGACAAGGAAAAAAGCTATGTGCTGTATGGCGACTTTGCCACGGGCGATGGTTTCAGCCAGATGACGGGCGGCGGCAGCGTGGCGACCTTGCAGCAGCGCAAGCTGGGCCAGTACAACCGCACGGCCACGGGCGGACGTGGCCACTACGAAAAAGATGGCATCGTCGCCAATGTGTTTGCCATCAACGATAGTTTAAAACAGGTGGTCGAGGAATACCGCGCCAATGGCACTTCGGGGCCGTTCGCCGTGCGCAATAACAATGGCATCGAGAACTCGGAAAAAATCGAGATCGTAGTGCGCGACAAGAATCAGAATGGCAATATCCTGCAAGTGACGCAGCTGCAGCGCTTCGAGGATTACAGCTTCGAGCCGTTCAGCGGGCGCATCCTGTTCAAGCAGGCGATCCCCGCGCTGACAGCGACCGGCAATCCGCAATCGATACGCATCAGCTACGAGGTGGACCAGGGCGGCGAGAAATTCTGGACCGTGGGCGCCGATGGCCAGGTGCAGCTGAACAAGATGGTCTCCTTGGGCGGCGCCATCGTGGAAGACAAGAACCCGCTGTCGCCGTATAAATTGCATAGCGTCAACGCCGGCCTGCGCCTGGGCGACAATACCTTGCTGGTGGTCGAAGCGGCGCGCACCACCTCGACTACCTACAATGCGGGCGGCGGCATCTACACCACGCCTTCGGGCCAGGCGGGAGAAATGCGCGATGACGTCAGCGGCAATGCGGCCAGGGTGGAATTGCAGCACAAGGATGACAATCTGGAGGCGCGCGCCTACTGGAGCCGTTCCGATACAGACTTCAACAACACGGCGGCCGGCATCACGGGCGGGCGCGGCGAGACGGGCTTGAAGGCCGGCTACAAAATCAACCCGGCCGTCACCGTGTATGGCGAAGCGATCCGCAGCGACGAGCGCAGCACCGAGGCCCACCGCGATGCGGCACGGCTCGGCGTGGCCTGGAACGCCAGCGAGCGCTGGCTGCTCGACGTGTCCGTGCAGCACATCAAGGAAAGCGGCGGCTTGCCATCGACGGCCGGCATTGCACCGAACACGGCGCCGCTGGGCACGGGCTTGAATCCTATCGGGGGCTTCTTTGGCAATGGCACGGCCAACACGGCCATCGATCCGGTCACGGGCAGCAGCATCACCACTTTTGCGCCGATTAATCCCGGTCTGGGCGGCGGTACCAGCGCCCCGCTGGACGCCACCACAGTGCGGCTGGGCACGCAATACAAGGCGACGGACCGCTGGACCCTGAACGGCGAAGTGGAAAAAAGCGTCTCCGACACCGACCAGCACCGCTATGCCTTGGGGGCGCAATACCAGCTGGCCGAGCGCAGCCGCCTGTATGGCCGCTATGAAAACCAGACCGGCCTGGCGTCCGCCTATTCCTTGAATCCGGCCGACCGCAGCGCCAGCTTTATCGCTGGCGTGGATACCGGCTACATGCCGGGCGGCACTGTGTTTGGCGAATACCGCATGCGCGACGCGCTCGATTACAATCTCAGCAATCAGCGCGATCTGCAGCTCGCTTCCGGCTTGCGCAATACCTGGAATCTCAGCGAAGGGCTGGCGGCCAGCACCAATGTTGAATACTTGAAAGTCATCAACGGCCAGCAGCAGCAAGCGGTGGCAGTGGCGGCGGGGCTCGATTACTCAGCCAACCCGCTGTGGCGCGCTTCCGTCAAGCTGGAATACCGGCGCCTGTTCGACAGCCAGATCGCGCCGGGTGACCAGAGCCAGGACCAATGGCTCAATACCATCGCCTGGGCGCGCAAGATGAGCCGCGACTGGACTTTCCTGGCCCGCAACTACCTGCTGTACACACGCAATAACGACGACGCCAGCGGCGCGCCGATCGGCAATGTGCTGCAAGACCGTGCGCAGCTGGGTTTTGCCTGGCGTCCGGTGGACGATAACCGTTTTAATGGCCTGGCACGCTACGAGTACAAGACGGTGCGCGACAAGTCGCAGATCGATGGCGACAATTATCGTGCGCATATCGTTTCCACTCACCTCGATTACCACCCTAGTCGTCCATGGTGGTTCACGGGCCGGGTGGCTGCCAAGCACAATAACGACAAGAATTTGCCGGCAGGCCAGGAAAAATACACGGCATGGCTGTTTTCGGGCCGCACCGTGTACGACATCAGCAAGAACTGGGACATTGGCGTGCTGACGGCCGTGATGGGCAGCCCGCAGGGCGGCAGCCGACAATGGGCCAATGGCCTGGAAGTGGGTTATCTGCTGGCGCAAAACCTATGGTTGTCGGCTGGCCATAACTGGTCCGGTTTTTCCGACCGCGACCTGACGGGTGCCGACTACACGGCGCGCGGCCCTTATTTGCGCCTGCGCTTCAAGTTTGATGAAAAGCTCTTCAAAGGCAAGGATCCTGCCATCAATCGCACCCTGGCCCGGCCATGAACCTCACCATGCGGAAAGTATCGACCATGAAATTCACTCAAAAATTGACATTGATATCGATGGCCAGTCTGCTGACTGTGGGCCTGGCCCAGGCGGTAACCCCCGCTGCTGCACCAGCGGGACCGCTGGCCTTGCCCGAAGCGCGCATTTCCGACCAGGCCGTGTCTGGCGACCAGCAAGCCTACCGACTGCTGCAGGAGCGCATCAAAAAGCTCAACGATGGCGGGGTGCGGGTGGGCGACTATTATCTGTCCAAGGCCCAATGCTGGCTGGACGTGTCCTACCATGAATACACGCGCAACGACCGTTCGGACTTCCCGCTGCAAGCCTTGCAGGAATCGGCAAAAATTGTTGCCGCGCTGGAAAGCGGCAGTCGCCCTAATCCCGGCGACGACACGCCGCTGGTGAATGGCGCCACGCGCTTGCGCGAAGACTTGTGGCGCGACTTTGCCCAGTTGCATCAGTCGACCGGCTTTGCCTGCGCGGCGCAAAAGGTGGCGTGCGGGGAAGTGGAGCTGGTGCATGCCGGCAATGAATACAAGCAACAGGGTTGGCGTCATGCCAATCCCTATGTGCAACTGGCCGAAGATGCGCAAGCGGCGGCCCAGTCCGCTGCCGCCGCCTGCCCGGTAGACCGGCCCACGCCACCGCCGGAGCCAGTGCCGCCACCGCCACGCATAGAGCATGAGCGCATCACCCTGGACATGGACGCCTTGTTTCCGTTCGACAAAGCGGGGCCTAACGATCTGCTGCCGCAGGGCGCGGCGAAGATCCGGGAACTGGCGGCACGCCTGAAGCAGGGTTATGTACAGATCGATACCTTGTCCGTCACCGGCCATACGGACCGGCTCGGTTCGGACGCCTATAACCAGGCTCTGTCCGAAAAGCGCGCGCTGGCGGTGAAACAATTCCTGCGCGAGCAGGGTATCGCCAACGTCATCAGCGCCTATGGCAAGGGTAAGTCGGTACCGGTGGCCGCCTGCGACAAGGTGGCGCCGCGCGCGGCACTGATCGCCTGTTTGCAGCCGAACCGGCGGGTGGAGATTGAATTGACGGGCATTAAGAGCGTCCCGCGGGCCACTGACAAACCTTAAGCCAGGTCATAAGGCCGTCATATGAGGCTGGTATGATGCTTTTGTTGGCACACAGCATGTCTTGCGCAGATCACTACGTTCCGGGAGCGCTAGGATGTGGGACATGACTCAACAGCTTAGCCGGTGAGCTCAACCATCGGCACCAGACATGCGAAGAGGGAAAATCAGGGTACTTTAATGAAGTCCTAAGCCTTTAATAAGCTTGGACTGGCATAGTGGACACATGGAAGACGGAATACCCGTTCCCAAGGTTGCCGGACACCACATTGACCGGCACGAATTGTGTACTTCTTGATCACCCTGCTTTATCCCTGCGCTCTGATACAGCGTTTCAACCGGCTACCGCACAAGGCGAAGCCGGTTTTTTTTTGTCCGCCAGCACTTAAGTTCGCGGCTTCAAAGCATCCGATGTGTGCGTTCCATCAAGGTGATAGAACGCAACATCTTCCTCGCTATTATTTCCCCGCTATTCCTCCCAGCTGCCGCCCAGCGCCTGGTACATGGCGGCCGTATCCGTGTAGCACATGGCGATGGCTTGTATGCGCGCCACCTTGGCTTGCTGGTAAGCTTGCTCGGCGTTCAGCAAGACCAGGGCGTTCACAAAACCCAGATCCAGTTGCTTTTGCGTCAAGTCCAGCGTTTTCCTGGTCGCCGTTTCGGTGGCCTCTGCCGCCGAGAGCGTCCTGGCGTCGGCGTCGAGCGCGTACAGGGTGTCGGCCACGTTCTGGAAGGCAGCCAGTACCACGCTGCGGTACTGGGCGTTCGCCTGCTCCAGCGCGGCATCGGCGGCGCGTTGGCGATGCTGCAAGGTGCCGAAGTCAAACACGGTCTGGGTAATATTGCCGGTGAGTCCCCAGAACTTGTTATCGTTGGAAAACATCTTGCTAAATTGCGTGGCGCTGCCGCCATACAGGGCCGAAATTGAAATTTGCGGCAAGCGGTTGGCCGTCGCCACGCCGACCTCGGCGCTGGCCGCATGCATCTGCGCTTCAGCGGCGCGCACATCGGGCCTTTGCTGCACCAGCTGCGAAGGCAGGCTGAGCGGCACGGTGGCTGGCAACTGCAAGGCATCGAGCGCGATATCGTTGATGCCGCCCTGGGCCGGGAAGCTGCCCGTCAGCACGGCCAGCAAATTGCGCGTCTGTTCCAGTTGCCTGGACAGCGGCGGCAGGGATTGCTGTGCCTGTGCCAATGCCGCTTCCTGGGTGGCGACGTCCAGTTCCGAGGCAAATCCCAGCCCGGCCTGATGGCGCAAGGCGGCCAGCGATTTGGCCGCTGCCGCAATCACGCCTTCGGTGGCATGGATCTGTGCGCTCAGGGCGGCTTGCTGGATGGCAGCGGCCACCACGTTCGAGGCCAGGGTCAGATAAGCGGCCTGCAGCTGGAAGCGCTGGGTTTCTTCCTGCGCCGCCAGCGATTCCACCGTGCGCCGGTTCAGGCCAAATACATCGGGCGCGTAGCTGATGGACAACTGCGCCGTATGCAAGGTGTACAGGGGCTGGCCCGATGTCAAGGTGGGCGAAATCGTGCCGACGGCGTTTTTCTGGCGGCTGGGCGCATAGCCAGCCTGAATCGTCGGGAAATAACTGCCCCATTGCGCGGCAGTGCTTTCCTGCGCCTGGCGCAATGCGGCCCGCGCACTGTCGATGCCGGGATTGTGCCTGAAGGCCTGTTCCACCAGGTCATTCAATGCGGGCGAGCCGAACGCCGTCCACCACTGGCGGTCCACTTTCACCGCTGCCGAGGTCATCGTTGCAGGCAAGGGCGCGCGCGTATAGCTGTTCACGGCAGGCGCTTGCGGGCGCTGGAAATCGGGGCCAACAGCGCAGCCGCTGCAGGCGAGCGCCGCCAGCAGCAACGCGGCGCTGTTCCGATAGCGATGCTGAGCGCTTGGTTTCTGTGTCTTCATATCAGGCTTCCTTTTTTTCTGGCTGCTTGCGCGACCATCCCAGTACCATCACTTGCAGCGCAGGCGCCACGATCAGCAGCATCACGGGCCCCAGCAGCATGCCGCCCACCACCACAATCGCCAGCGGCCTTTGCACCTGGCTGCCGATGCCAGTTGACAGGGCGGCCGGCAGCAGGCCGATGCAAGCGGACAAGGCAGTCATCAGCATGGGGCGCATGCGCTGCTCTGCCGCATTGCGCATGGCTTCGAGCGGCGTCTTGCCTTCGACGATAAGGTGATTGAAATAACTGATCACCAGGATGCCATTCATCACCGATACGCCGAACAGCGAGACGAAGCCGATCGCCGCCGATACGCTCAAGGGCAAGCCCGAGAAGTACAGCGCGACGATGCCGCCCGCGATCGAGAACGGAATTGCGACCAGGGTCAGCAGGCTGTCGCGGAAGGAATTGAACAGCGTGTACAGCAACACCAGGATGGCCAGCAGGGCGATCGGCAGCACGACTTCCATGCGCTGCTTGGCTTGCTGCAATTCCTCGAACTCACCGGCCCAGATGATGCGGTAGCCGTTCGGCAAGGCGACTTTGGCCGCGATGCGCGCTTGTGCTTCTTCCACCGTGCTGCCCAGGTCGCGGCCGCGTACGCTGAATTTCACGGGAATGAAACGCTCATTCTTCTCATGGAAGATATACGAGGCGCCCGTGTCGAGCGTGATCGTGGCCAGTTCGCGCAGGGGAATATAGGCCGTGGCGCCGCCCGTGGTGGTGTAGCCGACCTTGATGTTGCTGATACTGTCCAGGTCGGAGCGGTATTGCGGCGCCAGCCTTACCGTCAAGGCAAACTGGCGGTCGCCTTCTAGCACCGTGGTCGCCTGCGTACCGCCCGCAGCTGCTTGCACCACCGCATTGATATCGCCCGTATTCAAGCCATAGCGCGCCGCCTTGGCACGGTCGATCGTGATATTGAAGTTCGGCTGCCCCAGCACGCGGAACACGCCCAGGTCTTCCACGCCCTTGACCTGCTTCATTTCATGCATGACCTGGCCGGAGAGTTTTTCCAGGGTAGGCAGGTCGGGGCCGATGATCTTCACGGAATTGGCGCCTTTGACGCCGGACAAGCCTTCTTCGATATTGTCTTGGATGTATTGCGAGAAATTGAATTCCACGCCGGGGAATTCGGCCGCAAACTGATCCTGCACATCCTTGACCAGCATGTCCTTGGTGTAGCCCTTGCGCCATTCGTCGAAGGGCTTGAGCGGCACGAACAATTCCACGTTGTAAAAGCCCGAGGCATCGCTGCCGTCGTCAGGCCGGCCATGCTGCGAGACCGCCGTGATGACTTCAGGATGTGCTTTCAGGACACGGCGCATGCGGTTGACCTTATCCATGCCCGCTTCCAGCGAGGCGGTGGTTGGCATGGTGGCGCGTATCCACAGATTGCCTTCTTCCAGCGCGGGCAAAAATTCCGTGCCGATGCGTGGCAGCATCAGTCCGGCGATCAAGAGGAAGCCCAGGCCGATGGCAACCGTGGTCTTGCGCTTGGCCAGCGCCCAGGCCAATACCGGCGTGTACACGCGGCGGATGGCCCGCACCACGATGGTTTCCGTTTCTTCAACGTGCTTTGGCAGCAGGAAAAAAGCCAGTACTGGCGTCACCGTGAACGTGGCGAACAGGGCGCCCAGCAAGGCGTAGGCATAGGTGCGCGCCATCGGGCTGAAGATTTGCCCTTCGACCCCTTGCATGGTGAACAAGGGGATGAAGGCAGCTACCGTGATGGCCGAGGAAAACAGCACGGCGCGGTCCACCTGGATGGCGCTGATATACAGCAGGCGCAAACGGAAGGACCAGGCTTGCAGCAAGCCGAAGTTTTGCTCTTCCATCAGGTCTTGCTGTTCAGACTGGGTTTTCTGGAAATTGCGGAAGATGTTTTCCACCAGGATCACCGCCGAATCGACGATGATGCCGAAATCGACCGCGCCCAGCGACAGCAGATTGGCTGAATCGCCCAGCATGACCAAGATCATGATGCTGAAGAACAAGGCAATCGGAATATTTGCGCTGACGATGATGGCGCTGCGCAAGTCGCCGAGGAATATCCACTGGATGAAAAACACCAGCAGGCAACCGAAGATCAGGTTGTGCAGCACCGTATGCGTGGTGACATTGACCAGGGTCGAGCGGTCATAGAAGGGTTCCATCTTCACGCCTGGCGGCAGGCTGCCGTCCGCGTTGATCTTGTCCACTTCAGTCTTGATGCGCGCCAACACTTCATTGGTTTGCAAGGTGCGGTTCATTACCACGATGCCGGTCACCACGTCATCCTGGTCGTCGCGCCCAGCCTTGCCCAGGCGCGGCGCGGCGCCTATCGTGACCTTGGCCACGTCCTTCACCAGTACCGGCACGCCGTTCGATTGCGACAGCACGATGTTGCCGATGTCGGTCGTATCCTTGATCAGGCCGACACCGCGGATATTGACCGATTGCTGCCCGATATTGACGGTGCGCCCGCCCACGTTGGTGTTGGCGTTGCCCACGGCGCTGATGAGCTGAGGCAGGGTCACGCCGTAGCCCTCGAGTTTATGCAGGTCGGCCTCGACCTCATATTCCTTGGTGGTACCGCCCCAGGTGACCACTTGCATCACGCCTGGCACGGTCATCAAACGGCGCGTGACGACCCAGTCCTGCAGGGTGCGCAAATTCGTCAGGCCCGTGTGCGGCGGCCCTGTCAATTGATAGCGCAGCACTTCGCCGACCAGGCTCGAAGCCTGGATTTGCGGCTGCACGCCGTTGGGCAGGCTGACATTCTGCTGCAGGTTCAGGGCTGCCTGGGTCGACGCAAAATAATAGTCGACACCGTATTTGAAGGTGACGCGCACGAACGACAAGCCATAAAACGAGGTCGAGCGGATATTGTCGACGCCGGGCGTGGTGGCCAGGCCCACTTCCATCGCCCGCGTGTAGGAGCGTTCCATCTCTTCCGCGGACAAGCCAGGCGCTTGCGCCGTAATTTCCAGGATCACGGGCGCCGGATTGGGATAGGCTTCAATATTGAGTTTCGAATACGCAATCAAGCCGGCGATTATGAACACCAGCAAGGCCAGCAGCACGATGGGCCGGCGCGACAATGCGAACGTGATGAGACTTCTAAGCACGATGTGCCTTTCTTTCTACGGGAGGGGAGTGGCCAGCTGGCGGCCGGCGCAGGGGAGGGCGTTAGCGCGCTTGCAGGGCCAGCATATTGCTGATGAACAGGGCGCCGTCGCCAGCGACTTTTTCACCGGCGGCAAGGCCGTCGGTGATCTGTACCGCGCCATGCTGTTGCAACCCCAGCTTGACCAGACGGCGGCTAAAGGTGCGGCCATCCTTCGTGACGAGCACCGTCATGCTGCCGTCGCCTTCGCGCACCACGCTATTGGCGGGCAGCGCCATCGATTGCTGCGCGCTGCCGGTATGAATGGCATAGGTGGCCAGCATCTGCGGATGCAGCTGGTGCTGTGCATCCTTGATTTCGGAACGCACGGCGGCGCGGTGGGTATTCGGGTCGACCGCAACCGCAATATTGGTGATGTCACCCTTGAAGGTCTGCCCCGGATACGCCATCACCGTGACTTCTGCCTGCTGTCCCACTTTGAGCTGCGGCAAATCGTATTCAGAGACGTTGGCTACCATCCACATGGTAGACAGATCGGCCACGGTAAACGGCGCTGGCGCCGTGCCTGGCTGCAGCAGCAAGCCGGCGCTGGCATTACGCGCCGTCACGCGGCCCTGCAGCGGGCTGGTCACGGTGAGCTCGCCATCGATCTTGCGGCTGGCGACAATCTGGTCGATCTGCGTATCGGACTTGCCGAAGATGCGTACGGCATCGCGCGCGGCGCGGTAATTGCCATCGGCCGTCTGCTGGTCCGACATGGCTTGCTCGACATCCTTCTGCGCGCTGACCTGGACCTCCAGCATTTTTTTTGCCCGTTCCAGCACGCGGCTGTTCAAGGCCAGCAAGCCAGAGGTGGAGACCAGGTTCGATTCTGCCTGCAGCAGATCAGGGCTATCGATGGAGAACAGCGCCTGCCCTTTTTTGACATCGTCGCCGGCTTTCGCAAACACTTGCCGCACTCGTCCCTGATAAGGCGCAAACACGGGCACGGTGCGGTCCTGGTTGAAATCAATATAGCCCACTGCATCGCTCTCTGGCGTGAAGCTGCCCGGCTGGGCGGTGACGATGCTGATCTGTTTCGACTGCACCTCGGTCAGGGTGACACTATTCTGCGCATCTTTGGCGGGCGCCGCCTTTTCTGATAGCGATGATGGACTTTTGGTAACGTCATTTTCCATCTTGCGCGCGGATACGGCGATGGCGGCGAGCAGCGCGCAGCCTGCCGTGGCGCCGATTGCCACGTATTTCTTATTTCTAAACATGATCTACCCAGGTTGACAATGTAATCAAGGACTCAAGTTGCCAGGCAATACAGGCGCAAAAAAAGCAACCGGAAGTAATCGGCAGGATACCGGCTTATCAGCAGACTCGGCTACATTTTTAGCGCTTCAGATTCCAAAAAAAAAGCTACCGTGGGCATCTTTTTAACTTTTATCCTGTGGCGCCGGTTTCGCCTTTTCTGCAGCAGCTGCGTGTTGCCGTTTTTGTTGATTTACCCACGGCGTGACTTGGGCGTGCGGCCCATGGTCGAGTGGCAGTGCCTGCTGTTTGGCTGGCTTCGATGGGGCGTCTTGCTGCTGCGCCAATGCCAGGCTGGCGCTGGTCATGCAGCTTGCTGCGATCAGGGTGGTGGTGATGAGGTTTTTCATTTCAACAGGCTCTACAGGTTCAGGAAGGGAGGGGCGTGCATGCCGTTCGGCATTGCTGGCGCAGGGTTCGGGAACCATGCGCCAGCGTGCAGCAAGCAAGTTTGACAGTCAGATTAGAAGTGGATCACTGCATCCATGGCGAACATGAACTGGTGTTTCGAACCCGAGGTGACGGTCGAACCGCAGCCTGCCGTGCCGGCTACCGGGCATGGGTTGTTGTAGGCCGCCAGGCCGGCGTGTTCATAGCGGATCTCGGGACGAATCGTGATCGCCTTGCCGATCCAGTGGTTCCAGCCCAGCAGGAATTCCGTGTACTTGGTCGGGAAGCCTGTGCGCTGGCCATTCACGTCGTCCAGCATTTCGGAGCGCAAGGTGATGAAATCGCGCGCCGTCGGCTGATACACGATGTAGTTCACGAATGCCCATTCCTTGGAGGTGCAAGTGACGCCATCGTTAGGACCGCAACCGCTGCCGCCCATGGCGCCGAATGGACCGCCGACCGAATTGGTGCCGGCAAAATACGAGTTCCACAAACCCTGGCCATCGGCGTTTTGCATGTTCGGCGTATTTTTCTCATACATATACCAGCCCTCGGTAGACATATGCCATTTGTCATTGAACTTGTGATACCAGGTCAGCACTTCATGCTGCACATTGTTCCAGCCGTAATTACCCTTGTTGGAAATACCGGTGCCGCCGTTCAGGCAAGGATACAGGGCGTCATTGCCCGAGTCCGAGGTCCAGTTCACGCAGACGGCCGGCGTCAGTTGCGCGCCGATTTTCTGGCCCGCATTCGGATTGGCCACCGTGTTGCCGGCGCCATTGATATACGTGGCGGGCACTTTCGGGTGGTACCAGAGCGCCACGTCGTTGCCGCCCGAGATTTCGCCCTGCAGTGTCCAGTTCTTGTTGAGCTTGATGGTGGCGACTGCACCTTCCTGTGTATACGGATCATAGGTATACAGCAGCGAGTGACTGTAGGTATAGTTATTTGGCGCAAGCTGGGCTTCGATATCGGGGATCGAGATATAACGGCCGACACGCACCACCATGCCGTCAGCAACGCCCGGGAAATAGCCTTCCAGATAGGCCATCGGAATGTCATAGCCATTCTTGGCAACCTTGCCATTCGAATTCGTATACTGATTGCTCCACAAGCCGCGCGAGAAAGTGTATTTGGCGTCAGCACCCCACACGCCGGCCAGGCGGAAGCCCCAGTCGAAATGATCGGTCTGCACCACGTCTGGCGTGCGTTCGACATACAGGGCGACCTGGTCCATCTGCACGGTATTGG
>Ga0209901_1000592_pt1 | contig 13399 bp, 14 predicted proteins | sample OrgsoiDNA_201058_FD_185806 | JGI IMG/M metagenome (GOLD analysis project Ga0209901, IMG submission 185806) | Permafrost soil microbial communities from the Arctic, to analyse light accelerated degradation of dissolved organic matter (DOM) -... | ecosystem: Environmental > Terrestrial > Soil >...
TTGCCGCGTTTGCTCAAGCAGGCGCGCAAGAGCGGCATCGTGCGCCACGTAGGGCCGGGCCGCAATATCTGGTCCAACGTGCACATCGACGACGTGGTCAGCCTGTATCTGCTGGCGCTGGAAAAATCACCAGCCGGCACTTTCTATTTTGTCGAGTCGGGCGAAGCCGCCTTCCGCGACATGACGGCGGCAATGGCCGAGGCGCTGGACCTGGGCCCGGCGCAGGATTGGCCGCTGCCCGAAGCCATCGCCGAATGGGGTTATGAAATGGCCTCGTACGGCCTCGGTTCCAATAGCCGCGTGCGCGGCGAACGCTCGCGCAAGCTGCTGGGCTGGCAGCCAACAGGGCCGTCGGTTCTCGAATGGATCAGCAAGGATATGCTGAACCCGTCTCATTAAGACTGCATCGTCAGCACCATGCGGTAGCGGACCTTGCCCGAGCGCATTTTCCGGTACGCCTCGTTCGCCTGCGCCAAAGGCATGGTTTCGACCAGTGGGCGTATGTCGGCCAGGATGCTGAAGTCCAGCGTCTTGCCCGCTTCATGGGGCGTGCCCGTGATCGTTCCCTGCACCAGGCGCTCGCCACCCACCAGCGCGCCGGGTGCAATGGTCAAGGCTTGCTTGCCCACCCCGACTACGACCAGCCTGCCTTGCGGCGCCAGTCCAGCCAACAGCATCGAGGTAGCAGCGCTGTCGGTGATAGTGGAAAGAATCACTTGCGCGCCGCCCATGTCTTGCAGCACGGCGGTCGCGTCTTCCTGGCTACTGTCGATATGGCGATGCGCGCCCAGTGCGGGTGCATCGACAGCAAGTTCGGCGCGCCGTCCGATAGCCACTACCCGATAGCCCATCTTGCGCGCATATTGCACCGCCAGATGCCCCAGCCCGCCAATGCCGAGAATGGCCACCAGGTCACCGGCTTGCGCGCCTGATTTCTTCAATGCATTAAAGGTGGCAATACCGGCGCATAGCAGGGGCGCCGCGTGTTCCGCATCGAGTTCATCGGGAATGCTCACCAGTCCCGTGCTGCGGGCCAGCATCATTTCCGCATAACCGCCATCGCGGGTGCTACCCATGGCTGGCTGGTCCATGCAAAGCTGGAACTGACCCCGGTGGCATTGCTCGCATGCATTGCAATGGCCACCCAGCCGGCCCACGCCCACGCGCTGGCCCACCTTCCAGCAGGCGGGCGTGCCGGCGCCGATGGCGGCGATGCGGCCCACCACTTCATGACCGGGCACGCGCGGCAAATGTGTGCCCCTTTCATCGCCTTCGATGGCGCCGGCATCCGCGCCGCAAATGCCGCAAGCTTCAACGGCAATCAAGACTTCGCCTGGGCCCGGCATGGGTGTGACGCGCTGCACCAGTTCCAGAACGCCTGGCTGGCTGACCTGCATGGCCCGGTAAGTGGTTTTCATGATGTGATTTTCCCTGTTTGAAATAAGATATCGACGCCGCGCCGGGCCGCGTCGATGGCGCCAGCGAGGTAGCCGGGGAACTGGGGCGACCATTCGCTGGCGATGCCTGTGATGCTGCCTTTCCACCGGCCTTCATCAGTCTGTGCGGTGGGCGCTTCGGCGTGTTCGCCACGCCCGTGCAGGTCGGCTGGCGTGGCCGTGCTGCTGTCTGCGGCCCAATCCTTGAGGTATTCGGCTAGCGGTGAGCCGGCCTCCGGCCCGAACAGGCGCACCAGTTGCGCGCGGCAATGCGCCAGCAATACTTGCTGCTCCACGTTCTGGCGGTTCATGGCAGGCACGCCAAGAAAACCGAACAGGGCAGGCGAGCCATGCTCGCCGCTGGCGTCGTGTATTTCAGCCGGTGGCCCGCCCGCGCTGCGCGCATGGCCCGATAAACCTTGCGAACGCCAGAAGGCGTGTGCATAGACGGCCACGTATTTGGCGTGCGGCGCCATCCAGGTTGGGGTGTCTCGCCATGCCTGCGTCAGGCTTACGGGCAGCGCCGGGGTGTATGCGATGGCTGCTGCCAGGCGGGGTGGCAGGGCCAGCAAGACATGGCTGGCGCGGTAGCAGGCCGGTTTGCCTTGCCCATCGTCAGCCTCGATCTCGCTATGCGCGTCCATGCGCTGCACTCGCCTCACATATTGATTGGTGATGGTGCGTTCTGGCGGTATGTGCGCTTGCAGGGCATCGGTCAGTGCCGCCATGCCGCATGCCAGGCGCATGGACGGTGGGGCCGAGAAATAGCTGGCCATGCGTTCGGGCACAGCCTGGCGCGAGCGTTCGATCAGCATGTCGCCGCTGGCGTATTGTTCGAAACGCTGCAAGCCTAATTCATCGATCAGTTCACTCAATTGCGTCTGCAATTCGGGCCAGAACCAGGTTGCGCCAAGGTCATGGCCTCCGGGTGTGGACACGATGCGTCCACCGAAGCGCTCGCGCGCTTCCAGCAGTACATAGTCAGTCACGCCGCGCTGTTCCAGCAGATACGCGGCATACAAGCCAGCCAGGCCGCCGCCAACTATGACGATGCGGGGCGTCAGCATGGCGCCCCCAGGCTGCTGAGGTAAGCCAGGTGGCCGGTTTTCAGGTAGATGGTGGCGCCGTGTGTGCTGGCGCGCAGTGTCAGCCTGTCGCCGGGTGGCAGGCGCAGCCAGCTGTGGCGCGGAAAGCACAGTCCATCGGACAGCAGTTCACCTTCTAGCACCAGCAGTTCCGCCTCATCGATGGATAACACTGCTTCCGGCGCCAGGTGTTGCAGGCTGACCTGTTCGTTTTTATTGCTGAATAGCGGACAGATATCGCGATCCCCTTGATCTTGCCAGTGTGTCGAATCGCGGGTATCGATGCGCAGCGCAGCCTGTTCGTCGTCCGTCATTTGCCATAGCTTGACGAACAGCACAGCGCCATCGCTACTTGAAGGGTGGTGCGACGAGCCGGGCGGATTGCGCAGATAGCTGCCTGCTGGATACTGCTCGCCATCAGCTGAGAACGTACCGGATAGCACCAGGATTTCCTCGCCGCCAGGATGCTGGTGCACCGGGAAATGGGCGCCGGGCGCATAACGCACGAGACTGGTGGCGCGCGCCCGTTCGCCGCCCAGGCGGTCCAGCATCACCCGATCGACCCCGCCCTGCGGCGAGGCCAGCCAGCGATGCTGGCCGGGAACAACTGTGGCGCGGCGCGTGTAGTCTGCGTGGATCAGCAAGATGTTCCCGGTATCCATTACTTGACTGCCAGCGCCGCGTGCGCTTCGAGCACGCGGGCCGAATAGGTCAGGGCGGCGCCCGCGTTGAGCGCGATCGCCACGCTGAGCGCTTCGGTAATTTCTTCCCGGCTGGCGCCGTGTTCGACGGCCTTTTTCGTATGCACGGCGATGCAGCCATCGCAGCGCGTGGTGACGGCCACGGCCAGGGCGATCAGTTCATGTATCTTTGGTTCCAGCCTGCCGCTTTTCATGGCTGCGCCCTCGATGGTCATCAGGCCGCGCATGACGTCGGGCGTCAGTTTGGCCACATCGCCTACGCGTTGCAGCAGGCTGTCGCGGTAAGTATTCCAGTCTTGCATCATGATAAAACTCCTTTAGATTGATTGCGAATGAGATTCAGGCCTGGCGGCCAGCCATGACACCGCCGTCCACTGGCAACACGGTGCCGGTGATCCACGATGCGTTGGGCGAAGCGAGGAACAGGATGGCGTCGGCGATGTCGCCCGGCTGGCCATTGCGGCCCAGTGGGTGGAAGGCGTTGAACGACGGCAGGGTGTCCTTCACCTGTTCATCGGTCATGAAGGTGTTGTAGACCGGTGTTTCCACCACGCCAGGGGCGACCGTGTTGATGCGGATGTTGGCTGCCGCCAGTTCGATGGCCAGGTTGCGCGTCAAGGCATGCACGCCGGCATTGGCGGCCGAGTAGGCGGCCGAAGGCGTCGCACCGATGGCTTGCAAGGCCCACAGCGAACCGGTTTGCACGATAGCGCCGCCGCCCCGTTGCTGCATGGCCTTCGCGGCCGCTTGCGCCATGAAAAACTTGCCCTTGAGGATGGTGTCGAGGAACCAGTCATACTCAGCCTCGTCGACCTCGAGGAAGGCCTTGGGGCGGAATACACCCGCGTTATTGACAAGGATATCGACGCCGCCAAATGCTTGCGTGGCCAGTGCTACCAGCGCTGCTGCCGTGGCCGGCTGGGCGATGTCGCCCGCGTGGTAGCGCACCTTGGCGCCGCTCGGGTCGATCTCTGCCGCTGCGCGCTGCAACTTGGCTTCGTCGCGCCCGCCGATGATGACCTGGGCGCCTGCCTGCACCAGGCGTGTGGCGACTTCTTTACCGATACCGGAACCGCCGCCGGTGACGATGGCAACCTTGGAAGAAAATGTATGCATGATATTTCCTGATGAGTAATGAAAGGGACGATGCGCGTATCGTGATACGCTGCATCAATGGCTGTATTTTTCTCCGATTTTCACTTGCTTACAAACCAGATTAGCTGTCAGGTATTGAAAGAAAAACTTTATCGCAATAGGGCGGCGACAGACTTGTTTCTTGTGTGCGCTAGCGAACGGTGCTTTTTCAGGATTGGCGGTATGATGTTTCTGCGTGGTCGAGACGCACTGCCGTGAAGTTGGCGGCATGTTCGATCTTCCAGCAGGTCAGCCGGTCGCCTCAAGGATCGGCACCAGATTTTGCCCGCATGGTGCAACCCCAGCCATGTGGGAGCGCAGTGTTTATCAGCTGCTATCCATCAGTTCTCCGGTGTTAAACTTTTCAGTATTAACCCCTTCCAGGCCGGCATATGCCGGCCTTTTTTTTCGCCATTCACCGCGCCACCGCCATTCACCGCCTGCTAGCCGCCATTCGCCGAACAATGGTTTCGCCCGTTTTAAAATCCGCGTATCTTTACGTTCAGTCAATTAATTGATTCACTGAGGCAAAAAGGGGATATCGTGAAACCTGAGCAAGCGCATTACCGCCGTACCCAGTTGCTGTGGGGGCTGTTGTTGATCGTCATTGGCGCCGTCATCCTGCTGGACCGGCTGGGCATGATCGCCGCGCGTGACTATTATTCGCTTTGGCATTATTGGCCAGCGATCATGGTGGTTTTCGGCATCAACAAGTTATTGGCGCCCGTGTCGGCCAGGCAGATATTAAGCGGTTTGTGGCTGATCTTTTTCGCCGCCTGGTGGTATGTTTCGTACGAAGAATTATGGGGCTTGTCTTTCTATAATAGCTGGGCCGCATTGCTGATTGCCTGGGGCGTCGGGTTGGTGCTGGAACCGGTCTTGAACAAACATTTTATGGCTTACCGGGAGTCCGAACATGAAAAATAAACCACCACTGGATTCCGCTACGCAAATCGTGCTGGGCGTGCTGGTGATCGGGCTGGGGCTGCTGTTCCTGCTCGATAACCTGGGCTTTATCAATGTGCGCTACACCTTCCGTTTCTGGCCCACTATCCTGATCATTTTTGGCCTGCTGAAAATCTCGCAGGGCCGTACGCGCTCCGGTTATGTGGTGGGCGGCGTGATGGTGTTGCTGGGCGTGATGTGGACCTTGAAAGCCATGGGCTTTTTCTATGTGAACTGGAGCATGCTGTGGCCGCTGGTCATTATCGGTGTCGGCGTGGCCGTGGTATCGAGGTCGCTGCCTGGCGCCAGCCAGCGGCAGCGCCGGCGCCGCTTCATGGCCGAGCCAGATGAGAAGGCACAGAGCGACCCGTTTGGCCAGCCCAGAAACGGCGCCGTCTCGCTGGACAAGACGCCGGCAAGCCATGAAAGCACTGGCGCGGCCGATGAAGACAGCATCATCGAAGTGACCGCCATCCTGGGCGGCTTCGTGCGGCGCGTATCGTCGCAGCGCTTCCGTGGCGGCGACATCAATGTCATCATGGCTGGTTGTGAAATCGACTTGCGCCAGGCCTCGATCGAAGGCGAGGCTGTCCTGAACGTGTTCGCCATCTGCGGCGGCATCACGATCAAGGTGCCGCCCGACTGGAGCGTGATCTTGCAGGGCACGCCCATACTCGGTGGCTTTGAAGAAAAGACCATCGTGCCAGCCAACCAGGACAAGCGTTTGTACGTGGTAGGCTACGCCATCATGGGTGGCCTGGAAGTGCGCAACTAGGGCGCCGCGTGGTCGCGGTATTGTCGAAGCGGCGCAGCGCCGCCGTGCTTGTCCTGGTCTGCATCGCGTTGGGCCTGGCCCTGGCCGCCATGCTGACCAGGGTAGCCGGGCTCGCCTGGATGAATGCCGTCCTGCTGCTGGTGCCCACCACCTTGGTGTATGCGATCGGTACGGGTTTTTCCGCGTTTTACCTGTGCCGCGCCTATCCGCTGGCGCAGCGCCGCCCGGCCGCCATTATCGGCGTGATGGGCGTGGCGGCCCTGTTCGCGGGGCTGCTGTGGGCGACCCTGCTGCAGTTTATGAATAGCCTGATGCTGTTGCCCGACGTGCACTGGTTGGGCGTGCCGCTCAGTCCATCCTTGCTGGCCTTGTTCTTTGGCCTGGGGGCATTGTTGTATTGCCTGGCTGTCGCCGTGCATTATCTGTTGCTGGAATTCGTGCGCGCCAAGGGCGCCGAACAGCGGGGGCTGGAAGCGCAGCTGATGGCGCAAGAGGCGCAATTGCGTTTGCTGCGCACGCAGATCGATCCGCACTTCCTGTTCAACAGCCTCAATTCCATCAGTGCGCTGACGTCCATCGATGCGGCGGGCGCGCGCACGATGACAGTAGAGCTGGCCAGCTTCTTTCGCCAGAGCCTGAGCATGGAGGCGCATACCCATATTGCGCTGGAACAGGAACTGGCGCTGATCCGTCATTTTCTTTCCATCGAGCGTGTGCGCTTCGGTGAACGGCTGCAAGTTTGTGAAGATATCGACCCGCAAGCGCTGCCCTGCTTGTTGCCGCCCATGCTGATCCAGCCGCTGGTGGAAAATGCCGTCAAGCATGGCATCTGCGGCTTGACGGAAGGCGGCTTGATCGCGATCACGGCGCGGCGGGCCGGCAGCCTGCTGCAAATTGCAGTGCGTAATCCTGTTGATGTGGAACAAGGATCGGAGCGGGGCAATGGCGTCGGCCTGGAGAATGTGCGCCAGCGCCTGGCGGGCGCCTATGGCCACGAAGCCAGCGTGCACTGGGCGCGGCAGGATGACTGTTTTATGGTGACGATATCGATGCCGGCGCAGACCGGCCCCAGCGAGGAATAAGGGGGACTATACGATGCAAGCGAAGATGCGGGTAGCCATCGTCGACGATGAAATGCTGGCGCGCGGCCTGCTGCGCGAATACCTGGCCCGCCACGACGATATCGAGATCGTGGCCGAATGCGCCAACGGTTTTGAAGCCGTCAAGGCGATTGCGGAGCTGGAACCGGAATTGGTGTTTCTGGACATACAGATGCCACGCCTGGATGGCTTTGAAGTGGCTGAACTGGTGGGGGCGAAGACGCGCTTCATTTTTGTGACTGCCTACGATCAGTATGCACTGAAGGCATTCGAGTGCCATGCGCTCGACTACCTGCTGAAACCGTACAGCGAACAGCGCTTCGAACAGGCGCTGGCCCATGCACGCACCCATCGCACGCCAGTGGCCAGCGTGGCAGCGGCGGCGCGCCAGGCAGCTGTGCGCGACGCGCCCCTGGACCGCGTGCTGATACGCGACGGTGCGAAAGTCCATGTGATCGCCAGTACCAGAATCGAGTACATCGAGGCCCAGGACGATTACGTCAGCATCCGCTCGGAAGGCAAGTCTTATCTGAAAAGCCAGCGCCTGTCGGAACTGGAAAGCCAGCTCGACCCGGCGAAATTCCTGCGCGTGCACCGCTCCTATTTGCTCAACATCGATGGTATCAGCCGTATCGAAGCGCTTACCAAGGATAGCCATGTGGCGATTTTGCGCGACGAAACGCGGATTCCTGTGAGCAAGGCGGGCTATCAAAAGCTCAAGTTATTGGTGGGTTAGGCAGGGCTTTAAGGCCTCACTTTGAGCATTTTCCATACCTTGAGCTTGCAAAGGCTGCATAATCATCCTAGTATGATATCACTCGTAGGTGATAAGTGGATGCGCCCAAGAGTTGGTCGGTCACGTTTCAAGATGACTTCGATGCAGAGTTCGACGCTTTTTCGCCCGATGTTCAGGATGAGTTACTGGCAAGCGCCGATGCGCTGTCGAAGCTGGGGCCTGTTGCCGGGCGCCCCCTGGTGGGCAGCTTGAAAAACGCCAGACATCCAAACATGAAAGAACTGCGATTCAAGGCCCATCACGGCGCTGAAGTATGGCGGGCCGCCTTTGCTTTCGACACCACGCGTGAGGCGGTGATTTTAGTCGCAGCGGCCAAGCAGGGTGTGAATGAAGAAAAGTTTTACAGGGATTTGCTGGTCAATGGTCAAGGCGAATGAACGGTATGACAGGCATCTGAACAAGCTGAACGCCATGGCGAAATAAAGGTAAAAAGGAGTTTGAAATGGGCAGAAAGCTGGAGGAAGTCATTGATGGTTTGCCCGTCGAGCGGCAGGCAAGGATCGCCGCGCTTTCTCAGGAAAAAGTGGCAGAGATGATAGCGCACGCCAGTTCCTTGACGGATTTTCGCAAGGCCGTGGGCAAGACGCAGGCGGAAGTGGCCAGGGAGCTCGGCATCCAGCAGCATGCCGTTTCGCAACTCGAAAAGCGTTCCGATACCTATGTCTCGACCTTGCGCCGTTTCCTGCAATCGCTGGGCATGACCCTGGAGTTGTCGGTGGTGGCGCAAAACGGGACGCGTATCGAGTTGCGCAATTTTCTTCGCCCGCCAGAGTTGGACGCAGATGGCACGCCGGCCAAGAAAAAAACTGCCGCGGCGGACAAGCCGGCTGCCAAGCAGTAAAGTCCCGCGCGTATAGCTGGCTCAACTACCGTTCGGCCAGCTGCACATCCCACCAGGTGGGCAGCAGCTGGCGGATTTCCGGCCGCGCAAAGCGGTCGTCGATCAGGTAGACGACGCCCTTGTCCGATTGCGTGCGGATCACGCGGCCGGCCGCCTGCACCACTTTCTGCATGCCGGGATATAAATACGTGTAGTCGTAACCGGCGCCAAAGATGTCGCCCATGCGCTGGCGTATCTGCTCGTTTACAGGATTGATCTGTGGCAAGCCCAAGGTGGCGATAAAGGCGCCGATCAGGCGCGCGCCAGGCAAGTCGATACCTTCGCCAAATGCGCCGCCCAGCACGGCAAAGCCGATGCCCCGTGTCTCCAGGCCAAAACGTCCTAAAAATTGCGTCCGGGCGCCATCGTCCATGCGGCGTGGTTGCAGCCAGATGGGGACGTCGGGAAAGTGCTGCGCGAACAAGGTGGCCGTCTTTTCCATGTAATCAAAGCTGCTGAAGAACGCCAGGTAATTACCCGGCGCTTCTTCGTATTGGCGCGCCATCAGCTCGGCGATGGGTAACAGCGAGGCGGCGCGATGCTGGTAGCGCGTGGAAATGGTATCGGCCACGCGCACGGCCAGCTGCTCGGCCTGGAATGGCGATTCCACATCGACCCAGGCCGTGCTCTCCGGCATGCCCAGAGTGTCGCTGTAGTAATTCCAGGGACTCAGGGTGGCGGAAAACAGGGCCGTGCTGCGGCTCGCTTCAAAGCGCGATTTCAGGAACGGCGCTGGCACGATATTGCGGATGCAGACGGTAGAACCGCTGGCCGTTTTGCTGACGTCGAACAAGGAATGGTCGCCAAAGCTTTCGGCCAGCCGGTTCAGCAGCAGCACGTCAAAATAAAAGCGCTGCAACTCTTCATCGAGCGCGGCCGCGTGTTCGGTCATATAGTCGCCAAAAGCCGTGGCCACGTTTTGCAAGGCCGCAAAGAATTTTTCCGGCAGGGCAGGGTGAACCAGATAATCGCTATCCTGTTCCTTCAGCAACGCAGTCCACTGGCGCGATACCCGGTCCAGCGGCTTTTTCAGTGCTTCTGGCGCGATCTTGCGCAGCATTTTCAGTTCGGCCTGCTCCAGTTCGGCCGTGTACATGCCGCGCGTGCGGGCCACCATATTGTGGGCTTCATCGATCAGCACATTGACTTTCCAGTCGTTGGCGACCGTCATGCCGTACAGCATGGCGCTGTGGTCAAAATAATAGTTGTAGTCGCCGATGACGACATCGCTCCAGCGCGCCAGTTCCATGCCCAGGTAGTACGGGCACACGTCCAGCTGCAAGGCGATTGCCCGCACGGCTTCCTTGTCGAGTATCAAGCCGCTGGCCAGTGCCGCCGCACGCGCCAGCGGCAAGCGGTCATAAAAGCCCCGTGCCAGCGGACATGATTCACCGTGGCAAGCTTTATCAGGATGCGCGCAGGCGCTGGCCTTGGCGCTCAATTCCAGCACGCGCAGCGGCAGCAGCGGGGCGCTGTTTTTCACGATGGCGCAGGCGTCGAGCGCCATTTGCCGCCCCGGTACCTTGGCCGCCAAAAAAAACACCTTATCGAGGCCATGCGCGGCCGTAGCCTTGAGCATGGGAAACAGGCTGCCTACCGATTTGCCGATGCCCGTCGGCGCTTGCGCCAGCAGGCAGCAGGAGCGGGTGCTGGCTTTGTACATGGCTTCTGCCAGCTGGCGCTGACCCGGGCGAAATGTGGCATGGGGAAAGCTCATTGCTTTCAATTGTGTATCGCGGGCTTGCCGGTGCGCCAGCTCCTGTTCTGCCCATTCCAGGAACAAGCTGCAATGCTGCTCGAAATAGGTGCGCAGCGCCTCGGCCGTGCATTCCTCGTGCATCATGGTTTCTTTCTGGCTGGCGATATCGAAATACACCAGCGCCACGCGCAGCATGGGCAGTTGTAATTGCTGGCACAGCAAATGGCCATAGATGCGCGCCTGTGCCCAATGCAATTGCCGGTGGTTGGCCGGCATCTTGTCCAGTTCGCCCCGATAGGTCTTGATTTCTTCCAGCTGGCGCCGGGCCGGGTCGTAGCCATCGGCGCGGCCCCGCACATGCAGCGGACCGAAGTCGCCGGCCAGGCTGATTTCGCGCTGGTAATCATCATTGCGCCGGCCCGTGACGGTGGCGTGGCCAGCGATGCCTTCCTGCGAAGTGGGCGAGGGCGTGAAGCGCAGGTCCAGATCACCTATTTTGGCCGTGAATTCGCACAGGGCCCGTACTGCAATGGTGTACTTCATACGCGTACGTCCTGCCATTGCAGATAGCACACGCTGATCGGCATGGCGTGCTGGGCGCAATAGGCGATCCAGCGCTGCTGGTTGTCTTGCAGGCGGTCGCCCGGGCCTTTGACTTCGATCATGCGGTAGCGCCGTTCGGCTGGCCAGAACTGGATCAGGTCGGGCAAGCCGCTGCGGTTGCTTTTGATGTCGAGCAAGATACGTTCAAACGCCTTTTTCAAATGCATGGCGGGGATGCAAGTCAGTGCCAGCTCCAGCAAGCCATCATCGAGGACTTCCCAACTGACGAATGGCGAAACGATGCCTGCCTTGGCAGCGTAGGTGGAGCGTATCGTCGCCTGGTAGGCGCCGCTGTCGAGCTTTGCCAGGCAAGCCTGGAAATCGCCACTGCGGCGTGGGTAAAAGTCAGCGTTGTGCAAGTCGGCCGGACCCCGGTGAAACGGGTGAAAAAAGGCGCCGGGAATAGCCTTGAAGATGGCCTGCCAGCACAGCAAGCCAAACAGCGAGTTGAGCAGGGTATTTTCCACGTAATACACGGGCGCGTCGTCTTGCGCCAGGTGTTGTTGCACTACCGCTTCCACATAACACGCTTGCTGTGGCGGCGGCAGCAGCAGGTCGATGCGGACCGCTTGCACGGCCGCGACTGCCGGCTGTTTCGGGTGGCCGAGCGTGCGCCGCAAGCGGGGCGCCATGCGTAGCAGCAACTGGCGCTCTGCCTCGCTTTCCGGCGCTTCCAGCGCGATGATCAGCCTGTCATAGGCCGCTTGCGGCTGTGTATCTTTTTCCAGCACGCGGATGGCGCGGGCGCGCGCACCGGGATAGCGGCAATCGGCATAAGCGCGGTAGGCGGCGAGCCAATCCTGGCATTTCTCCAGGTGCTGCCCGATCTGGAATTGCAGCTTTTCACGGCGGCTGGCCAGCCAGGGATTGTGTGCATCGCGCGCCGCCAGCGTTCCCAGTTGCAGCAGCACGTCGGCAGGCTCTACGCCTTCATTGAAGCGCTCGCGGCACTGGTGCAGCACTTCATAAAGCTCGATATCCTGGCGCGTGCCAAAACCGCGCGACTGGCTGGAAAATTCCACTTTTTCGTACTGGTACACGCCCAGGTCGGACAGCACGAATTCCGACCAGTCCTGGTGGTAGTTGCCAAAATAAATCAGGCGCAGCCGGTCGCACAGGTCTTGATTGTCAATCCGGTACAGCACATCATCGGAGGCCGGATACCAGGCCGAGAAGGCTTGTTCCTGCGAATATTGCTCGCGCAGCGCTTCCAGCTGCTTGGCCTTGCGCGCTGTTTTCAATGGGGCGGCAAGCTGGAATGCCTGGCTGATTTCGGGTTTCAGCAGCAGTTCGAACAGTGCATCGAGCGAAATGGCAGGGTCCAGCTCCACCCATTTTAATTCCAGCAAGGGCAGGGCGGCGGCGCGTGTGTCGCCGATTTCCTCGTAGTTGAGTTTGCTGGCGCGGAACAAACAACCCTTGCGCATCACCAGACGCACGAACAGGGCGCGCGAAGGCAGCGGCAATAATGCGAACCGGCTAATGAAGCGCGTTTCTTCAGGGCTCAGCAAATCGGCATAACGCTCGCTGATCCAGTTCAGCACGCCCTGGAAATTGTCCAGATAGTACAGGGGATTTTCCAGGACTCTCAACATGGTGACGATAGGGTAATTCTAAAATAAGAAGATTTTACTGTGTTTATATACAGTTTAAACCTTCGCCCGCTGCTTGCCCAGCGATTTCCTCTTTCTGACCTGCTCGCACACATAAATAAACATTTTGGTTTACTTATATTGTGCTCCCGCGTATATTCTTTCCATACACACATAATCAAGATACCCACCGAGCTCGCATGAAAAATGTCATCCTGATCACTGCCGCCTGTTTGCTGGGGCTGCTTTCCACCATCGGCGCCTCCCTTCCTTACCCGATACTGCCACCGCTGTTCGCGGCCGAAGCAGCCAATAATTTCAATCATTTCCTGGGCTTGCCGTCCAAATTGCTGTTTGGCCTGGCGCTGACCATCAATCCGCTGGGCTTGCTGATCGGTTCAGCCGTGCTGGGGCCGCTTTCCGACCGCTATGGCCGCCGCCCGCTGCTGATGTATACGGCGCTGGGCGCCGCACTCGGCCATGCGATTACGGCCTGGGCGCTGGTGATCCAGTCTTACCCGCTGTTCATCGTGGCCCGCTTTATCACTGGCTTGCTGGAGGGTAACAGCTCCGTGGCCCGCGCCATGCTGGCTGACCAGTTGCAAGGTTCCTTGCGTTTGCGCGCCATGTCCTGGCTGAACGGTGCGTTTTAC